>ERZ869936.1480-NODE-1480-length-16588-cov-3.955060_pt1 | contig 16588 bp, 16 predicted proteins | sample MGYA00520876_ERZ869936 | MGnify/ENA primary metagenome ERZ869936 (study PRJEB32218, sample SAMN09650985) | biofilter metagenome | isolation source: enrty point of leading RO module | place: Saudi Arabia: Thuwal, RO plant located on Red Sea | collected 2016-02-17 ...
GTTGCCGTTTGGTGCAAAAACATTGTTGAACCGAACGATGGGGGGGGTGTTGTCATTGAAGCCGCCAGCAGAGAGTGCAGGGGGTCCGACCAGTATGTTGTTGATGATTTGTGAGCCGGCGTCATACCCGTCCGCGTTGATGGCCGAGCCGCTGTTCGCCACGATGGTGTTGTTGAACACATAAGGACCACGGTTGCCCGAGGGCACCAGCCATGTGATCCCGTGGCCGTTGTTCCGGATAATGATGTTTTGAACGATGTTGGCGTCCGAGCGGTTCACCATGCTCATCCCGTTGCCGCGATTGTCCCGGATCAAATTGTTCCGAATGGTTGGGTCACCTGCGGCAAACATGTAGAATCCGCCGCCATTGTTCTCAATGATGTTGCCTTCAATCAATGGTGTCGCGGCACCACCAAGATAAAAAGCGTTTCCGGTGCTTCCAGCGATATGATTGCTGCGAACCGTCGGAGAGGCGAAGTTGCAATTTATAGCGGTGCCGGTGCAGTTGATAATCACGTTGGAAACGATGGTCGGCGAGGCCGAGTTGGCCAAAGAAATGCCGCCCGCCCCATTGGTGATCGTGAAACCACCCAGCATTGCCTCGGCGGTCTCGCCTGAATTAAATGTTACGCCCGGTCCTGACAGAGGCCGGATCAAAGTGACACCCGGCCCATTTTCGCTCAACACCCGGACGCGTTTTCCTTTGAAAACCAGAGACTCACTGTAAGTGCCCGGAGCAACCAGCACGGTATCCACAGCCAATAAACTGGCGGCATCAATTGCCGCTTGAATTGTCGCAAATTCGGATGGAACCCGTAACGTCTTTGGCTGAGGAGCCGCTGGAGCCAATTGTGAACGCACTCGCACCTCACCCGTCATCTGCGGGGTACCACATTCACACCGTTGAGTGAACGTGGCCCAAAAGGTCTGCAACACACCGCTGCTGTTGGTGGAAATTTCATAAACGCGGAAATCTCCGCAAACGGTGTTGCAACCACGTCCGTTGCCCGAAATGCTCAGGCCCGGCCCGGAGCTGTTGAATGGCCACCGGGTTGCATTGGAATAAACGCCCACTGTCAGATTGGATGCGCCGGGAGCGTCAAAAGCCATGCTGAACCCAAATGCCCCGACCGTCACTGTGGCCGCAGATCCCGACAGAGAAATGCTGGCTTCATTGGTGGTCACATAGGTTTGCCCTTGGCCAATATAATCACCGGGTTGGCTGATTAACAGAGCTAGGTTGGTCTGAGCACAAATTGCGTATGAAGTAAGGCAAATGGCAAATGTGACTAAGCGTGATTTGAAGCGCATGGATTATTCCCTGTTTTAGATTTTTGAGCGAGCGAGCGACTTTTCCGTTCCCTTGGCAAAACTGTCAAGGTGATAGTTAAACCTTTAGCCTCCATCGGTTTTTCGGAAAACCTTTTGGAATCCAAGGTGCCTACGCCCTTTTAATTTCCCGCAACTTCTGGAACTCCGGGCGGCTGGTGTAAAACTTGTCCAAGGGATAGCAGCCGCTGATGAGGCCGTTGCGAGGCGCGGTGGTGCAGTCGCTGAAAGTGCGGCAGATGAATTTGGGCGTCACTGCGCCGGTCGCCACCGCGTCGGCCAGAATGTCCGGGTAGCTCAGCACCATGCGGCCGATGCCCACCAGGTCGGTCCAGCCTTCGCGCACCACAAATTGCGCAACATGCGGCAGGTATTCCTGGAAGTAACTGTAGCCGCTGCCGATGAGGATCATGCCCGCTGGGGCATTGGCCTTTAATTGACGCACGGCATTGATCTGCCGCGCCACGTCCACCAGCGGATCGTAAGCGGGTTGGTAGCCGTCGGAGGGCGGGTAGGCCGCCGGGCGTTCCAAGTGCGGCGAGTAATAGGGCGAACCCGCGCTGAGATTGAAGATTTTCACGCCCAGTTCCCCGCAAAGCTGCATGAAACGAATCGGCTCGGTCAGATCCACTTCAACCGGGTTGTCCGGGTTGAGCCCGAAGCCATAGCGATAGGGCAAAAGCCCTGAAAAATCCTCCGGAATGCCCGGGCCAAGCTTGCCGGGCTGCGAGCGCGCCGGATCGGGCCGGAACGGCACGAAATCAAACGCGCTCAGGCGCACCGCCAGGTCAATCGGGTTGCCGCTGGCGCGGATGCCCGCGACAATTTCCCGCAGGATGCGCGTGCGGTTCTCGAAGGAGCCCCCGTATTTTCCGGGCCGGGTGAACGCGCTGAGAAACTCATGCAGCAGGTAGCTGTGGCAATGCTTGATGTCCACGAAGTCCGCTCCAACTTCGCGGGCGATTTTCGCGGCGGCGATGTAGCATTCAATGAGCCGCTCGACGTCCGAGTCGCTCATCACGACGTCATCGCTGGTGATGCCGAATTTCTTGTCGAGAATCGGGTGCCGATAAGCGATGCGCGGCTCGAGCTTGGCCTTGTCGGTGGGGCGGCAGAAACGCCCGGAATGCGTCAGTTGAAAACCGATGACCAGGTCGCTGGCGTTGCCAAAGCGCTCCCGGTGCGCGGCGGTCGCGGTTTCGATCAGTTTGGCCAGGCCGTTTTTATTTTCCTCACAGATAATTAACTGGTTGGGATTGGCGCGCCCGTCCGCGCGCACGGCCATGGCTTCGCCGCCAAAAATCACCTTCGCGCCGCTCAGGCCAAACCGCTGCCAGCGCCGCAGCATCGTCTCCGTCACGCCGCCGGTCGTGGTCCCGTCCCAGCCCTCCATCGGCTGGACGCACCAGCGGTTGCCGATGGTCTTGCCGTTGATCTGCGCGGCTTGCACGGGCTGCAACAAGGGCGACGCTGCGCCGGTCACAATCGCGTCGTCGCAAGGCAAATCGATCTCCAGTGAGGCAACGTGTTTGCGGAAGTCCTCGACGGTCTTGAGCGAGGGAACGCGGGTAAGCTTGAAGGGTTGTTCGTTCATGATTTAGAAAATTTTAAACCGACAGGCGTTGCACAATATCCGCCAGAATTTCCCGGTCGGCCTCAGGGCGTTTGGGCGACTTCGGGTGCGTGTCGTCGCAGCCAATCCAGCCGCGCAGTTTGAGGAACATCGCTGCCGAATGCTTGTAGGCGGGCACTGGTGGGCGGAAGGCCAGAAAGCCAAGATACTGAAGCAAGTCGTTGATTTCATAGAACGCGGGGTCGCCCTTTTCCCATGCGGCGTCGCGCGCGGCAAAGACATCCGGGGCGAAGGTGCTTAGTCCCAGCAGGTAGTCGCTGCCGTACATCACCATGTCAATGGCCAGGTCATTGCCCGTGTAAACGCGAAATTCAGGCCGCGTGGCGTCGCGCAGGTTAAGCCGCTGCCACTCGAGGTCGCGCCGAAGCGAGGAATGCTTGGCGCCGGTGCATTGCCGGATGCCCATTAGTCTGCGATAGACATCAAGTGAGTATATTTTGCCAAAAGGAGCGAACATGTTCCCCAGCTCGAACCCGATGAATTTCTCAGCGTGATGGCCCAATTTCTCATAAGCGGCGACAATCTGGTCATCCGGCTGCTGCGTGAGGCCATAGCTCTGGAAGATGACCGGCGTTCCGCCAAGTTCCTGGATCATGGCCATCTGACGGGCGTAAGCGTCGACGTTGAATTTCGCGCCAGGTTGATCAAGGACAAAGGCCCCGGCGACGAAGTTCCCGTTCCCCAGTTCCGCGCGGGTCAATTCCAGCGCGCGCCGGCGAACGATGTCGTCGATCAGGTTGCCGAAGCCCGTGTCCATGTTCACCGCAGGCGCGAGCCCGGCCTCCGCCGTGCGGCGGACGTGCGCGGCGAAAGCGTTCCAGTCCACATCGCCATTGGGCTGGAACGGCAGCAGGATGGCGGAAATGCCTTCGATACGGCGGCGTGGGCGCAACAGGTTGATGGGATCGCCAACGGCCGGTTGAGTGAGATATGTCGTAACGGTAGTCATTTTCTTGATAAGGCTGCAGCCAAGTAGCACAGCGCGTCTCGCCTGTGCGGGTGAGGGGGATTTCCCCTTTCCCAGGCAGGCGGGACGCCTGCACTACATTATTCCACACAAACCACGGACTTTAAATCAAGGGACGGCCATGTAACTGCGAGAAATCATAAAGCTGGTTTTAAGATAGGAAAAACATTAATTAACTATTGATAGAATAAGAAATTCCTATGGAACTGTACCAGTTGCGTTATTTTGCCGAAGTCGCACGACAGCAACATTTCACTCGCGCTGCGAAACGCCTGAGCATCGCGCAGCCGGCCTTGAGCCAGCAGATTCACAATCTGGAGGCCGAATTGGGCGCGCCGTTATTTATCCGTGGACGCAAGCAGACCCGCTTGACGACGGCCGGCGAGGCGTTTCTGGCTAAGGCGCAGCAAATGCTGTCGCTGGCCGACGAGGCGCGGCAGGCCGTCGCCGACATCGCGCAACTGCGGCGCGGGCGATTGGTCATCGCGACGATTCCCACCTTGAGCGCCTGCTGGCTGCCACCGGTGATTCAAACCTTCCGCAAGGCGCACCCGCATGTGGAGTTGACCCTGCGCGAGGAGAGTTCCGAGGGGGTGGCCGAACTGGTCGAAAACGGCGTGGCGGAACTGGGCTTTTTGCAGTTGCCCGCAGCGGCAAATGCCTTTGAAATTCAGGAGCTTTTTGTCGAAAGATTTGTGGCCCTCCTTCCGGCACGCCACAGTTTGGGCTCGAGAACTTTCCTCAAGCTTGGTGATCTTCAAGCCGAGTCGTTTATTTTTTACAAAGGCAAGGCGCGCGCAGTGGTTCTGGAGGCCTGCCAACGGTAGGGATTTGAGCCCCGGGTGGCCTGCGAAACCGGCGAGCTGGAAACGGTTCGGGCCTTGGTCGCGGCGGGGCTCGGCGTGGCGGTCGTGCCCCAAATGGCTGCGGGCGTCAACTCCAGTAAATTCCGTGAAGTGCCGTTGAAGCGCCCGACGCTGGAGCGCAAACTGGGACTCATTTCCCGCCGGGGACACGTCTGGTCCGCCGCCGCGAAGGCTTTCGGAGAATTATGCCGCAGCGCAAGGTGAAGCTTGCCGCGGCATGGCCTGCCGCTATCCTGCGCCCATGCGCGTTGTCAAAGTGTCTCTGGGCGACCGGAGCTACGAAATTTCCATTGGCCCCCGCCTGTTGGCCCGCTTGGGCGCCACCTGCGCCAAGCTCGGTTTGGGCAAACGGTGCGCGGTAATCTCCGACCGGCGTGTTGCGCCACTTTATGCCAAGCAGGCCATGCAGTCCCTCACCGCCGCGGGTTTCGAGCCGGTTTTGGTGAAGGTGCCCGCCGGCGAATCCGCCAAGAGCCTGGACGTGGTTCAACAATGCTACGACCAGCTTGCGAAGCATCGGCTCGAGCGCAAATCGTTCATCGTGGCGCTGGGCGGCGGCGTGGTGGGCGACCTGGCGGGCTTTGTGGCGGCAACGTACTTGCGCGGCATCAGCTTCGTGCAAGTGCCAACCACCCTGCTGGCGCAGGTGGACAGCTCGGTCGGCGGCAAGGTGGGCGTTAATTTGAAAGCGGGCAAAAACCTCGTGGGCGCATTTCACCAGCCCCGCGCCGTCCTGTGCGATCTGGACACCCTCAAGACGCTGCCTGCCCGCGAGTTTCGCGCGGGCATGGCCGAGGTGATCAAGTATGGCATCATCTACGACGCTTCATTTTTCCGGAAGCTGGAGCAACACCTGGACAAGCTCATGCTCCGCAACCCCACTCTTCTGGAGCAGACCATCGCCCGCTGTTGCGAAATCAAGGCCGACGTCGTCAGCCAGGACGAGACGGAATCCGGGCTGCTGGCGATTCTGAATTTTGGCCACACCATCGGGCACGCCATTGAGGCCATATCGGGTTACGGAAAATACCTGCACGGAGAGGCCATTTCCATCGGGCAGGTGGCCGCCGCGAAACTGTCCACGAAACTGTCCGGCCTCAAATCCGATGAGGCGCAACGCATCGAGGCCCTTTTTCAACAAGCCGGTTTGCCGGTGAGCATCAAGCTGAGCGCCCCGGAAAAGAAACGCCTTCTTGCCGCCATGAAACTGGACAAAAAAGTCAGCGGCGGCGAAATCAAGTTTGTCGTGGCGCAGTCCATTGGCCATGTGGCCTGGGGCCAAAAGGTGCCGGAACGATTGATTCACGAGGTTCTTGGTTAATTAAAAGTCATGTCCGCTGTCAGTGAAACCATTGTTCGGGAATTCTTCGAGCTGCACGGGTTTTTTGTGCGGCAGCAGCGCAAGTATGTCGCGCCGTCGCGCCGCGAGGACGACGACATTGATTTTTTTGTCCTCAATCCCGGCTACGAGAAAGGCGCGGAGCTGCCCTTCGTGGTGGAGACGCGCGACCTGCGCGGGATCGCTCGCGCGGTGGTCGTGGTCAAGGGCTGGCACACCGAGACGTTCAGCCCGGCGGTGCTGGCGCATGCCCCGGAGATTTTCCGGTTCGTGCAGCAACAGGTCTTTCAGCAGGCTGCCAGGACATTTGAGGGCGAGGGGCCGCTGACCAAAATCCTGGTCGTGCCCGCCCTGCCGCACACGGCCGAGGCGCGCAAGCAAAGCATTGAGCTGCTGCGCGCCAAGGGCATCGACGCGGTGATTCCGTTCCGGACGATGCTGGCGGACCTGATTGAGCTGACCGAGACCAACCGGAACTACCAGAAGTCCGACCTGCTCCAGATCATCCGCATTCTGAAGAACTACGACTTCTTCAAGGAGCCGCAACTGGAGTTGTTCAAGCCGACACGGCGCAAGCGCGTTGCAGCGAAGCGCAGTTGACCGGTGTCGCTGTTCAGCGCTTTTGGCAAATTGCCCTGTGAACCTTGCCGGGGCGGGCAGATCAAGGGACTTTTGTGACGGGTCATTGAACTTTGAACTTGAGACGCACGGCGGGCTTTGGCTAAATCGCACTTCCTTCGGCTGTGGTAGGTTACCCAAGTGGCCAACGGGGGCAGACTGTAAATCTGCTGGCTTACGCCTTCGCTGGTTCGAATCCAGCACCTACCACCACTTTAAATGGCTCCGCGCCGTTCTCGAATATGCCGCGTTCTTGCTTGCTGGAAAACGGTCCAGCTTTAAGCGGATTTCAACAGTGGAGAGACTTTTGAGATGCTTCCCGAAAATTTAAAAATGGTGCGCATAGCAGGACTTGAACCTGCATTAAGCGGGTTCTCGGGGTTGCCGGTCACTGCAGTTTCGTTGCTGTTCATTGCACAGCAATACATCATTTATAACCTTTAAATTCAAGTGTTTTGTTGCATTTATGTGCAATCAATCGCAGAAAATCCTGTGCAATTTTTGTGCAAAAATAAACTGTGTGCAAAAGTTGTGCTAAACCACAGGTCGCCTCTGATGTTGTGCAAATTCTGTGCAAAACAATCTCGCCTAGTGAACCGAAGGATTTTCCGTCGCGCCGGGCGGAATCGCTGAGGGGCGACGGCTCCTGGTTCACAGGTGGATGAACATTGAGCCGGGGGAGTCCCCAAAGGGCCGGGGGATGCGTCTGCATCCAACGAGATGGGGATTGTCTCTATCCGTGAGCTTGCTGAAGCCACTTGGCGGGGCTGGCTTGGGAAGGACGAATAGGAGCAGTTTTAAACAAAAAATAAGGCGGCAGGTTTTACCCTGCCGCCGACCGGCTTCCACAGGCAGGAAGTGCCCGCGCCTCGTTGCCTCGGCACCAACCGGTTAAAGTCGAGTTCCAGCGTTATTTACCGCAGCAGATGCGGGCGTCTGCACCCTGCTCTGGAACGCTGCCGCCATCCCTGTTGATGTATCGGTCAAATCGCCATCCTGCTGATAATGTGCATATTGTAAAATCAGAAGTTCCAGAGAGCTGCCGCAATATGTCGCCAATACCCGTGGCAACAGGTCTTTGTTTCAGAGGGTGGGACAGTGTGGCACAATGTGCCCATGAAAAAGAACGCGGCTCCTAAGTTTTGTAACCGGCGCTGGCTGCGGTTTAAATACATTGCGATGGCCGACGAAACATTCTCAGAGGAGGATGCGCGACTGTTGGGCGGGGAACTGGCCTTTGGCGGGTTGCCGGGCAACGCGGTGCTTGGCTTGGGTGAACTGATGGCGACGGCGGAACAGATTTCGGCGCGGGGGATTTTATTGAAGCTCCGAACGGAGAGGGGGTTGTCCCGTCCCTGCCTTGCGGCGGTGCTGGGGGTGCCGCTGGCCACGTTGCGCCGCTGGGAGGAGGGAACGCGGCAGCCAAGCGGGGCAGCCCGGAAACTGGTGTGGTTGCTGGACCGATGGCTGGCAGGGCAACCGCCCCGGAGTTTGATGGACATGGCGACCTGGGGGGCGACTTCCGACGGAAAGCTGGAACCGCAGGCGGACGGTTTTCATAAGGGTTGAGGGTTGACGGGTTTTCGGCGGTTGTGTTGAATGCGCCGCAGTTGCCCGTAAGAACTGCGCAAAAGCTGGCGTTTTCGTCACTTGGCTTGCCCTGAGGTGGATTTGGCCGATAGATGCAACGGATAAAAACATGAAACACATCGTGGCATTGGTGATACTGGTCTTAATTTCCTGCATTGGGTTTGAGTGGCTGATCATCCATACAGAAAGGAAAAGCCTTCTGGCGGCTGAGAAAAAGGCGAAGGCGGCTGAGGCCGAGGCGGGAAACGCCAACGTGATGGCGCAGCAACTCTCCGAGTCGAACAAGGTGCTCCGAGCGGGTTTGCTTATGCTGGGAAATGAGATTCTTGTGGCCAGCAATGACTTGAAGCTGGCCGAGTTGCAGATTGAAAAATACCAAGCCAAGGAACGCGAGATTGAGGAATTGGTGGCTTTAACTCTGGAGCAGGAACGACAAACCAAAGAAGGCGTTAAAAACAGCCTCAAGCCCACTGTGGTTTCTTCGACAAATGACTACGGCAGGAAGATAGACAAGCTGGTGTTTGAAAAGCTTGTGGGCATATCTGGCAACCAGTTAGCGACAAACGTGGAATTTCGCGGGGTTTATGGGAGGCGGCTGGTGTTCGCATCGAACATCAGGCCGATAGCATTTGATGTTGATGAGATTCACCCTTGGATTTTGGACAGCTTGCGAGTGGATGCCGAGGAGGCAAAGCAGGCTCAACAGGAAATAGACCACCGGAAATCCTCTGCGATAGTGATTCGGCAAAAGTATGCGGAACAGGCGGCCCGGCTGTTGGAGGAACAGCGACGAATCAACGAACAATTTGCTGTTGAAATGAAACGCATTCAGGCCGAGAGCGAGCGGGAGATGCGGGCGGAGATGCTGCAAGCGAGGGCAGTAGAAGCTGAGGAACTCAAGGCCCGCGCAGCCATAATGGAGGCATATAAAGACCCGATCCAAATCAACAATGTGCAGCAGAACAACCAAGTTGTCGTTCCGAGGTAAAAAGGGTGAAACTGTCACTCCGCTGCAAATCCTATGAGGGTGCTTTCGGGAATAACGCTTTTGCACATTACAACTGGGGTGTGCCTGTGAAAGTTAAATGAATTTCAGCGGTGTGTATTAATTGGGCCTGCCCCCAAGAGTTATCCCAGGAACAAACCAATGCAGTCCGCGTCAGGAAAAGCGTAAAAGCGGCGGGTTAATCTCTCCGCTTACCGAACTGTTATGACCTTGCAAACTACTTGCTCCCATTGCGGAGACAAAATTGAATTCGATGAATCCTACGTGGACAAAGATTGGCCGTGTCCGATTTGTGGAAAGGCCATCAAGCTACTGCGGCCAATCCCGGCTATGGAGCGTTTCAAACTATTCGTTTTCGATCTGCTTGTCTTCCTAATTCTAGTGGCTCCATTCACGATCCTGACCGTATCGGTGGTAATCGGTTTACTCGTCCTTCCTTTTGTTACCGAAGGCCAATCCCTGTACAGTTTGATTGTCAATGTAGTGTGCGGGCTGGTTCTTCTTATCGCTCCAGCAGGCATGGTGGTGGCCGTAGTGGCCGACGACATCAAAGGCTTAAATGGCAAGCGACGGCTTCAGAAGATCAACTGTGTTTGCGGAATGTGGATCGGAATGACGGTCGCCGTCTTTATTGGAATCGTGGTTTTCGAGTTCTTCTCCGCGGTGGGAGATAATCTTGATCCCAGGTTTTATTGGTTCTTTAAGCGGTAAAGTAATGACTGACTTATGGGTGATGGCGCTGGATCCCCATTCGATAACAATCAACCGTTTCCCCGGAGGTTGCTGATTAATCTGGTTCCCAAAACATCGTTTTCCTCCGCTAAAACCGAAGGATTTAAATTCGTTTCCCGTTTCCACGCCATAGGGGGAGCAATGGAAACGAGCGTCACGGCTTACCGGTGAGCGCATAATCACGACCGTCTTTTTTCAGCCATCCAGCATCAATGGCTTTCTTTGCCAGCTTGGAAACCTGCCCATTGGAAATGCCCATCTCCTCGGCAATCTCACTCGCACGGGTCATACCGAACTCGATCCATTGACGAAAGACCTGGACGGAAGACAATGGTTTCCATTCCACACGGGCGCGAGTTTCGCCATTGGGTAGATTGAATAACCATTCCAAAGGCGGACACGTCTCCTCGGTTGCATTCCGGTTCTTTTCAAACCGTGCGATGAACTTTGCTCCATTTTGAATTTCACTCATGTCTTTTGCTTCCCCAAGGCTGATTATCCAAAACGCCGCGTCCTCGCGGCGGGATGTCCCGCGCATGAGTCCGTTGCGCCCCGCGTGCGCGATGAAAACAACTGCAATTCGATTTCGCCGCATTTTTAATATCCACGGCAAAACCAGCTCCCATGCATCCGCGTCGTTTTCTTTGATGCCCGTGAACAGGCACGAAAGATTGTCGAGGAAAACCACTTCAATCCCAACTCGTTGACACATTTCCAGAAGTGCGTTTTGCGGGTGAGCTTCGGTGAGATTCAATACGGTGCCAGTGTGATGAAACAAAGCCTCATGGTGCAGGTAAAACAATCCATCCGCAGGCACGGTTGACAATGCTTCATCACGTTCCCGAATCCCATCAAGCGGCATTTCGCCGTCAACGTAAAGCACACGCCGGGGCTTGTGGGCTTTCCAGTGCCCCACGGTGCCGCCTTCCGCACATTGTCTCGCAAGGTGCATGGCATACCATGTCTTGCCCAAGCCACGCGGCCCGTAAATGAATCCCAAATCCCCTTGCTTGAACCAATCCCCTAAAATCGGCTCGCGTTGTGGAACATTAATCTCTGAAAGCCTTGCTGCGGGACAAAGCGCGGCTTCAAAATGTGCAAGCGTTTCCGCCTTCAAATTTGTGGTGTTCAGCGGCTCGACTTCCGGCACGTCGCCAATTCCCGGTTTTTCAATCAGGTTGTTCATCGGGCGCCCTCCAGTGCGTTGAAGTTGGTGTAAAAGACGGTCTGACGGTTGCCGTTGTCGCGTGTGCCGTCGGGCATTCGCACGAGCTGGGAGCGTGTCCAGGTCGCCCTGTCCGCACCCAGCGAGACGGCGTAACGGAAGAACTTTTCCACTTTGGCTTCGGGCTGTTTGTGAACGTAAAACCAGCCATGAAGCGAGCGTCCGCCGGAATGCACCGCGCAAACCAGCGGCGCGAATCCGGCAAGGTGAAGCAGCAGGGCGGCGTGTTCATCCGCCGTACCGGTGTCGAATTCGCAAATCAGGAACCGTCTTTCGCCGGTGTTGCTCAAGGCGTGCCTGCTGGTCTTGCCCTCTTTCGTGATGCCTTCGATGGCGGACATGGGGGACGGGACAATGAACGCCAGCGAGGACATTCCTCCGCGCCAATCCTCGCGGGGCTTGGTGTCGAAAACCGCGCTGGACTTCGCGCAACACAAAAGCGGGTTGCCGGGAAATAGGCGGTCAATGATCTCCTCGGTGTGTGCGGCGTTGTCCTCGATGCGTGGCTTGGACACTTCCCAAAGGTCTGCCAATCCGCCGCCGTCGCGAATAATGGCGTCCCGTTGTTCCTGATTCACTTTTGGCCACTTGGCGTTAGGTCGAACCGGGGCGGCGTTGACGCCTGGCTGCCACGCGCAAGGCAGGGCGTTTTTAACCGCATCCTCAATCTCTTTTCGGCCCACAGGGCGCCCGCACCCTTGAACGCGGCTTTGAAGCAGGCGAACGATTTCCACGGCGGGAATGTGCGCGTGAAGTTGCCGGGCAACCCGGAAAAGCCAGTGGTGAACGCCTTCGCCGGCATGTGGCGGACTGGCGAGCAGGTCGTTGAGGAAAGGCGGGAGATCGCGTTTCAAACAATCTCCTTTTGGCACGAGCAGACGGTTCATTCCGTACCGCCCTTCTGCATTCGCAACAAGGCGGTTTCGACGCTCGGCAGATGGTACAGGATTCGTTTGCCGATTTTACAAAAGGGCAGTTTTCCGGTGTCGCGCCAATTTTTTAGAGTCCGTCGGCAGACGGGGATTTTGCTCAGGACGGCGGTTTCGTTGACGAATCCAGCAACGCTTTGCTGTGTCGCGGCTGGATTACCGTATTCGTTTGGTTGCAGTAGGCTGTTCTTCATTGCGCCTCCTTTTTAGCAAAACAGAGCATTGCGCTTTTAAGGCGGTTTGCACGTGTGTGGAACCCGTTGCACGTCAGACAGGGGGTGCGTTGCGCGTCAGACGGGGAAAAGCCGGAGTAAATCAGCAGGCCCAATGAAAAGTTGCACGTCAGATCAAACTGGCTGCACGTCAGAAAAAATCAATTTGCCCTATTGACAAGTGGCTGACGCCTTCAATCCGCGTCGCGATCAAGGCGTTTTCGCCTTGTTTTATGGCCTTTTCTCGCAGCTTCCTGTCTTTGCTTTTTGGTGCGCCGGTTGGCGCGGGCGGTGCGATTTTGTACAGTCTTGTGTTTGCGGGCGATCAGCAAACAAAGTTTAGCCAGGCTGATGTCCTTAGACTGGATCATTGTTTTGGCTTCCAGGAACTCGAAAGCCCCCAGAATGACCCGTTTCAAGGACTCAATATTTTTGATGTTGAGCAGCGTCCAACGGTCCTTGCGTCCTGCAATGGGATCGTAATGTTTTGTCAGGTCTTTCCGCCTGCGTTGCTCTTTCAGGGTCAATTCGTGGGTGTCATCCCGGCTCATCCGCCGCAAGTCCGTTCTGGTTAAATCTTCTTTTTCAAGTTGGACTTGCACCAGATCACCCGAATCACGCTCACGCTGAATGATGGCATCAATATGCCTTTTAAGCGCGGAACGCGATGTGGGCCTCATTTTCCTGATGATGTCGTAGAACGAAACAGGCCAATTCCCAAACGCTCGCCCTGCCCAATTTGTCTTTAGTCCGCAGAAGTCCGCCCAAGCGTGAAACTCGGCATGGGCCTTGTGCTGTTCTTCGGAGGATATTTCCTGCCCGTTTTTCAGAATGTAGGAGTTGCTGTGGGTATTTGACAGGATTGTTGGCATAAAGGGTTGGGCCTGTGGGTGGCCATTTCTGTCGGCTGGCGGGCAAAGCAAGGACACTCATTGTTACTGTGCCGCCCTCAATGGCTCGCGGCCACTTGCACATGGGGTTTGATGCCCAGATGTTCGGCGATGCTCTTGATGATGACGCCCAGATTGCGGGCTGTGGGATTGCCGTTGCGATTGAGCATCCGGTGCAGCGTCTTTTCGCCCAAGCCGGTCTGCTGCGACAGTTCTTTGAAGGTGATTTGGGCGTGAACCAAATCGCGCAACATGGAAAGCCCTTCGGCGGTTTCGCCGTCCAGCAGCGCATTGGCGGCCTCGGCAAAGAGCGCCCGCGCAAATTTGCGGTCGCGCTGAATCCGCGCCACGACGGTTTCCTTGTAATCTTTGGTGAGTGCCATGTTATTTCTTCGCTTGTTTGTATCGTTTCCACCGTTCCACCGCTGCGGCGATGTCGGCGTCCTGCCGCCGCTTGCTTCCGCCGCCCAACAAAATGACGATGGCCTGTCCTTCGCGCCCGTAATAGACGCGGTAGCCCGGCCCAAAATCCAACCGCAACTCAAACACGCCGTCTTGCAGCGGTTTGGCGGCGCCGAAATTGCCCGCTTCAAGGCGGCGAACGTATCGGTCCACCCGCGCCGCTGTCACCGCGTCCAGATCGTCGAACCATTCGGCGAACGGAGAGCGTCCGTTTTCGGTGTATTCCCGGATTTGAAAAGAGCCGTTCATATAGTGCCATTTATGTTACCATTGTCAACCGTGGTTGCCCGTCATTGCGCCTGTTTGCCTCGGGCTGGGGACAATGTAATGACGTTTTTGGCGGCGCTTGGCGGATGGACATGGAACCATTTTTCGGCCTCAGCCTTTGTGGCCAGCCCCTTGTAATGGCGGTGAATCATGGCGGGGGAGTTGCCCGCCAGCGCGGCGGTGAGGTTTTCGTTGGCGTGCGCGGCAAAATGATAGGTGCAAAAGGCGTGGCGCAGACCGTTAAGTTTGCGCTCCACAGTCCTGCCTCGCGCCTTGGATTGCCCGCAGAGGCGTTGAAACCGCTGGTGGAAGGTGATTTCACGCCACGGCCAGACGGGACCGCTTTGCTGTGCGCGGTGCGGCTCCAGCCATGAGGCCAATGCGGGGCAGATTTCCACCAGCCGGCGCTGGCGGTTCTTGCTTTTGCGGGCGGTGACTTCGATGTGACCGGGAACATGCCAAACATCCTCCCAATTCAGGCGGAGTATTTCTGCGGTGCGCAACCCGGCCAGCCCGCCAATGGCGATGCAAGCCCGCAGGGCGTCGTCTGAAGCGGTAGCCAGAAGGGCGGCCAGTTCATCCGGGGTGTAGTGTTGAATTTCGGCGGTGTTGTCATGCTCGGGACGCATGGCGTCCGCTTCGTTCAGCCGGTGCGCATGGGGAAGATAGTCCTTGCGGACTGCCCATTGGAAAAACTGCCGGACGGCGGCCCGGTAATGGTTGCGGCTTTTGGGGGAGAATTCGCCCAGGGAGCCAATGAAGGCGTCCACATGTTCCTTGCCGAGATCGCAAACGGCGGTGTTCGGGAAGGCGTCGGCGAGTTTGCGGAGTTGGATTTCGCGGTTGTAGGCGTACTTGGAGGAAAGCTGCGCTCTTTGGCCGTCCACGGCTTTCGTTAGCGGTTTGCTTGCCATGAGGAATTCCTCAACGGCGGCTTTGATGTCGCATCGCTTCACCGTGACAATGGTGCGCAGGTAGCCGTCCACGGCTTCGTTCAGGGAGCGTCCGCCCAGCTTGCCTGTCACTTCAACAAACTCTGAGACAGCCGCCAGTAGGGAAACTCGGCGTCCAGTGGATTGATGCAGGGATTCAAGGCGCTCGAGCTCGGCAAGGGCATCGCGGGATTGGCTGCCACTGAGGGCGGCGGATTGCGAGCCGCTGGAAAGATCGCGAACAATGCGCTCGGCGGCGGCTTTGGCTTCAGGGTAGGCTTTGAAGGGGCGCATTTGGCGTTTGCCGGCCACGGTGTAGGCAACGCGGTAGTAGGGAAATTTTTTCGATGGCCCGTAGATTTTAGCCTTGGCTGAACGGTGACGAATGGTGACTGGAAAGCTCACGCGCCTGTCAGGACTTCGGGGTGAATTCTGTGCAAAAACTGTGCAAATTTCAGAATTCCCATCGTTTTCCTCAGGAAAAATGGTGCGCATAGCAGGACTTGAACCTGCACGCCTTGCGGCACTACCACCTCAAAGTAGCGTGTCTGCCAATTCCACCATATGCGCGAACCAGCGGTCTAATGAACCAATTGAACCCCGTCTCCGCAAGTGGATTTTCTGAACAAACTTTGGCTTTTGGCCTGCGTCCATGATGGCGAACGCTTACTTCACACGGGTCAGGCCCTTGCCGCGAACGACGTCGCCGATGAGCCATGCGGTCTGGCCTTGGGCGCGAATCCACTTGAGCGCGGCGTCGGCCTTGTCCCCGGAAACGATTACGGTCATGCCCACGCCCATGTTGAAGACCTGATAGAGTTCCGCCTCGGGAACGCCGCCTTTGGCCTGAATCATCTGGAAAATGGGCAGCATGTCCCAGGAGCCCTTGCGGATCACCACGTCGCAATTTTTTGGGAGCACGCGGGGGATGTTGTCCACGAAACCGCCGCCGGTGATGTGCGCCAGGCCCTTGACGACGCGCGGTTTGCCCGTGGCGTTATATTTTTTGAGCAGTTTCTGGACGAGCGGCCCGTAGGTGACATGCACCTTGAGCAGTTCGTCGCCAATGGTGTTGCCCAGTTCCGCCACGCGGCTGGAAGGCTTGAGCTTGAGTTGCTCGAAGAAGATTTTTCGCGCCAGTGAATAGCCGTTGGTGTGCAGGCCGCTGGCGGCCAGACCGATCACCGCGTCGCCGGGACGAATGGTTTTGCCGTCTAGCATTTTGGCCTTGTCCACCGCGCCAACAATGGTGCCGCTGACGTCGTATTCGCCTTTCTGATAAAAGCCGGGCATCTGGGCGGTTTCGCCGCCGATGAGCGCGCAGTGGTTGGCCGCGCAACCGCGGGCAAAGCCCTTGATGATTTCCGCGAAGACGTGCGGCTCGAGCTTGCCGGTGCCGAGGTAATCCAGGAAGAACAGCGGCTCGGCGCCCAGCACGGCGATGTCGTTGACGCAATGGTTGACGAGGTCCTCGCCGATGGTGTCGTGCTTGTCCATGGCAAAGGCGATCTTGAGCTTGGTGCCCACGCCGTCCACGCTGGAGACCAGCACCGGCTGTTTGAACTTTTTGGTGTCCAGCGCAAACAAACCG
>ERZ869936.1481-NODE-1481-length-16571-cov-20.460402_pt1 | contig 16571 bp, 19 predicted proteins | sample MGYA00520876_ERZ869936 | MGnify/ENA primary metagenome ERZ869936 (study PRJEB32218, sample SAMN09650985) | biofilter metagenome | isolation source: enrty point of leading RO module | place: Saudi Arabia: Thuwal, RO plant located on Red Sea | collected 2016-02-17...
TACGGCTGGCCGTCGCCGTTGTCTGGCGGTGGCTCAGGAGGGAGGGTGGTGGTGGTCGTAGTCGATGGTGGTGTGTACTCGCCCAGGGTCACCGTGATCACATCACCCGGGAACACGGTGGTGCCCACTTCGGGGAACTGCTCCACTACCAGGCCGTTCTGGTTGGGATCGACCACCGGCGCGGTCGCCTGCGACACGTTCAACTCGAGTCCCAGATCGGCGAGCAGGGCCCTCGCCTGCTCCTCGGTGAGACCGGTCAGGTTTGGTGTGTCGATCGGCTCGGGACCCAGTGAGACCACGAGCAAGATCGTGTCGCCGGTCTCCGCTTCTGTGCCCGCTACGGGATCGGTCTCGATCACCAGGCCTTCGGCGACCTCATTCGAGTACTCATCGGTCACGGTGACCTTGAGCCCGAGATCCTGCAACGCTGCCGTTGCCTCTCGTTCCGTCATCTCCACCACATCGGGAACCTCGACGAGCTCGGGGCCGGTCGAGACGACGAGATTGACTGCCGTGCCCGTTCCCACGAGGTTTCCAGACGCCGGCGATTGCTCGACGACGACACCCTCGGCGTACTCGGCGTCGGGTCGCTCCGACACGGTCCCGACCGTGAGGCCTGCTGATTCGAGCAACGCAGTGGCGTTCTCCAGCGTCTGACCGATCAGGGGAGGAACCTGAGTCTCGGCGCTACCTGTGGAGACGTAGACGTCGATCGTCGACCCGCGCTCAGCCTCGAAGCCGGCGCCGGGATCAGTGCGAATGACGTTGCCCGCATCGACCTCGGTCGACGTCTCGGGGATGATATTGACCTCGAACCCGTCGGCCAGGAGTCGGGCGACGGCCGTCTCCTGGGTGAGGTTCGTGACATTGGGAACTTCGACCAAGTCGGCATCGGAGTTTCCCCCTCCGGCGGCCTGGAAGAGGATGAAGAGCAAGACGACCAGCGCGATGAGAAGCCCGAAAGCCGTGAGGATGAATGGCAACTGCGAGGGCGGCTCTTCTTCGATCTGGCGATAGACCTCATCCGGGGGAACAGTGGGAGGCGGTGTGGCGGTCATTACTCGGGTCGAATCGCTTGGTGATGTCGCCGCGACGGCTGCGGCAGCCACCGGCACGACCGGGGCAGCGCCCACCTCCTCACCGCGAAGGACTCCTACGAGATCGGATCGCATCTCTTCTGCTGACTGGTATCGGCCGGCAGGGTCCTTGCGCATCGCTCTCATGACGATGTTGTCCAAAGACTCGCCCACGTCTGCATTCAGAGACGTCGGGGCAGGTGCTTCCGTCGAAACGTGCTGGAAAGCGACCGACATGGGGCTGTCGCCGGTGAAAGGCGGTCGCCCGGTGAGCATCTCATACATCACGACGCCGAGTGAGTAGATGTCCGACCTGGCGTCGGCCGAATGCCCTTGAGCCTGCTCGGGGCTGAAATAGGTGGCGGTGCCGATGACGGCTCCGGTTCGAGTGAGCTCCTGGCTGTCATCCCACGCCCGTGCAATGCCGAAGTCGGTGACTTTGACGGTGCCGTCACGAGCCAAGAGGATGTTCCCCGGCTTGACGTCGCGGTGGACCAGCCCGGCTTGGTGGGCGACTGATAGGGCGGCTGCCGCCTCGCTGGCAATCTCGGTCGCTCTCCGTGGCAGCAACGCGCCCTCGGACTTGAGCACGTCTCGTAGCGAGCGCCCCTCGACCAGCTCCATGACGATGAAATATGTGCCCTCAGCCTGGCCCCAGTCGTAAATGCCCACGATGTTGGGGTGACTCAGGTTGGCGGCCGCTTGGGCCTCCCGGCGGAAGCGCTTGACGAAGGCCTCGTCGGCGGAGAACTGCGAGTGAAGCACCTTTATGGCCACCCGTCGGTTGAGCAGGGTGTCCTGTCCTTCGTAGACGTCGGCCATGCCTCCACGCGCGAGATGCGCGGTGACCTGGTACCGATCTGTCAGAGCTTTAGGAGTGTCCATGCGACGGGCCAGAGTCTAGGAAGTCACCGATGCAACTCACTGTTCACCACTTAGCCAGATGTCGATCAACGTCGAGGCGATGGGGGCTGCGAGCCCACCGCCGGTTGCGGTTTCACCCAGGTCAGGCCCGCCTTCGAGGAACACAGCAAGTGCGATTGTCGGGTTTTCGACAGGCGCAAAACCGATGAACCAGGGATGTGGGAACTCGCCAGAGCCCTGGGCCGTGCCGGTCTTCCCGGCGACCCGAACCCCTGCAACCGACGCACTTGTCCCGGTGCCCTCGGTCACGACTCTCTCCATCATTTGAGTCATGATCGAAGCGGTGGTCGGTGCCATGGCGCGCCCAAGGGGGACCGGCTCGGTGGTTTCAACGGTGTTTCCGTCGGCGTCGAAGACGCGGGAAACGAGGTATGGGGAGTAGAGCTGACCGCCGTTGGCGATCGTGGCCGCAATCATTGCCATATGTAACGGCGCGGCCCTCACGTCGCGTTCCCCGATTCCGCTCTGGCCCAGGGCAGCCGGGTCATCCTCGAGCTCGCCGATGTTGAACTGCGCAGGTGGAATCTGCCAGGCAAATTCGAGCTCGCGGTTGAAGCCGAGGGCCTCTGCGGTGATCCCGAGGTCGGCCGCACCCAACTGAATGGCGAGGTTGGCGAAGGTCGTGTTGCACGAAACCACGAAAGCCCTGAGCAAGGTCACAGTCTCCCCGTCGGCACAGACTCTCCCGCCGTAGTTGGAGATTGTCGCCTCGGATCCGGGTAGGGGAAATGCCACAGGATCGGGGAACACGCTCTCCGGCCCGACAAAGCCGGTATCGATCCCGGCCGCAGCCACAACGGTCTTGAATGTCGACCCGGGTGCATAGAGCTCGCGTGTTGCCCGATCGCTCAGGGGCGACCCCTCGGCTTCGAGCAGGGCGTTCCAGGCGGCATCGGCGTCGTCGCCGATCAGGGCCTCCGGATCGAATGAGGGAGATGACACCGAAGCGAGGACAGCTCCGGTGTTCGGGTCCAACGCGACGACTGCTCCCCTACGACCGGCGAGCGCAGCGAAGGCTGCCTTCTGCAACTCGGCGTCGATCGTGACCTCGATGCTGCTCGGACGCAGGTCTCGCCCGAGGATGACTGCAACAAGATCCGAGATCGTGATGTCCCGGCGCGACCGGAGATCCTGGGAGTAGGTCTGTTCGAGCCCGGTGTTTCCGAGGAGGAACGACGAGTAGCCCACCACGTGGGCGAAAGCGGGCCCTTCCGGGTACGTGCGGACGAACGTGAGGGCGTCGTTCGGGTCCTCATCGGATCGGGCGAGCACCGTGCCGTCGTTCGTGACGATGAGCCCCCTCTCCTTGCCTCGCTCACTGAGCGCAGGTCTGGCATTCCGGGGGTCGTTCTTGAGCGCGTCGGCGCGAAACACCTGGAACCAGGTGACCGCTATCAGCAGCGCTGCCATCGAGGCGAACAGCCCCAGCGCCAGACGGCGTATCGGGCCGTTCACTTCGCCTCCTCATGACTGATTCGGAGGAGGATGGCCACCAAGACGAGGTTGCCGACGAGAGCCGAACCACCGTAGGACATGAAAGGAAGAGTGATCCCGGTCAAGGGAACGAGGCGCAGTACCCCGCCGATGATGAGGAAGGTCTGCACTCCGAGAACGAAGGTGAGCCCCGCCGCGAGGAGCTTGCGGAACGTATCACGGCTGCGGAAGGCGATTCCGAGGCCGACTGCCATGATGAGCCCGTAGAGGGCGAGAACGGCGACGGTGCCAGCGAAGCCGAGTTCTTCTCCTACGGCGGCGAAGATGAAGTCGGTGGCGGCATTCGGGATCAAGTCGGGTCGACCCAAGCCCGGTCCGGCCCCGGACAGAGACCCGCTTCCCAGGGCAAAGAGCCCCTGTGAGATCTGGTATCCGGCGTCTTCGAAGTTCTCGAAGGGTTGGAGCCACCCGGCAACCCGCCGCTGCACGTGGTCGAATGCGTAGTAGCCGGCAAAGCCCGCCAGCAACGTCATGAGCCCACCCGAGACAAGGTATCCCCCGCCCCCGGTTGCCGCGTACAACAACAGCACGAAGCTGGCGAACAGAAGCAGTGAGGCGCCCAGATCTCTTTGGGAGATGAGAATGAAAACGCTGAGTCCCCACGTGATGAGGAGCGGGAGCAGTTGGCGGGGCTCGGGCAGTCTGAAGGGGCCAACCTGGCGGTGCGCCTGTCGCAGAGCGTGCTGATGATCGGCCAGATACGCAGCGACGAAGATCACCAATCCGAGTTTGGCCAACTCCGCAGGTTGGAACTGGAGCGAGAAGGGGGTGAGGCCAGCGTCGAAGACCACCCAGAGGCGGGATCCGTTCACCTCGAGGCCCCGGAGCGGGAATCCCCAATCGGAGGGGAGATTGGGAAGGAGCAGGAGGATCACAGACACCAGGAGGATCGTGTAGCGATACCGCCGGAGGATCTCGGTGGAGCCGAGATGAAGAAGGTAGAGCACGCTCCCTGCAACCGCCGCTGCGATCAGAAGCCACCAACGTTGCAGGCCGGCACGGGCGGGGTCGAGTCGGTAGATCTCGAGAAACCCAATGGCTGTCAATGCGGCCACCGGGGCGATGAGCAGGGACGAGGCTCGAGGTGCCCAAGTCTGCGTCGCAACGAACAGGGCTCCGAATGCGATGGCGAACACCAGGAACGTGAGGGCGCTCTGAGCGTCCAACGTGCCCGAGTTGGCGAAGTTGACCAGCGTGACCCCGAACGCCGCCAGGGCCGAGGCGAGCAGGATCGTGAAGCCCTCGGCCTTCCGTGTCATGAGTGCTGGCGCACCACTGCTGTATGGCCTATCCGAGGACGTCGGCGACGATGACGGTTATGTTGTCCTGGCCGCCGGCCTCGTTGGCCATCTCGACCAGCTTCCAGGCCGCCTCCTCGGGGGCCTTTTCGGAGAGGCCTTTGGCTATCCCATCATCGTCGACCATCGAATTGAGGCCGTCTGAGCAAAGGAGGAACCGGTCCCCGGGCTCGACGTCCATCACCACCTCGTCGACGTTGATGAACCTGGTGAGACCGAGGCACCGGGTGATCATGTGTCTCTGAGGATGGTTGACGGCTTCTTCCTCCGTGAGCTTCCCCGCGGCCACGTACTCGGCGAGGACTGTGTGGTCGTCAGTCACCTGCTTCAGCTCCCCGTTTCGAAAGAGATAGGCGCGGCTGTCGCCGACGTGGGCAAGGTGTGCACCCGAGTCGACGCTCAGCTCTAGGAGCGTCATGGTGGTGCCCATTCCCTCCAGGTTGGGCTGGCGGCCAACCTCTTCTCGAATAGCACGGTTACCGGCGGCGACCCTGTCGGCCGGGTCGAGCTGTGAAGAAGCGGCCGCGTTGATGGCGAGGCGCGAGGCGACTTCGCCTGCCACGTGGCCGCCCATCCCGTCGGCGACGATCAGGGTGACCTTGTCTTCGGTCTTCCCGTCGCTCGTCGGGAAGAAGGCGTCCTCGTTGGCCTCTCGCACCATCCCCTTGTGGGTGGCCGTGGCCCAGATGAACTTCAAGAGCGCCCCCAACGAAGAACACCCTGACGCCAGGTAGCTACAACGGCTCTCACCATGTCGCGTCCAGGTCTTTGGCGTAAATCTCCAGGGCAGCTTGGTACGCCGCAATCGATTCGTCACGGGTGGTCGCGATCAGAAGCCGAAGGAGGGTCTCGCAGGCCTCCTTGGCCGAACCTGTGTTGTACATGGCAAGCGCCAGGAAGACTTGCATCGCTTTGTCGTCAGGAAACTGATCTGCGCCGCTCGAAAGTGTTTCGAAGGCTCTCTCATATTGACCAAGGGCGCGAAGAGTGCTTCCCAATCCAAGTAGCGCAGATCGAAGGTGTTCGCCATCGAGACCAAGATGGATGGCTTTCTCGTAGAACGGAACCGCCTCCTTCTCGAGACCGAGCCGATCGTGGACCCAGGCGCACTGCAAGTTGATCAGCGCGTCATCGGGATGTTGCGAGCGAAGCTCGAGCAGCAGATCTCTCGCTTCTTCGTCTCTTCCTTCGGATCGGAGCGAGACGGCAGCCGCAATTCCGTCGACAGCTGTGGCTTGACTCATCGAACCTCCATCACCGTCTTGCCGACCTGAACGGAGTCGCCCCGGCGCAGCGTAGTTGGCGCCGTGACCCGTCTCCCGTTGACGTATGTTCCGTTGGTGCTCCCGAGGTCGTGCAAGACCAGCCCGTTCTCCTGTGCGAGTAGTCGCATATGGAACTCAGAAGCGTAGGGGTCGTCGAGTAGTACGTCGGCTTCGGAGGAACGGCCGAGGACTGTTGCGTCGCTGACTTCGATTTCCGTCCCTTGCTGGGTTTCGGACCTGACCATGAGAAGGCGGGTGCCTTCGCGCCGCTCCCGCTTCAGCGAAATGCCGAGGTGGCTCCCAATTGCTCGGGCAACCTGCCAAACGAATAGGTAGACCAACCCCAGGAAGATGATCCTGAGGAGGGCGAGGATCACGTCAGGCATCTGCCGCCTTCACGAATCGGTATCGGGATGTGGCGAACTGGATCACGGTGCCGGTGCCGAGCTCGACAGGCTGGTCGCCTACCCGACTTCCATCGACGAAGGTGCCATTCGAGCTGCGCAGGTCGATGATCCAGGCGGTCCCCTCAGCCCTCCAGACCAGAGCGTGACTCCTGCTGACCTCAGCTACAGGAATCTGGACGTCGGCGTCCTCACCGCGGCCAATGATGGCTCTATTGGGAGCTATCTCCAGAGTCCCGCTGTCGCCTACCAGGCGCGCCCACGGAGTGAGCTGGCCCGGCACGATCTCGGGATGGCAATCGAACTGGCCTTTGAGCACCTTGGGGTCGGTCTCGATAACGACCCGCGGCGGCCCGACAAGACGCAATCCCGCTTCAGCCGCATAGTCGGCGAAGCTTTCCGTGAGGGAGATGGCGAGATCCGATCCGTCACCATCGACATCTGACGGATTGAAGGTCAGCGTGTAGCTGTTGGCGGTCCCCGGTCCCGAGGCGTGATCGAACCGGGCTAGATCTGCTTCCCGCGCGATGCGGCCGGCGACCTCCGAGGCGTGAAGCCTTCCGGAAAAAACGCGTGTGAACACGCCTTCGAGAAGGCGCTCGAGTCGACGCTCGAGACTTCGGGCGACATTCATCTCGGGGAAGGTTAAGGCCTCCCGAGGTGTTGTTGTCGACTACCGGAACACCTCTCGTGGCGGTACGCTTTCCCTCACCTGCGGGCGAGTGGCGGAATTGGCAGACGCGCAGGATTCAGGTTCCTGTGATCGCAAGATCGTGGGGGTTCAAGTCCCCCCTCGCCCACGCGGACTCGAGTGGGATTCGGTTTTGCCGAATCCGACGAGTCCGTAAGCAGTTCCTGCAGAACTGCTGCTTTCGTGGCGTGCTCAGCGACAAGTCCGTTCGGAGTTTGCGCAGCAAACTCCAGCTCGTGTTTCAGCTCAGTCCAGCCCTTGCTCCCGCTTCAGCTTTCGCCAGCCGCCGGCGCGATTGTTGGCGACTATCTGCCGGAACATCTCGGCGAGTGGCTCTCGGGGCACGCTCTCGCCTTCGCGCACTGCCACCGTCCTCGCGGTCTTGTTCTCATGGCCGCCGGTGATGATGCCTTCCGGGTCGGGGACGATCGCTCCGTCGTAGAGAAACACGTTGACGTGTCCCTTGGCAGCGAGCAAGGCACAGATGTTTCCTTCGAGCACGAAATAGGGCTGAACGGTCCGCTTGATCGTTTCCTCGACTTCAGGATCGACCCCGTGCACCAACTCACGAACCTCTTGACAGATTTGCTGCTGCCATTCAGGCAGCGCGTCGATGTACTCGTCTACACGGGGGTCTCTGGGCCATCCGGTCACATGGGAAGGCTAGGCCGGAGACTTCGATGCTTAGTCATCTGTCGGTGTTGGGAGCGATTGCGAATGTGCCGTCCCACTCGAGTCGGAGAGTTACAAACGTGTACGGCCTCGCCCACCAGAGTGGACTTGTTTGTATCCCTCCTTACTCGTTCCCCCATACCGTGGCCGCAGTGAGTGACTTGTAGAGCACCTTGCTCATCTTCAGGCTGGGATCGTCGTCCAGGAAGCCATCCCATTCTCCGAGAAGCCGGCCGAACCGCGACCCGGATGCACCGGCGAGTTGGTCCAGGTCGCCGTAGTTGTTGACGGAGTAGACCAAGAAGACTTCGGTTGGGTACTTGCTGGAGCTGAAGATTGGTGAGTAGACGCCCATGTACGTCGTCCCTTCAGGCGCCGTTGAGCGCAGGTCGGCGTCGTTGTCCGAGAGCCAGGCTTGGGCTTCACCGAGTTTGTTCGGCGCTATCACGCCTCCTTCGAAGACGAGAATGTTCACTGATTCCTCCGATCCTGGTGCGGTCGATTCGACCACCCTACGGAGGCGGCCCTGCCGAGTGCGTCAGTCGACTGCTCGGCGACGTGGTTCTACGGCGACAAGTCGTTCGGAGTTTGCGCAGGCCGGGGCGTGCGTCGTCGATCGGCCGATCATGTGACTAACTTCCGGCTACCGAACCAGGAGATCAGCCGTGTATGTCATCCGACGCGCCTACAAGGTCAAGCCGCGTGCCGCCCGCGAAGCGGCAACCCTTGCCGCCGAGATCGGGCGCCTCTACAAGGAGGCGGGCCGCCGCTCCGAGGTGACCGTCTACTTCAACGGAACGACACTCCCGGGTGAGCGCGACGTGGTTTACATGCAGTGGACCGATGAGGTTCTGCAGTCACCCTACGGGCGGGGAGAACCGTCGATACCCGGAGCGTCCGAACTGGGAGCGCGGTTGCGGGAGCTCACCGAAGATCAATGGATCGAGTTCTACGAGCTGCTCACACCTGAGAAGGCGGTCGACCTGTCTTAGCCTCCGATAGCTCGTGATCGAGCTCTCCCCGCTCGTTTGGGTCTTGGTGCTCGGCATCACCGCCGGGGCCGCAGCGATACAGGGCACAGTCGGTATCGGATACGGGCTGGTGGCGGTTCCGATTCTTGCCCTCATCGACCCTCGCCTCTCTCCCGTCCCCCAGTTGCTGACCGTCGTGCCTCTGACGGTGGCAATGGCCTGGAACGAGCGTCATGCTCTCGACTTCGGAGGTGTGTGGTGGCTTCTCGGAGGACGACTCCCAGGTGCGGCTTTGGGGCTCGCCCTTCTCGCGGTCGCCACCCAGCGCACTCTCGACTTGTTCATCGGGCTCACGGTGCTCTTGGCTGTGGTGCTCCTGGTCAGCGGGCTCCGTGTCACCCCCAACCCGGTCACTCAGTTCGGAGCTGGTGTCGCCTCGGGCACCACAAGTCTCGTTGCTTCGATCGGAGGGCCGCCGACAGCACTGCTCTACGCGGGCCAGGAGGCACCTACCGTCCGGTCGACTCTTTCGGCCGTTTTCACGATCGGCGTGCTGCTATCCATCGCCGTCCGTGCCTTCTCGAACAACATCGCATCCTCTGATGTGATGGTTGCCGCGGTGATGCTCCCCGCTGTTCTGTTTGGCTGGGCCGTGTCGAGGCGTTACAAGGATCGCTTCTCGAGCCACGGTGTTCGCCTCGGGGTGTTCGCAGTCTCAGGGCTAGCCGCCGTTGGTCTCGTGATCCGGGCCCTGGCGTGAGCTCTTCGAGGTCCTTCGGCACCTTGAACCGGGTGCATCCGCCATTTTCTGGAAGCAGGCGGGCAGAATTGTTGTAGTATTCGTCTAGTCGGGTGGGCCGGGAGAGGAAGGCTCTTTCAATTGGCCCAATCCGGTGGACCCAGCCGCTTCGATCCCGATGATTCCGCCCGCCGCATCGCACAGCGTCTCGCCGAGCGCGGCTCGAACAACACGCTGAATTGGCGTAGCCGGCCTTTGTTCACGACAGTTCTTCCAGGGGTTGCCGTTCTTGTGATAACCGCAGCCGCCATCCTCACCGTGGTCTTTGGCATCAACTGGCTTGTGGGCCTATCTGCAGGTTTGGAGGCCGAAGCACTATCCGCTCCTGCTTCTGTCGAGGCGCCTGCGAGAAACGATCGAGCCATGGGCTCAGGCCCTGACACAGCCGGCCTTCTAGTCGACGAGATCGTTGCGAAGTCGATCGGTGGATCGAAGTCGTCTTCGTCGTCGGTGCCGCCGTCGTCATCTCCCGGAACGCCGGCGACATCTCCCAAGAGCCCGACCACGACTGCTGGTGGCGGCACGACGAGCCAGCCAGGTTCCACCACAACCTCGCTGCCCGGCACTTCCAGCTCCACCACGCCCACAACCCACCCCAGCACGTCGAGCTCTTCCTCCACCAGCACGTCGACCAGCACTACGACCAGCACTACGACTCCAAGCACGACGTCCTCGTCGACAAGCACGACGACCACCACCTCAACGACGTCGACAACGACAACGATCCCAAGTACGACCACCACGACCACGGCGAGCACAACCACGACCACGGCGGCGAGCAGCACGACTACAACCCTGGGCCTGCCCGACGACGACTGACCCGGAGCGATGTCCAGCCCACTCCGGTTGCCGTTCGGAATCGACCGGCGTATACGCTCCCCGGGATGGTGTTCGACCCTCCGAGACGACGACGAGCATGGCGATGGCTGGTCCCGCTCATCTTGCTGGCGGCATCGGTTGCGGCGCTGTTGGCTTCGGGCGCCGGTGGCGACGCGCGTGAGGAGATCGCATACCTGAACGAGATGTCGGAGCAGATCGAGGAGATCGCACTCGGTGGCGATGCGCTGCGGGAGGTGATCCCACGACTCAATTCAATCGACCGCCCTGAGTGGCTCGCGGTGATCGACGACTTGAGGGCGAACATCACGGCCGGCCTGCAGTTTGCCGAGCAGGAGCCTCCAGCTGAGGAGTTGTTCGCAGTTCGCTCGCTGTACCGCCTGGCACTTCAGGACTGGAGCGACGGTGTTGGTGGTCTGGGTACAGGAGTGTTGGCGGCCGCAGACAATCCAAACCAGACCGCTCCGGTAGACAGCGTCGCAAACGCGATCGTGTTGCTCCGGGCCGGGGACAGTCTCTTCGACGACTTGCTCGATGAGATCGATCGTCTCGAGGTTCGCGATCCGATAGTGCCCTTCCGGGATGTGACGCTTGCGCCCGCTGAGGGCGAGGCGGTCACGCTTGCCGTCTCATATGCGCTTGCGGCCCGGTCACCGGACAACGGGCTGTCTCTACGACCGGGACTGGCGGCGTCGCAGCTGGTGGCTGATCCGGAGTGGCAGCTCGACCCTGAGGATCAGGTAGTGATGCCCGCCACAGATCAGGTCGCGTTCTCCGTGGTGATATCAAATCTCGGGAACCTGACTTCGGCCGAGGAGCAGCTGGTCCTCACCTTCACCGACGCTGAAGGAAGCATCGAGCTGACCGCCACCATTCCGCCACTGCAGCCGGGCGCCCAAACGACCGTCGCTTTCGAACCTCTCCCGATCTCGCCAGGAGAGACCTACGAGGTTGCCGCCGAGATCCTCGTCTCTGACATCGACTCCAATTTCGAGGACAACCGGATCCAGGTTCTTTTCCGCGTGAACCCGGAGTGACAACACTCTTCGGCTAATTACCATCGCCAGCCCATGATCGACCTGAAACTTCTCCGTGACGCGCCCGAGCTGCTTCGCGACTCGCTGCGCCGTCGCGGGACTGACATCGATCTCGATGAGCTCATCGCTCTCGAAGAGCAGGTACGGAGCCTCCGCCAGGAAGCGGAGTCGTTGCGGGCCGAGCAAAAGGAGGCAGGGCGCGAGATCGCAGCTCTCCAAGGAGACGAGAAGCAGGCGGCCATCGATTCGGTCAGCCAGCTGGCCCAGAAGGTCAAAGACGCCAATGCCCGGGTCGATGAGCTAGCTGCCGAACTCGACTCGAAGCTCCTCGAGGTCCCCAACTTGGTCGCGGAAGACGCTGCCGACGGTATGACAGACGCCGACAACCTCGAGCTCCGTCGGCTCGGCACGCCGGCATCGGATGGCAAGGACCACGCTGCTTTAGGTGAAGCCCTTGACATCATCGACACCGAGCGTGGCGCAAAGGTCTCGGGAAGCCGGTTTGGCTACTTGAAGGGGAAAGGTGCTCTGCTCGAGTTCAGCCTCGTTCGGTGGGCCATGGACCACCTCGTTGCGGCGGGTTTCACTCCGATGGTCCCTCCCGTCATGGTCAGGGAACATGCCCTTGAAGGGACGGGGTTCTTTCCTGAAGCTCGCGAGCAGGTCTACTCGATACCTAAGGACGAGTTATTCCTGGTCGGGACGGCCGAGGTCCCGCTTGCGGCGTATCACGGAGACGAGATATTCGACCCTGAGGATCTGCCGATTCGCTATGCCGGCTTCTCCACGTGTTTTCGACGGGAGGCTGGCACCTATGGAAAGGACACCGCCGGGATCTTCCGGGTCCACCAATTCGACAAAGTCGAGATGTTCGTGTTCATCGATCCCGAGGAGTCGGCTGCCGAGCACGACCGTCTCCTCGAGATCGAGGAACAGCTCGTGAAGGAACTCGAAATCCCGTATCGGGTGGTGAACGTCGCTGCTGGTGACCTGGGAGCGTCAGCCGTCAAGAAGTACGACATCGAGGCCTGGTTTCCCGGCGAGCAGAACTACCGGGAGATCACGTCATGCTCCAACACGACCGATTACCAGGCGCGTCGCCTCCGGATTCGGGTGCGCAAAGAGTCCGGGAACGAGGTCCTTCACACCTTGAACGGGACGGCCTGTGCGGTGGGACGGACGATCCTTGCAATTCTCGAGAATCACCAGCAGCCCGACGGCTCCGTTGTGATCCCTGAGGCTCTGCGCCGGTACACCGGGTTCGACTCAATCAGCGCGTGAGCGAGGTCTCTGATCCGATATTCGCCCGGATCGCGCGTCGATACGACCTCATAAACCGGGTCCTCTCCCTGGGCCAGGAGAAGAAGTGGAGATCTCGCGGGGTCGCAATGCTGCCGCACGGCCGTGTTCTCGACTTGGGAAGTGGCACGGGCGACACCGACTTTGGCGGACGTCAGGTGGTCGACCTCGATCCGGTCATCGAGATGATCTCCCTCAGCCCTGTAGGCCCCCGGGTCGTGGCGACGGGGGAGTCCATGCCCTTCTCCGACGGAAGCTTCGAAGGGGTGTTCTCAGCATTCGTGTTTCGCAATCTGACATCGGTGACATTGACTCTCGAAGAAGTCGACAGAGTGCTCACACCAGGAGGTGTGGCGGTCATAGTCGACCTTGCCCGGCCCCGGAATTCACTGCTGCGCGTCCTCCATCGGATTGGCACTGCGATCGTGTTGCCCGTGGCTGGCCTGCTCCTTGCAGGCGCACCGAAGGAGTACTGGTATCTGCACAAGTCCCTCGACTCACTGCCTGACCCGGAGGAGTTGTTCGAGGGCCATGAGCTCGCCTTGGAGGAAGTTTGGCGCTCCGGCTTGTTCGGGTTCGTCTACGGAGCCAGGCTGAGAAAGCCTCGATAGGGTTTCAGCGGAGCGAAGATCGGGTAGTTCGAGGCGAAAAGAGGGATACAGATGTTTACCAAGAGACAGACCACAACGGAGCGCCTCGTGGGTGAGGCGAAGGACATAGCTACTGAAGTTTCCAAGTGGCTCCAGGATCGCCTTGACGATGCGCCCGACCCGGACGATCTGAAGGCGAATATCAGCGAAGGTACCAAAGAAGCAGTCGAGACGGCGCGAGACAAAGTCGAGGACATTGCGGCCTGGCTGGCGGATCTCGCCGATGAGATTTCGGACCGAGTCGCAGATCGAGTACCGGAGAGACTGCCTGAACCGCTCCAGGATGATGATGGCGGAAAGGGCAAGGCAATCGTCGCGTTCGTTGCAGCCGCTGCTGCCGGCTGGTATTTCTTCGAGCCCAACAAGGGACCGGAGCGCCGTCGCAAGGTTGTCGACAAGGCCAAGTCGGTGTGGGCTCGAGTCACTGCCCCCCTCTCTACGGGCTGAGGGGCGGCTGGGTCTACCAGACCCAACCCGGTACCATCCCAACTGATCGTGCTAGGCGGGGCGTTAGGGGTGCCCTGTATCCGAAGTCCTCTTCATGCGGAGCCGAATCCCCCGTCTGAGGGGCGAGTGGCGTCGGGGCGTACAGCCCTGGCACCGGAAAAGCGATGTTGACGATCGGGTCCTGCGCGGCGGAACCCCGCGAACCGGGTCAGGTCCGGAAGGAAGCAGCCCTAAGTGGATCGTTCCGGGTGCCGCAGGGTCACCTGGTCTGAGTTGGCTGCCGGTGTCGACGATGCCCTCCTCGCCACGACGACGGGGGCACGATCTACTAAGACTCTGAACGACTCACTCGTCTTCAGATGAGCCTTCGTTCAAAGCATGCACCTCCGCCATCCGATCCTCGGCTGCCTCCATCCCTTGCACCTTCTCGATGGGGACACCGCTGACCACCACGTCGTACCAACCACCTCCGATGTCGAGGATGCCGGTCTCCGACGCCGACGGTTTGCCGTCGGCAAGCGATGCATGAGATTTCAGCAATTCCCCAGCTCGGTCCGCCGCAGCCTCTTCGCCCTGGACCCGGTCGATCACGACGCCATTGACATCGACTTCATACCAGCCGTTTCCGGTTGGGGCGTAGGCGATCTCGATTTCGTCCGATGCGAAGACAATCGACTCGAGCTCCTGCAGCTCGAGATCGAGGGCGTTCTTCCCTCGCTTCACGGCCTTTCCGAACCGCTTCTTCTTTCCCTTCTTGGCAGCCTTGGCCAAGGTGCCAATCCCGGCATGAACGATGTCTTCCCAGGTCGCTTCGGTGTCCTCGATCATCTTGCGTAGGCGCTTCTTCTTGCCCATGGTTCCTCACAGTGTGGTCTCCCGGGAGCGTACCCCCTGGTCCGATGTGATAAACCGTGCCGGCTCGCCCTACAACACCGTTAGTCTGCGCCGGCTCATGCTCACCCAGTTTGGCCCTGCGTTCCCCCGTCTCTTCGCCGCCGCCGTGCTCCAGGAGATGTCATTCGCTCTGATGGTGCACTTTCCCGGCTATCTGGAGCGCCTCGGAGTGAGCGAAGGGACGTTTGGAGTCCTGTATGCCGCCGCGGCAGCCACGGCCCTGGCGTTGCGACCCGCTTTTGGCCGGGTGCTCGACCTGGCCCATCGCAGGACGGTGCTCCTCTTCGCCGGGTTGCTCAACGCCGCATTCGTTCTGGCGCTGATGGCAACCTCGGCGTGGGGGCTATTGCTTTGGGCGCTCTTCCTGGCACACCGTGTCCTCCAGATCGGGCTCTTCACGGCGATGCTCACCTACGGAGCCGATGCGATAGTCGAGGAGCGACGTACCCAAGGTCTAGCTGTCTTCGGGATAACCGGGTTGGTGTCTATCGCAGCAGGCGGGGCGCTTGGTGACATCATCATCAACGCATCCGGGTTCGATGGCCTGTTCGTTGCCTCGGCGGTTGCGGGTCTCGGATCGTGGGCACTGGTGTGGACCCTCCCGCTCCTGAAGATCCTGGGTCGCAGCCCGCGTCGTGGCTTTTTCCACGCCCTCATGCAGAAGGACCTCCTTCCTGTTTGGTGGATAACCCTCAGCTTTTCCTGCGGGTTGGAGACTTTCTTCACATTCACCCGAACCTTCGTGGAGGATCGACAGGTTGGCTCTGCGGGTCTCTTCTTTGGCGTTTATGGAGTCGTCGCGGCGGCGACCAGGCTCGCCGGTGGCAAGTCCTACGATCGAATTCCTCAGAGGCCCCTGGTGATGGGTGCCATTGTCGCCTATGGGGCGTCTCTGCTCCTCATGGCACAGGCACAGGGCTTGGCTGTCTTTCTCGCTGCAGCAGCGGTAGGAGGCTTGGCGCATGGGGCAGTCTTTCCGGTGCTATCGAGCTCCGTTGTCCATCGAGCCAGAGCGTCGGAAAGAGGATCGGCTATGTCGATCTTCACCTCACTGTTCGACATCTCCCTTCTCTTCTCAGCGCCACTTGTTGGGGGGCTGATTGAGGGCTTCTCATATGCAGTCGCCTTCTCGGCGATGGGGGTGTTCCTGCTCGCCGGCGGCCTCGTCTACTCGCTCTGGGACCGCCGATTGGCGTCGTCGGGGGCCGTTGCCGCCTGACGACGGCGCTCGAAGTACTCGCGGAGCAGACCGCCGGCCTCGTCCTCGAGCACCCCAAAAGCGACCTCGACACGATGATTGAGCCTGCGGTCCTGGGGGATGTTGTAGAGAGACCAGACGGCACCGGCCTTCAGGTCGGCGGCAGCGTAGACGAGTCGATCTATCCGGGAGAGGACGGACGCCCCAGCGCACATCGAGCAGGGCTCGAGAGTGACGACGAGGGTGTGCCCGGTGAGTCTCCAGTCGCCAATCTCCCTGGCCCTTCGAGAGAGGACGAGCATCTCGGCATGCGCCGTCGGGTCGTTCAGTTCCTCACGACGATTGTGGTCAGCGGCAACTATCTCCCCGGACTGGTCGAGGAGGACGGCGCCGACTGGCACGTCACCGGAAGCCGCGGCCTTGTGCGCTTGTTCCAGGGCAACTCGCATCGCCTTCTCATAAGTGTCATTCGAAATAGGCTCAGTCACCACGGGCCATTATCCTTGTCATAGGCCGCCCGGGTCCAAATCCCGGGTGGTTTTCACTGCACCTGGCCTCGGCTGGCCGGCGAGTGTGCGGCGATTGGACACTGTTGCCGTTCGGCATTTCCGGTCC
>ERZ869936.1482-NODE-1482-length-16560-cov-4.409512_pt1 | contig 16560 bp, 11 predicted proteins | sample MGYA00520876_ERZ869936 | MGnify/ENA primary metagenome ERZ869936 (study PRJEB32218, sample SAMN09650985) | biofilter metagenome | isolation source: enrty point of leading RO module | place: Saudi Arabia: Thuwal, RO plant located on Red Sea | collected 2016-02-17 ...
GTCGAGCAGCCGCTGGTCGGCGGCGTTGGTGATCGGGCCACCGACAACGTCGCGACCCGCAGCGATCCCGTCGAGCAGCCGTCGTCCCCACCCCGGCGGCACGATCACGTGGTCCTCGATCACCGCCACCGCGGGCGCCGTCGCCGCCTCGAAGGCCAGGTGCCGCATCGCGGGGATGGTGGTCATCGCCGGAACCTCGAGCAACCGGACGTCGGGGTGGCGTGAGCGGAGCTCTTCGCGCACGGCCTCCCCGCAGCGATCGACCACGAGGATCTCGAGTCGCACCGTGTCGCGCAGGCGCTCCAGCGCCTCGAGGCAGCCGCGCAGGTCACCGAGTCCGTTCACCGACGGCACCACCACGGTGAGTTCGGGAGTCGTCTCGCCGCTCATCCACCATCCTCCCAGGTCGGGGCGCCGTGGAGCACCCGGTAGAGCGCCCGTTCCACCCGCTGCCCGAAGCGGATCCCGGGAGGCAGCGCCTCCCAGCCGATCGCGGCAACCTTGATGCTGCGCACGCCACCGAGATTGGCCCCCGCGATGTCGGTGAAGTACTGGTCGCCGACCATCACCGCCTCGGCCGGATCGAGTCCCAGCTCCGCCACCGTCGCCCGCATCAGGTCGCCATCGGGCTTGCGCAGCGGCACCGCGCCCTCGGCGACGAGCGCCTCGGCGTCGGCAAGCGTGTCCGTGCCGCGATGGAGCACGCGCATCCGGAGCACGCCGTCCACGCGGTAGCCCTTCATGACGCGGATCGCGGGGAAGATCACGCCGAGCTCGCGGAAGCGCCGCTCATCGGCGTTGGAAAGGATGGCGTGCCGGACGCCGGGATCGTCGAGCAGCCGCCCGAGCGCCGTCGCCTCCTCGGCAAGTGCGGCGGCATGGAAGCGGGTCAGGGTGCCATCGACGTCCCAGACCACGCCACGAATGCCGTGGCGGTCGAGGAAGTCCCGGCCCAGTTCCGCGATCGAGCGCAGGTGCCAGGTCGGCCGCATGTTGCCGAGGATGGCGCGCATCCGGGGCACCGATTGCGCGATCGTGCCGAGCGGCGATTGGCGCTGGGCGAGGCGGGTCACGGCGTGAGCTCCGGCATGGCGTTGCGACGAAAGCGGATTCCGCCCACCGCGGCAAGGGCGACCCCGTAGGCGAGGGCACCGACCCCGACCGTGACCAGCACCGGTTGCCCGGCCGAGCGCCAGACGACCAGCGCCATGACGACGCCGGCGACCGCGATCCGCGCGAACCGCCGCGGCCCCGCCATCGGCAAGCCGTGCCCGCGCACGTGCCACACCGCGAGTGCGGTGCGCACCACCTCGGTGACGAGCGTCGCGACCGCGGCGCCGGTCATCCCCAGCGGCGGGATGAGCAGCAGGTTGAGCAGCACGTTCACGCCGGCGGCCCAGGCGACCGTCTGCAGCAGCTGATCCTGGCGCTCGTACGCGATCAGCGCGGCCTGCGACACGTTGCGGATCAGGGCCACCGGAATGGTCCAGATCAGGATCGCGAGCGGTCCCGCCGAGGCAACGTATTCCGCGCCGAAGACCAGCCCCACGATCGGCGCCGCCACCAGGAATCCACCCACCGCGACGGGAACCGCGCCGGCAAGCACCTGCGCCATGGCCCCGTCATAGAGCGCGCGCGACGCCGCCCGATCCGCCCGCAGCCTGGTGATCACCGGCAGCAGCGTCATGGTGTACGCGGCGCCAAGGTTGAGGAAGAACGAGATCAGCGTGTACGCCGCGGCGTAGAGGCCGACGGCCGTGGAGTCGCGGAAGGCGCGCAGGAAGATGAAGTCGGAGTTGAAGATCGCCAGCCCGAGCAGGGCATGGAGCACCAGCGGCCACGAGCGCGCGAGCAGCGGGCGAACCGCCGCGGGACGGATCGCCGCACGCAGCCGCGCCATTCCCGACGGCAGCAATCGCAGGAGCAGGAACGCCCCGGCCCCCTCGCCGAGCAGCTGGGCCAGCGGCACGCGCGCGAGGTCCTCCGGACCGCGCACCAGCAGCAGGATGAGCACCGTGGCAACCACTTCGGTGGCGACGCGCCCCGCGGACGCGTGCCCCGCCTGCTCGAGCCCCAGGTGCGCCCACTTGGTGCCCAGCGCGAACGGCAGCAGCGTGAACGCGTAGATCGCGAGGATCGCGCCGTCGGGTTGCGGCAGGACCAGCAGCCCGACCAGCGCCGTGATCACCGCGAGGGCGATCCCCACCAGCAGGCGGGCACCAAGCGTCTCGGCCAGGCGGGACGGGAGCCGCGTCGGGGCATCGGCCACCTCGCGGATGCCGAGCGCGTCGACGCCGCAGTCGGTGAGGAACGTGAGGTAGAGCAGCACCGCGGTCGCGAGAACGATCACGCCGTAGAGCGAGGCGCCCAGGGTGCGGGCCAGGTACACCGTGGCCGCGAAGGCGATCACCCGCGCCGCCGCCTCGCCGAAGCCGAGCTTCAGGAAGGCCAGGCCAACCACGGCCTCGTGACGGGGGGACGGCGTGGCGCTCACCGCCTGGCGGTCCGGCCAGTGGCCTGCCCGGTTGCCTCGCCCGCGGTCCATGCAACGAGGAAGAGCAGGAGGATCGGGATCGCGGCGAGGAAGCGTGCGCCCTCGCCGCGGCGGAACCGGACCCGCGCATGTCGAGCGAGCAGCAGCACGGGCACGAGCGGCGCCGCGAGCGTGAGGAGCACCCGCCGACCCGGGCCGACCGCCCGGGTGCGAATCGCGCCGAACAGGCGGCCCCAGCCGAAGCGTTCGCGAACCAGCCGACCGAGCGGGCGCGGGATGCGGTGATGGTCGACCACGAGTTCAGGGGAGAGCCACAGGGTCTCGCCCTCCGTCCGCAACTGCCAGTGCACCAGCGGCTCGTGGAACCGCTCCCGCCAGAGGGGGCGGGTCCGCTCAAGCGCCCCGCGCTTGTACACCACGTTCACGTCGCTCACCCATTCGACCGGCCGCGCCGGAAACGGCAGCGCGTAGCGCGAGAAATCGCAGACGTGCAGCGCCCAGTCGACCAGGCGGGACGGCGCGGGCTCGATCGCCCCGCCGATCACGGCGTGCGGCTGCCGGTGGAGCCGCACCGCGACGCGCGCCCAGTCGGGACGCGGAATGCCGCGATCCTCGACGATCGCCACCAGGTCACCGCGCGTGGCGGCGAGTGCCGCGCTCCGTCGCCGGTCGTAGAGTTCGTGCTGCCCGGAGGCCGTCGCGAGTGGCGCCTCGGTCGCGAGCGCGCCGAGCGGCAGGAAGGTGACCGAGGGAAACCGCGGTGCCAGCGCCGCAACCTCGTCGATGCTCGCGTCGAAGGGGACGACGATGTCCATCGGCGGCGGGTCGCGCTGGGTCGTGAGCGCGGTGAGGAGGCGGGCGACGGCCTCGCCGCCATCGACCACGGTGACCACCACGCCGAGGAGCGGGTCCGCCCGTTCAGCGACGGCGCTTCCCCGCGGGTCGGTCACGGGCGGAGGGGTCCAAGCGGCGGCAGGTGGATCGCCTCGCCGCGCCGGGAGCTCTCCCGGAGCGCCTCCGACACTTCCACCGACCGCAAGCCGTCGTGGCCGTCGGCCAGTCGTCCGCCGGCTCCGCCGTCGATCCGCGCGACGAAATCGGCCAGCTCCTCCTCGAACGTGATCCGGGTGGTCGACTGCCAGCCGCGCAGCCGTTCGCGCACCATGATCTCCGGATAGCGCTTCCGCACCGTGCGGCGCGGCGCGCCGGGCGCGGCGTGCGTGACGAGCACGTTCTGCATCGGGGCGTAACTCCCCCGCACCATTCCCAGCCGACCGTACACCTCGATCGCCACCTCGTAGCCCCGCCACTCATTCCAGGTGGCCTGGTAGCTGGCGCCGATACCGGCGGGACTGCGAAACACGGCGAGGGCGTTGTCCTCGGAACCCGGGACCTGCCACACCGCCCCGGAGGCCACGCCGGAGACCTCGGTGATGTCGCCGAGGAAGTGGCGACCCAGGTCGCTCAGGTGGATGCCCACATCCATGGTCGCCCCCGCGCCCGACTCAGGCGCCCGGTACTGCCAGTCCGCGCGAAAGTTGGCCAGACCGTCGTGGCCACCGAACAGGCGGACGTGGTCGACGTCGCCGATCAGGCCGGCATCCACGACATCCCGGGCATACTTGATCGCCGGGTAGTAGCGAAGGTTGAACCCGACCGCCAGCACGCGGCGCGCGGCCGCCGCCGCGTCGGTCATCCGCCGGCAGCTCTCGGCGGTGTTCGACATCGGCTTCTCGCAGAGCACATGCAGGCCGAGCGCGAAGGCGCGAACGGCAGCCTCCTCGTGCAGGTGCACGGGCGACGAGATGACCACCGCGTCCATCGGGTGAGCGAAGAACGCATCGAGGTCGCCCACCGCAGGGGCGGAGCCGGCCGCGCTCGCCGCCAGGCCGGGCACCACGTCGCAGACTGCGGCCAGCGTGGTCGACGGAGAGGACGCGATGGTCATCGCCCGCAGCCGACCGATCACACCGGCACCGATCACACCGATCCGAATCGTCATCCGGTCTCGCAACTCGTGAAGTGGGAAGGATGCAGGCCGAGGAGCAGGTTCCATGCCCAGCGGACAGGGTGCGGGGCCCGCCCTGGCGTGGCGCCGTCCGCGCAGACCCAGGAGCTCCTCGCGCTCTGAGCCACCCGCCACCCGAACCGCTGCGGCTGTCGCCTCAATTCCACCGGCGCACTGACCGCTGATCGTCGGATAATGTGACAGCCAAGCCCACGACCAGGCTATGAGATAACCACATCTGTCAAGCTAACACCATGTATTACAACAACTTGGCCTGTGAGCACGGATTCGCATCAGGATTGGCACCACACTTGCCGATTCTAGACAGTATGCCGGCGATCTGGCCGGTGACAGTCCGATTCTCCGCTGCCCAGAGCACACCCGGGGTGACCCGGGGTCGCAGAGCCAGGGAGCTCGGTCCGCCGCCACCGGCGGTCGCGAGCCCGCCCAGCCGCCAGCGAGACGCGAGCCCCCGAGGGGGGCGAACCGTCCGGTGGCGCGCACCGTCACCGGACCCTGGGATGAGGGAACCGGTCGACCCATGACGTACACCTTCAAGATCGCCCGTCGGCTCGCCAGCAACCACCGAGGCGTGGTGGGTCTCGTCGCGACCCTCGCGCTCGCCGGCTGCGCCGCCGGCGGCAATCCGGTTCTTACCGAGCACCCCGGCGCCATCACCCTCACCATCAATGGTCTCGCCACCGGAGCCACCCCGCAGGTCACCCTCACGGGGCCCAACGGCTTCCGGAAGGCGATCACGCACTCGGGCACCGTCACTGGCCTCGAGTTCGGCAGCTACGAAGTCGTGGCGTCAGCGAGCACCCACCAGAGCGTCACCCTCCCGCCGACCGCCGAGCGGCAGACCCTGACCCTGTCCGGTGGATCGCCGACGGCCGCCACGGCCGTGCAGTACCAGGTTGCCACCGGCGCGATGGAGGTCCGCCTCGAGGGGCTGCCCGCATCGACTGCCTCGGTGCTCCACATCGACGGGCCGGGCGGCTTCGCGCTCGACCTCGCCGGCAGCGCGCTGCTGCGCGGCCTGGCCCCGGGGAGCTACACCCTCACGGCGTCGCCGCGCAGCGCGGCGGGCGCCACCTATTTCCCGTCGACGCCGCTGCTCACGGTGCAGGTCGTCGCATCGCTCACCCCGGCGCTGGCGTCGGTGCACTTCTCGCAGCTCAGTGGCGAGCTCGCGGTGCTCTTCACCGGACTCCCCGATGGCGTCCCCGCACCGTTCGTCCTGGTCGGACCTGGCAGCTACAACGCCGCGCTGAGCGGCGCCATCGAGCTCACCACGCTCAACCCGGGCCACTACGTGGTCACGCCGCAGCGGGTCCAATACGACGGCCACACCTGGGCGCCGCTCGAGGCGGTGATTCCGGTCACCGTCGACACCACCCGCCGCGTGCTGACGATTCCCTACGAGATCATCACGGGTGCGCTGGCGATCGACGTGCAGGGACTTCCGGCCGGTGCCACGGGACAGTTCACCGTGACCGGGCCGTCGGGATTTTCCCGGACGGGCAGCGGCGACGTCGAGTACAAGGGCCTCGTTCCCGGCACCTACACCACCTCCGCCGCCTCGGTGGAGTTCAACGGCAAGAAGTACAACCCCCGGAAGCCCAGCGACAATCAGGACGTGGGCAGGGGCCGCAACGCCAAGCGGGGGCGGATCGAGTACTCGGAGTCCACCGGGACGCTCGCGGTGGGGATCACCGGGTTGCCGAACGGCATGGCGGCCCGGGTGATCGCGGTCGGCCCAGCGTCGGTGGACACGCTCACCGAGGCCGGCATGCTGGGCGGGCTGACGGCGGGGAACTACACGCTCTCGGCGAGCACCGTCGGGGGTGGCGGCGCGACGTGGACGCCCACGCCGACGTCGCAGGTGGTCTCGGTCTCGAGCGCCGACACGGCTGCCGCATCGGTGGCCTACCTGGCGAGCACCGGCGGCCTGCAGGTGAACATCACCGGCCTCCCCTCGGGCGCCTCGGCGCAGGTGCAGGTCAGCGGCCCGGCCGGCTACAGCCGGAGCGTCACCAGCACGACCACCCTCTCGCCGCTCGAGCCGGGCAACTACACGATCAGCGCGACCGGCGTCACGCTCAACGGGACGAGCTACCTGCCGTCACCGGCCAACCAGGTGGTGTCCGTCGCCGCGGGGGCGACGGCCGTCGCCACCGTCGGCCACACCAACAGTTCCGGTGCGCCGACCACCGGTTCACTGGCGGTCACGGTGAGCGGATTGCCGGCCGGCACGGCGGCCGCGATCTCGGTGACCGGCCCCAACGGATTCAGTCGAGTGGTCACGAGCGCCAGCACCATCACGACGCTGGCGCCGGGGAGCTACACCATCAGCGCCGGCGGCGTGTCGGCCGGGGGCACGAGCTACGTGCCGTCGCCCGTCTCGCAGACGGTGAGTGTCACCGCCGGCGCGACGGCCGGCGGCGCGGTGCACTATGCCGCAAGCGCTCCCACCACCGGTGCGCTCGTGGTCCAGGTCAGCGGGCTCCCCGCGGGCGTCGCGGCGGCGATCACCGTCACCCACTCGAGCGGCTTCAGCCGGACGGTCACGGCCACCGACACGGTGACCGGATTCCCGATCCCGGCGACGCTCACCGTCGCGGCGCAAGGCGTGGCTGCGGGCGGCGTCACCTACACGCCCTCGCCGACGTCGCAGACCGGGTACGTCACCGCGGGGGCGACGATCAGCCGGAGCGTGAGCTACAGCGGCGGTGGTGGATCCCCGCCGCCGCCCCCGCCGCCCCCGCCGCCCCCGCCCCCCCCGCCACCGCCGCCGGGCCCGGCGACCGTCACCGTGGACACTACGGTGCGGCATCAGGTGATCACCGGATGGGAAGCGACCGCCCAGGCCGGGCACTGGGACGCGGCATACCCCACATGGCGCGATGCCCTCGTGGACATGGCCGTCAACGACCTCGGCATCAACCAGCTCCGGGTCGAGGTCCGCAGCGGCTCCGAGAACCCCGTCGACTACTTCGGGCAGTTCCGGGCCGGACAGATCACCGACACCGAGTGGCGAGCCCATCGGTACGTCCCGGTGAACGACAACGGGAGTCCCGGCTCGATCAACTGGGCGGGCTTCCACTTCACCGAACTCGACGAGACGGTGGAGGACATCGTGCTGCCGATGCGGGCCGCGCTGGCGGCGCGCGGTGAACAGCTCCGCGTCAACCTGAACTACATCTCGTTCGGGACGGCGACCGGGCACTCGAATCCCAGCGAATACGCCGAGTTCATGCTGGCGGTGTTCCAGCACCTGCAGAACCGCTACGGGTTCGTGCCGGATGCGATCGAGGTGATCCTCGAGCCCGACAACAACACCATCTGGACCGGCACCGGCATCGGACAGCTGATCGCCGCCACGGGCGACCGACTGGCCGCGGCGGGCTTCCATCCGGAGTTCATCGGCCCCTCGGTGATGAGCATGAGCCACGCCGTGTCGTACTTCGACGCCATCGCGAGCGTGCCGGGTGCCATGACGTACCTGTCCGAGCTGTCCTACCACCGGTATGCCGGGGTGTCCGACGCGAACCTGGCCGCGATCGCCTCCCGCGCCGCAGCGCGCGGCGTGCGCACGGCGATGCTCGAGCACATCGGGAGCGGGGTCGACGCCCTGTACAAGGACCTCACCATCGCCAATGCCTCGTCGTGGCAGCAGTACGCGCTGGCCTTCACCAACACCAGCGACAATGGCGCGAAGTACTTCCTGATCAGCGGTGGGCAGCCGGTGATGGGCAGCCGCACCAAGCTGCTGCGCCAGTACTTCCGCTACGTCCGGTCTGGCGCCCAGCGCGTCGAGGCGACCTCCGCGAGCGGCAGCATCCGCCCCGTGGCATTCACCAATCCGGGTGGCGGGATGGCCGTGGTGCTCCACGTCGACGCCGCCGGGACCTATTCGGTCGCGGGAATCCGTCCGGGCACTTATGGTGTGGAGTTGACCACGCTCGGCGGCACCCGCATGCCGCTGCCCACTGTGACCGCGACGAGCGGGGCGGCCATCACGGTCGCGCCGCCCCAGACCGGCGTGCTGACCCTCTACCGACTGCCCTGATGCCCACGACGACTCCCATGCGGACGCGCCCCAGCGCCCTTGCCGGCCTCGTTGCCCTGCTCATCACCGGGTGCGCCCAACCGCGCGTGGAAGAGGTGTCGTTCACCGGCCCGTCCTCCGACAACCCGATTGCCGTCGACTCGGTCTTCGCCACGCCGCCGGACCCGATCCCGACCGATCCGGGCCCCGCCCCGGCCACCGCCTCGCCCACCGGCCGCGAGCCGCGGCTGATCTGGACCGCGGCGCGGCAGGCGACCTGGAATCGCATGGTGCAGGAGCAACATCCGCGATTCCAACGAATCAAGTGGCATTGCGATCGGACCAAGAACGGGAACCCCGTGTACGGCGACCGCGGGCTGTGGTGCGCGATCTACTACCAGATGACCGGCGACGTGGCCGCGGCGCGTGCAGCGTGGGGCCAGGCCGCTCCTTCGCTCATCAACGCCCCGCCGAGCGAGAACACGGTCCGCGAGGACTTCATCGAGAACGCGATCCTCTTCGACTGGCTGTACCCTGCCCTGACGGCGGCCGAACGCAGCCAGGCAATCACCGGCCTGAACGCCTGGGCCAACTACGCCCTCGCCATCGGGACCCCCCAGTACACCGGTGGCATCCGCACCGGCGACAGCGACCGGGTGGTGGGCTTCTACTTCGGGCTCGCCGCGACCGACCTCGCGACCGCAGGGATGGTCGGGCACGTCGCCTGGCTCAACGCGGCCCAGACCGGGGGCCCGGGATATCTCCCGGTGGGTGGCCTGCACGCCACCGGCATCAACCGCAACACCGCGCGCAACGCCATCGCGGAGTTCGCGACGGTGCGTGCTGCGGGCGGGCAGTGGATCGAATCGAGCGGGTACGACCCCGGCACGGTGACGTTGCTGGTCATGGGCGCCGAAGCAGTGCGGACCGCGGTCGGCCACGACCCCTATCCCGAGGTGCAGGCGTTCCTCCGCGAGGCGATCGACTACAACGCGCAGATCATCACGCCGGACCTCCGCGAAGCCGTGCAGTGGGGCGACGAACAGCACCCGCGCGCCTTTGCGGGACGCCTGTTCAAGCGCTCGACGATGCTTGGCGTGCTGGCAGGCGCCACGGCCGGCACCGTCGAGTCCGGACGGGCCATGGGGCTACTCGACGCGCTGGCGCAGCAGCATGGCTGGGACGGGTACGCCACGCTGGATCCCAACGCACGTTTCTACCTGCTCTACGATCCCTACGCGCCGCGGGCCTCGTGGCAGTCGAACACCATGTACACCGCCTCGGGCCGGGGCCACCTCGTGGTGCGCACCGGCTCCTCGCTGTTCTCGGGGATGATGCCGCCGCCGACCGGGGTGGACCACTCGACGAAGTACCTCGCGAACTTCCAGTTGTACCGCAACGGCGAGTGGGCTGTCACCCATCCGATCGGGTACGCCGGGCTCTCGTACGAGGGTGAGAGTGTCAACGGGTTGCTCACCGCCGGGCTTAGCAGCATGAGCTCCAGGGGACCTGACCGGGTGGAGAGCGGGCCGGGATGGTGGGCGATCACCGGCTCGACCTCGGGCTCGCACTACGACGCCGGCTACTACAACCCACCGCCGGCATTCCTCAACGGCTGGCAACGGACCGTGGTCTACCTCCAGCGCAACGGACTCGATCACGTGATCACCGTCGACCGGGTGGACATGCAGGACCCGCGTCAGCTGCCGAACTTCAGCCGCTACCGGACCAGCGACCAGACCCGCATCACCAACGCCCGCGGCCTCCTGGAGTGGATCATCCATGCCCCCGTGCCCCCCACCGGCGGCAACAACCGCTGGGGCTGGCACACGCCGGGCGGACAGCCGGTCACGGTGACGGCCCTCGGCGCCGCCGAGACGGCTCACGTCATCGACGAGTCGGTGCTCTGGGCCGGCGTGACCAGCTTCCAGGCTTCGGAGAAGAAGTGGCAGCTGCGCCTGGTGCCGTCCTTCACCGGCGGCAGCACGGTGCTCCGGCACGTGGTGACGGTGGGCAGCACCAACCCGAACATCTCCGTCAACGGTGACACGATCACCATCGACGGCGTCCACGTCACGGTCACCAGCACGGGCGTCCAGGTCATCGGCTGAGCGGAGTCCGATACGACGCGACGCCCCCGCCACCGGTATCCGGTGGCGGGGGCGTCGTGCGTCGCGGCGGCACGGCTCAGCGGCGACGCAGGCGGGCGGCGGCCCCCAGCACCGCGGTTCGCACCCCCCGGAGCCGCTTCCGCGCGGCCAGGTACCCGTCGCCGCGGCCGGCGAGGTGGCGGCGCCAGCGCGTGGCGTCCCGGAAGTAGTACATCTCGATCCGCGGCAGATCGTAGCGGTCGTCGCGCATCGTCATCCGGTCGAGGCGCACCCCCACGGCGAGGCGATAGTGGCGCGCCACCGCGGCGCGCACCCGGCCATTGGTCGCGCCATAGGGAGGCGCGAAGAGATCGGGTGCCGCCCCGACTTCCTCCTCGATCCTTGCCGCCGACTCCGCCACCTCGCGCTCGAGCGCCTCGGCGTCGAGCGTGGTGAGGTCCGGGTGGCTCAGCGAATGCCCGCCGAAGGTGAAGCCCTCCGCTGCCAACCCGCGCACGTGATCCCACGACATCAGGTCGCGCGGTGCCGAGCGCAACCCACCGGTCCAGTCCTCGTGCCCGCCGATCCGCGCCGCCGGGAGGAAGACCGTTGCCGTGAAGCCCAGCTCCCTGAGCACGGGAGCGGCGTGCTCGGCGAAGTCGAGGTAGCCGTCGTCGAAGGTGATCGCGACCGCGCGATCGGGGAGCGGGTCGCCGCCATCGAGGGCATCGGCAACCGCCCCAAGTGGCACCACCGCACACCCCGACTCGGCGAGCGCTTCCATCTGGGCGCGAAAGACGGCGGGCGCGATGCTGGTCGCCCCCGCCGTCTCCGAGATGGAGTGGTACATCAGGATGTTCACGGCGCCGTCGCGCGCGGTCAGTCCTTCACCCCGAAGCCAGAGATGTGCACGTCGAGGTTGTGGTTGAGCCGCAGCCCGACCAGGCCATCGGTCGCCGCCCCGTCGAGCTCCGCCCTCGACAGCCGCTTGACCTCCTGGCCGTTGACCAGGAAATGCACCTGGTCGCCCGCCACCCGGATCGCGATCGTGTTGCTCGCGGCACCGGTGGCAGGATCGTCGGTGTTGATCGCCTGGTGCGTGGTGTAGGGCACCACGCTGTTGGGACGGGCGTCGCTCACCCGATGGTTGATGAGGAACTTGCCGTCCTTGGGGTGGATCACGAAGTAGAGGTAGTTCTGGTTGGCGGTCTGCAGGTCGCGCCCGCCGATGAACAGCCCGTAGGCCTCGTGGTTGCTGCTGGCGCGCTGCGAGATCGTGGCGGACACCGTGAAGTCGCCCTCCTGGGCATCGGCGGGACGATAGTAGAGCGCCGCCGGGCCGGACGTGAGGTGGAAGCCGTCGCCCATCGACCGGAAGTTGACGTCGTTGACCGTGGGGGCCGGCCCGCGGCGCGAGGGATCGAAGCGCAGCATCCACCCGTCCGGCAGTCCGGCACCGGTCACCTTGGTGGTCGGGTCATTGTCCTGGGCACGGAGCGAGGCGGGAAAGGCGACGGCCGCGACGGCGATGGCGACGGAGGCAGCCGCGAGGAAGCGAGCACGCATGCAAGACTCCTGGCTGGGGGAGAACGGCCGGACGGCGCAGCGGGCCCGTCCGGGCACCCCAGAACATACGCTCGCGCGCCCGCAGGGGTTCGGTATCTTCCCGTGTTCGTACCATCGCCGGTGCGCTTCCGCACCGGCCACGCCCCGCCCCACCGCCCGAGCCGCCATGGACCGAGACCCGCCGGTCGACACCGCCGTGCTCCCCGACGCCGCGCCGGAGCCCATCGCTCCAGCCGTGCCGCCATGGTTCTGGAGCGCGGTGGTCCTCGGCCTGAGCGCGATCTGCGGCATCGGCTGGCTGGTCAGCGGGCAGCACCCGCTCCAGTGGGCCCTGGTCCCCTTCACCATGCTCGGCAACTCGCTCGCGATGGTGCCCTACGACTGGTACCTCCCGGCCTACGTCCAGGTGCACGGGGCGGCGGCGGGCGTGATCCTCGCCACCTTCGCCAACGTGGTGATCGAGTGCTGGAACATGGACGTGCTCGCGCGCATGCTCCGCCGCGAGGGGACCCTCGGCTTCCGGAAGCACCGGCTCACCGCGCGGCTGCTGCACTGGTACGGCAAGGCGCCGTGGTGGACGCTGACGATCACCGGCTGCGCACCGATCATCCCGTTCTATCCCTGCCGCTTCCTCGCCACGCTCGCGCGCTACCCGCTCTGGCGCTACCAGTCGGCCGTGCTGGTGGGCCGCTCGATCCGCTACGTCGGCCTGGCCGGCCTGGGGCTGGTGCTGCCGATCCCGCCGGTGACGTACTTCATCCTCGGCGCCATCGCGCTGACATACTTCCTGACGAAGTACCTGGGCCATCGTCGAACCGTCAGCAGCGCCTGAGGACGGAGGACGGAGGATGGAGGGTGGAGGATGGAGAGATCAGGTTCCTCCGTCCTCCACCCTCCACCCTCCATCCTCCGTCATCCCTCCTCGTACGCCAGCAGCCGCAACGCATTCGCGATCACCACCAGCGTGCTCCCCTCGTGGCCCACCACGGCGGGGCCGATGCGAAGCACGCCGGCCGCGGCGAGGACGATGAGCACCACCATCATTCCGGCGGCGATGGCGACGTTCTGCCACAGCAGCGTGCGGGCGCGTCGCGCCAGGCCCACGGCGAACGGCAGCCGCGCCAGGTCATCGCCCATCAGCGCGGCATCGGCCGTTTCCAGGGCGGCCGCGGTCCCGGCGCCTCCCATGGCGATGCCGACGGAGGCGGCGGCCAGTGCTGGAGCATCGTTGACGCCATCGCCGACCATCACCACGCTGCCGTGGCGCTCGAGCAAGGCGCGGATCTCGGTGACCTTCTGTTCGGGGAGCAGGTCGGCACGCACCTCGTCGACGCCCACCTCGCTCCCGATCGCCTTGCCGACGCCGCGATGATCGCCGGTGAGCATCACCAGCGGGCCGAGGCCCATGGCCCGCAGCGCGGCAAGCGCGCGAGGCACCGAGGCGCGGGGCGGATCGGCGAGGCCCAGCACGCCGAGCCACCGCTGGCCATGGCGGACCACCATCACGCTGCGCGCGCGTCCGGCCAGCGCATCCAGGGCGGCGAGGATCTCCGCAGGGGGCTGATCGGCGGGGTCCTGCCACAGCCGGCGCGCCCCGATGAAGACCGGCTCGCCGCCGACATCGGCCCGCACGCCGCGCCCGGTGATCGCCACGAGGGGGCCGGCCGCAGGCAGCTCGAGGCCTTCGCGGGCGGCGCGGCGCGCCACCGCCTGGGCCAGCGGATGCTGCGAGCGGCGCTCCACCGCCGCCGCGACCGTGAGCAATTCGCGTTCGGTCACGCCAGGAACCGGCACCACGTCGGTCACCTCGGGCCGGCCCATGGTGAGCGTTCCGGTCTTGTCGAATGCGACCGCCTGCACGCGTGCCAGTGCCGCGAGGTGCACGCCTCCCTTGATCAGCACCCCGCGCCGCGCTGCCTGGGCAATTCCCGCCAGCATCACCGCCGGGGGCCCCAGCGCGAGTGCGCATGGCGACGCCGCCACCAGCACCGTCATGCCGCGGTAGAGTGAGGCGCTCCAGTCGGCCTGCCCCAGCAGGGGCGGGATCACGATCAACAGCGCATCGGCGAACACCACCAGCGGCACGAAGATCCGCTCGAACCGGGCCGTGATCCGCTCCGAGGGGGCCTTCGCCTCGCGCGATTCCTCCACCAGTCGAATCACCCGATCGAGCGTCCGGTCCCCGACGGGGCGCGTCACGATCACCTCCAGCGCGCCGTCGCCGTTGACCGTCCCGGCGAACACCTCATCGCCCGGTGCCTTGTCGACCGGCACCGATTCGCCGGTGATCGGCGACTGGTCCACCGCGGACGCCCCCGCGTCGACCCGGCCATCCACCGGGATGCGCTCGCCGGGCCGAACCACCACCCGGTCACCACGACGCACCTGCCCGATCGGCAGCATCGCCTCGGTGCCGTTGGCGAGCACCCTTGCCTGGTCGGGCGCCAGCTCGGCGAGGGCGCGGATCGCGTCGCGGGCGCGGTCGAGCGCATAGCGCTCGAGCGCATTGGCCAGCGCGAACAGGAACAGCAGGAAGGCGCCCTCGGCCCACGCCCCGACCACCGCGGCGCCGATCGCCGCGATCACCATCAGGAAGTCGATGTCGAGGAGGAGTCGGCCGCGACGCAGGCCACCGAGGAGGTGGGACACCGGCGCGCGGCCGCAGATGATCGCCGTGAGCAGGTAGCCGGCGCGGAGCACCGCGACCGGCGCCGATCCGGCGAGATCGATCAGGAAGGTGACCAGCAGCAATGCACCGGCCGCCAGCGCCCACGCCAGCTCCTCGTGGCGTCCGAGCAACCGGGCGAAGCGCGACGGCACCACCTCGCCGTCGAGGATGCGATCCAGCCAGGCACGAGGGGTCATCGCGATCCCGGGGATATTACCTTCGTCGGGTCCGTCCCGCCGCAACTCGCGCACCCGGCCGCGCGTACGTCGGTGGCGAAGCGAGGCCCCGACCCTGCCGGAGTGACACCCGAGTGATCGATCTGGGCATCCTGGCGAGCGCACCCAGCGAGGGCGCCGCCGAAGTGACGCGAGTCTTCCTGATGCTGGTGGCGCTGGTGACCGCCGCCCGCGTCGGCGGCTCGCTGGCCACCCGCATCGGCCAGCCCACGGTGCTCGGCGAGCTGCTCGCGGGCATCATCATCGGGCCGTCGCTGCTCGGCTTCGTCGATCCCAACGATCCGTTCATCCACGTCCTCGCCGAGTTCGGCGTGGTGATCCTGCTGTTCCAGATCGGGCTGCACACCGACCTGGGCGGACTGATCAAGGTGGGCCCTGCCGCCGCATCAGTCGGCCTGGTGGGCGTGGTCCTGCCGTTCGGCACCGGCTACTTCACGGCACGACTGCTCGGCGTGGAGATGATGCCGGCGATCGTCTGCGGCGCCGCGATGACGGCGACCTCGATCGGCATCTCGGCCCGGATCCTCGGCGACCTCGGCTCGCTCGAGACCCGCGAGGGGAAGGTGGTCCTCGGCGCCGCCGTCCTCGATGACGTGGCGGGGCTCGTGATCCTGGCCGTCGTGGCCACGATGGCGCGCGGCGGCGACGTCACGCCGAGTTCCGTGGCCGGCACCGTCGCGCTGGCGGTCGGGTTCCTGGTGGTGGCCGTCGCCGCCGGCGGGATCCTCGCCCCGCGGCTCTTCGCGCTGATCGACAAGCTGCCGGTCAGCGGCACGACCGGCGCGCTGGCGCTGGCCTTTGCGCTGCTGCTCGCCGCACTCGCCGACATCGGGGGGTCGGCGCTGATCATCGGCGCGTTCGCCGCCGGCCTGATCCTGCACTGGACCCCGCAGCGCGAGACGATCGAGGACTCCACCAGCGCCCTCGGCCACTTCTTCGTGCCGGTGTTCTTCGCCTCGGTCGGCGCCGCCGTGGATATTCGCGCGATGATCCACCCCGAGTCGCTGCTGCTCGGCGGCTCCCTGCTGGTGATCGGCATCCTCGGCAAGTTCGTCGCCGGCTACGCCCCGTTCTGGGTCCCGATGCGGCACGCGCTGGTCGGCGCCGCCATGGTGCCGCGCGGCGAGGTGGGCCTCATCTTCGCGCGCATGGGACTGGCCACCGCGGCGCTCACGCCGGAGCTGTTCGGCGCCCTGATGATCATGGTGATCGGCACCACGTTCGTCACGCCGCCGTGGCTGGCGTGGCTGGCCCGGCGGGGCCTGCAGAGCGCCGCGCGCGGCGCGGCCAGCGGCGACCGCAGCCGGATCGCCGAGCTGATGGCCATCGTCCGGGGCAAGCGACAGGACATCGGGACGGTGGATGACCTGGTGAGTGGCGAGCGGAGGGATGACGAAGAGAAGTGAGTCCTGAGTCGTGAGACGTGGGGGGAGGATGCAACTCCCCC
>ERZ869936.1483-NODE-1483-length-16549-cov-9.163211_pt1 | contig 16549 bp, 23 predicted proteins | sample MGYA00520876_ERZ869936 | MGnify/ENA primary metagenome ERZ869936 (study PRJEB32218, sample SAMN09650985) | biofilter metagenome | isolation source: enrty point of leading RO module | place: Saudi Arabia: Thuwal, RO plant located on Red Sea | collected 2016-02-17 ...
GAATGGGTGGCCGGCTTGCCGTGGAATCACCGGCCGGAATGGCGTGGAATACGCAAGCGGTAGCTGACGCGTCGAGCCCGGACGCAATGAGTAGCAACTTCAGCTAATATAGACTGTTTGTTCTTCGCTCATATTTACGCAAACGACATGCCCATCTGATTGAGAAACCGACTTGTCACTTCCCATGCCAGAATGCGATACCTGTTACTTCTGTGAGATTGCCAACGGCGAGAGCAACCAGTGGCAAGTTGTGGATGCCAGCGAACTCACTATATCGTTGCTGAACGGTCGCCAATTCGAGATTGGGCAATGTATCGTGATTCCGCGCCGGCACGCGCCATCGCTACTTGATCTGCAGGAGGATGAAGAAGCCGCGGTCATGGCTGCGGCGAAGCGTCTGATGCGAGCCCTAATTGAGGCATACTCCCCGGACGGAGTGCTGCTTTACCAGAACAACGGTGTTGGCAGCGGTCAGGAAGTACCGCACTATCATCTTCACGTGGTTCCGAGACGGCCAGGAAGCGACTGGGGGTTCGGACCTCCGCATCTCGAGAAACTGGAGCGCGAAGGTCGATCGAAGCATCAGGATCATTCTGTCATTACCGATGAGAAACTGCAGACTGTCGCGGCGCTACGCCAATACTTGTGAGTCATTGATTTCGGTGGAAAGATACGCGCTGGATGATGCGAAAGGTAATTCTTCCTGCCTGACTAATGCGTACGTTGTTTGCAGGCGCGGAATTGCGAATACATATATCTGGTACAGGGACGATTCCATTTGATTCGGGACGCAACAATCGACGATTTAGCCGCGGTTGCCGCGCTAACCAAGAGAAATCGTGAGCGACGCGCTCAACTACATTTCGACTATTGGCCACCCGCCAAAGGCGCCGACGAGATGCACTCCCGATACTTGGAGACAGTACTTGCAAGCCCAAGTATCAAAAATCTCGTGCTCGAACGGCAGGGACGTGTTGCGGGATTTGCAACCATCCGCCGGCAGGCGTCATTCTACTTCGTCGACGATGTCTGCTTCATTGAAGACATTGATTGGAATACAGAAGTTATTCAACTATTTCGCGCGATCGAGGAACGCCCTGCAATCGCAACGCTCGCACACGGCGATACAGCACTGATAAATGGGGCCATTCTCAGTGGATTGAAACTCATTTCCACGCACAGACTTTTCAAATTGGGGAAATACGAGAGCGCACTTGTCGGCAGAGCAGTCGAAACGCCTAATGACCGGCCCGACCCACCGATGCATGTTTTCTCGGAATTTATGGACGAGCAATCGTCGATAATCGTTACGGACGATATCGGAGGATATGCAGTCTGTTCGCGCTCGATTGATCCGCCTCCAATCCTGGACATAGGAGGCACATCGGCTGTTATTGACCGCGTAATCGGAGACGATCGCCAAAGTACGCTGGAGAGTTGCCTTACCTTCGTACAGCGACGTGGGGACATCGGAGCAATAGTGATTGTTGATGCGCAAGATCGAGAGTTGGATCATATCGTCGCAAGCATGGGCGCGACTCATCCGGTCGACGTACTTGAATGGCCGGCTCCAGACGCCCAGGCGAATTGAGGTAGGATTTCAGCTTCGGCCCCCACCCGGACACGCGAAGGCTACTCTGCTAGTGATCAAAGAATTGACAATACTACTTCCGGTTGAATACGTATTTTTCGAAAAGACAATTGATTTCTATTCTGACGTGTTTTGCCTGAAAGCGACCAGAGGGGTCTCTGAGCTGGGAAACCCGTTTTGTAGCTTCAACGGCCTCGGCGTCGAAATGGTTGTTCACACAGCGAAACCCGGCGAGTTTCCCTATCCGGAGTTTCGACCTACTGGCCACGGGCTCGCTTTATCATTTGAGGTGTTAGATTTTGGGGCGACCATCTCCCGTCTAGAAACAAATCAAGTTCCGATTCTGAATCAGTGGAATTACGAAGATGGTACTGTCGGAATTTCGGTTGAAGACCCTGCCGGAAATCGGATAGAGCTATGGGGTCACTAGGCGGCTGCTTCTGGCCGACTTCAGCCGTCGAAGCAACTTCAACTAGAGTGGCGGCATCGGCTCCAAGGCACTCAATTGTGAGCCCCAATACTCCTTTGGAATAACAGGCTGATTCTCGATGGAGCATATTTTCTGGCTAAACGATAACTTAGTCGGGGGCAGGCCGGGTCCGAACCTGGTCCCTTGGAATCTGCGAGCCCTTCGGAACTCCGGAGTTGACGCGATCTTGTCGGTAAATGACGGCGAGCTTGTACAGCAAGATGAATTGAACAGTCTTGGATTCAAGTATCTCTGCACGCCCTTGTCGGAGAACGCACCGCCACGAATGGGCGACCTAGACACATGCTCAGCGGCCTTGCCAAAGGCATATGCTTTCGTATCCCGAAATCGATCTCAGGGGCTGAAGACCCTTGTCCATTGTCGGCAAGGCCGAGATAGAACTGGTTTGTTCCTCGCCTACTACCTCGTCAAGCAGAATGGAGTTTCGCCTGAGGAGGCGGTTATGACCCTGAGAGCGGTTCGGGGTGATGCCTTGGCTGCAGAGGGATGGGACGAGTTCGCTATTCAGGTCCTACAATCTTGTTAATGGGCTTGCTTTGAGTGGCCACTCTTAGCCGAACCCGGCTCTCCGAATGTCTGACGCTCAGCGTCTGCTTACGAGATGAGTGATAACGGTGATTGTGTAAACGGACCGATAATTCTTGCTTGTTGGTTGCTCGCCGGGATACTTGGAACATGATCACGAACGAAGAAATCGAGCAAAGAGCGGAGGCATTCGAGTTGCCGCCCCAGCAGGTCGAGAAGGACTACGTCCATAGCTGGGTTTTGTGGGCGCTCAACTATCGGCCGGAGCTTCGACGTCTCTTGATTCTCAAGGGTGGGAATGCCCTCCGAAAAAGTTATCTTCCCGAGACTCGGTTTTCGAAAGACCTGGATTTTTCTTCCGTCGAACACGTCGATCCAGGTTTTCTGGCCGCCGAGCTCAGGGAAGTGTGCCGCCTCGTGCAAGGCCAGACGGGGGTACGGTTCATCGGAGAAGACACGCGGGTCGAAGACAAGAATCTCCCGTTTGACGTAGACGCACTCGAAGCTCGGATCTACTTCAGAGGCTTCTACAACGAGGAGAAGCTGACCCTCAAAACGCAGCTCGACGTCACCCAATTCGACACGATCTATCTGCCGGTACAAGAACGCCCGATCTTGCACCCGTATTCCGACCAGGCAGCGTGCACCGGAACTATCCGATGCCAGAAGGCCGAGGAAATCTTAGCCTCGAAACTCACCACGTTGCTGCGTCGTCGTAGGCCAGGCGATCTGTTCGATCTCCTCTACTCGTTGATACGAAGCGCCAACCAGGACCTTAATCGACGCGAAATCATCGGTACGTTTCTCAAGAAGTCGATATTCGAACCACGGCCGAACGATGCTCGCGACGAGCTCTTGGCCATCCCGCTCGATGATTTTCGGCCGACCTGGACGTCACTTCTTGTACCGGCAGCCTCAGTGTTCGCATTCGATTTTGCACTCACGAACTTTACAACGCTGATCAACTCGCTTTTTGATCTTGCCGCACCGGCGCTTGCCGCAGGCGGTCTCGCTGCACCGGCCCGCGGCGGCGGCTTCACCCGTGTCACGGACTTCAGTTTCGTTCGCGGTAACGCAAGAAGCGCGATCCTAGAGGCCATCCGCACCAACCGGCTGATTGAAGTGGAATATTCAGGGCATCGACGCATCGTTGAGCCATACGAGTTCGAGTACTACGTACGGAAATCCGACGGCGTTGGAAATGAGTATCTGTGGGTTTGGGACACCACGGGCGGGAAAAGCGGGCCCGGCATCAAACGCTTTTTCGCTGACAAGGTCCGCAACGTCACCGTTACCGGCCAGAATTTCAATCCCCGTTACGCAGTTGGTTTCTAAACCCGGCGGGCTCAACGAAAGGTCCACTTTTGGCCGGAAGGCGCCGGCCAAGAGATTTAAGCTACAATTTCAGCTTCTGACCCGTTGCGGTCATTCTGAACTTTGTGTGATAGCGCTCCGGTGACACAGCTGAGCCTAATCAATGACAATAGGGTACAGGCTTGAGCTGGAGCGATTATCTTTGGGTTCCGATTGTCGTGGGAGTCTTCACGATTGTTACGGTGTCCGCAATCGCACTGAAACGAGCTATTGTTTGGAGTTTCAAAAAGATCACCGGAAGGGACAGAGTTGAAGCCGTTCGGCGAGAGAAAGTCCGCTGGCAATATGAGAACCCAGATTGGGCGTTCTACGAGAACCACCTCGGGCAAGTCGTCCCAGACTCTATGAAAACAGTTTGGGGGTCAGCCGCACTTCTAAGCGTCCCTATAGTTCGAGTCGACGACGAAGAGTTCTTTCTATATCCGATACATTCGGGCGGGCTATCGGTTGATGGCTTTTACCCTTTAGGCCAAAACGAACTGGGCGCAGCTATATTTCTTGACGAACGAGCTCCTGAAGGCCCAATTGCAGTCTATATGTATGTAAGTCGCGACGAGCGAGAGCTAATTCACGAAAATGCTCAAGATTTTTTCAGAAAAATCTCAGAACAGAATGCAATGCTTCCATGATCAGCAAATTTCACCGACCGCTTCTGGCTAAAAACAGACATTTGTATGAGCAAACGGAAAAACTCGAGAAAACCCGTCAAACGCGATCTATTCCTGAGCGTATTGCTTTTCATGTTTGATTGATGCCTCGAAGGAGCCGTAGGCGAGGTTTACGAGGCTGGTTCGAAGTCTCCTGATGGCCGAACCGAGACGGTCACTAGGTTCGCAGTATAATTTCCGCTGGTGACCCATGCCAGCCACTCACGACGTAACGAGAAATTCATGTGCTACACGTCACCAAGGTAGTATCCGTCACGCTAGTGCTAGCTATAACGTGCGCCGCGATTGCGCAGGAGCCAACTCGTGTCGAGCTTCCCTATCTTGTGGAATATGACAGTAGCCCTGATCTACCGAACGGAATCGCGTTCTATATGACACTCTTGATACTCGACCAATTCCACACCCGGTCGGGTGGTGTTGATTCGGCAGCGTGGGTCGCACAGGAACTCGAACTGAGTAATGTTGAATCTCATAGTTTCGTGTCTCAGGCGCTAACGACTCTCTACCTCATAGAAACCGATGTCAGGACGCAGTTAACCGGTCATGCATGCCGGTTCGCGGGCAAGGAAGTAAGTAAGAAGGACAAATATGCCGCGTTGCAGCAAACATACAACATACACAATGCGGTATACGACCACTATTACGATCAATTTAAGGCAAATCTCGACTCGGATACCGGCGAACGACTGCTACGTTGGATGGACGAGCGGAAGCTCAACACCGGTCATTATGAGATAGACTTTGAAGAGGCCGATAGGCGAAGCGGCAAAGATTCGACAGAAACTCTTTCAATGCTATGCGGAGGAGCCAAATAGCAGGCCGTTTCACGCTGGAATATCGCTTCGGAAATGGCTGGTTGTGGCCGCGAGCAGCCGGCCAGTCGATCTGAGCTACAATTGCAGCTTCTGACCGTTAGCAGACAGTTATCCAAGTTCTCAGGAAACTCCTCGTGGCCCGAAACTTACTGCTCGTCTTCATGGGAGTCCTCATCGGTGCACTTGGATTTCATTTGGTGAACAAGGTGCGGACGGATGAGCCGGCAATACAGGCTTCGGCAATCGACCGACCTCAATCTATAGAAGAACCCCGCGCTCAAAGCGGGCAGAAAGCCAAGGTAGAAGAGGCTTTTGCCGAAGTGCGTGACTTAGGTGCCGCCACTCCTCCGCAGTTACGAGAGCAAGTTGATTCCGTGCGGTTACCAAAGAAATACGCGGAGCAGATTGGCGAGGCGTACTCGCGAAGGCCTTCCTTTTCGGAGCGTCATGCACAATTCGCAGCCGAACAGCGGAATGAATCATGGGCGTTTGCAATGGAGGCCGGCATTCAGAATTTTCTTGCAGCGCACGCGGCTGACTCCGGAATTGTCATAGAGTCAGTTGAGTGCCGGTCTGAAAGCTGTGAAGTTGCTGGTTACGTTTCCGACGAAAGTGACGGTATAAACAGCACGATATATGGGTTTACGTCTGAGCATTGGTGGGATGGCGGAAATTCAGTTTCCGTCAAGGAGTTTGACCTGGAAGGCAGTACAGGCTTTATCTTCGTGACCTTTGAACATCACGATACTGACCTAGACAAATAGCTGCAGAGCGGCTGCTTCTGGCCGAAAGCAGAAACCAGGTGAACGTCTGCTATTCTTTCAGCTAATGACCCGTAGCGGTCATCCAATTTCGACGTAACGAATGAATCCATTAAGCGAGGACCATTGGCCGCTCGGATCGCAGTTCTCCTAGTTTTGGTCGGCGCCGCAGCCGAAGCGAGCGGCCCTTTTGCCGGTTGGTCGAGCCGATGGTCCGCGAACGTATGGAATACCTATTGCGAGCTCAAGTTGGATTACAACATTCCGGCCCGCCGCGATCCCAAACGCAGAGGCCTCTTTGCCAATACCGGCTATGATGCAGCTTTTGTAAGGTTTGGGTCGACAACGCGAATGCACGGAGACCTTTACCCGAAAACTGAGCTGTTCAGAACAAGGTTCCAGCTGCACATCTATGGAGAGAACGGCGAGTTGCCGCCACCGGAAAACCGAATTGTGGGCGCGAGAATAGGGAACTCGGAGCTTCGTCCTCCCAGAGACCCAGACTTTTGGATTCACAACTTTTCGTTGGACGAAGATTCCACGGAGAAGTTGATGGCTGAATTTCGAGCGAACGAGCCCGTAGAGTTGGTGATTCGATTCGTGACGGGTGAGGAGCGGTCATCGACAATCTATCCGTCCGGTGACCGAGACTTTCATGTTTGGGAAGCGATGTTCGAAACATGTACTAAGGAAAACGTTGGCCCGCGCCGATAGAAATCATGCGTCCGCTGCTGGCCGACAGCAGTCATTGAGTTGATCGATGAGATCGAGTATCCGGGTAACTATTCTTACAGCACTTGCTATTTCGAGTATTGCTGCTTGCAATTCGGACGTTGGCTCGCCCCCCTCAAGGGCTGACAATCAACCTCACGCCAAACCGACATTTAGTTTTCGTGGTTACGACGAGTACTCTGATTGCGCCGATGTCGTTCAGGCGGAGCAATCAGCCGGCAGCAAGGTCACCGGCCATGAACCGCGAGATTGGATTTCGAGCACCGGGCACATAACTGCAATGAAGGCTGAATTGTATGGCGTAGAAATGGACGCAGAGGTTAGGTGCGAGTTAGATGGCGATGTAGCTCGTGTTATCTATTGGCGCGACTCAGATTCAGACGAAAATGCCGATCGTTGGTTTAGTTCGATATCGGTTGGACTGGCTCAAGAATTCGGCGACGTGGAAGTTGAGAATCAGCCGAGCGGGATTTCGCGAACATTTCGGACCGATAGTGCACAGCTATACCTCGCTCACTCGTTTCCGTCGGAATCGGTGCCGCAGCACGTGGTATTTATGACTGTCGATCTGTACTTGAATTGAGCGGCCGCTTCTGGCCGAACTGAGACGGTCACTATGTTCGCGGTATAATTTCCGCTGGTGACCCATACCGGACGGTGGAATGATCACGTGATACTGCGAGTCTCAGCCATCCTACTTCTGGTTACGAGCCCTTGGAATGCCGCTGTCTCTCAAGATTCTGAGGCCGTGTTTGTTCCGTACACTCAGCTCACTCAGGACGAATTGGACAAGCAGAAGACAAAGTTGATCGAAGAACGTGGCTATGACGAAGCGACCGCCGACGAACTTGTCCGGCGCATTCCTGAGCTTCACCTCAAATTCACTGAAGAGAGTATTCGTCGTGCTTTTCCGACGATTGAATCGGGAGACACGCGAAAATCTTTGTGCAGAAACTCGATGATGAGTAATAAAACCGCGCTTGTGTACTTGTCGCCGAAGCCCGCACAAGCAGTAATAGTAAAGCATTCAAACTGTTACCCAACCGACGGCGGACTTCTTTGTTCACCCTTGTCCGAGTACCGATCCAATTATTTTGAGTCGCCTGAGATACATTTCACGCTATCAGATGATGTGACAATCGAAGAGGCTAATGAGGTTTTGACACTATTTCGGGACGGCGGAATTGAAGGGCTACCCGATTGGTATAAGCGCCAAAAGTTTGGCTACCGAGATGTGACGCACATTGATAAGGTCGGCATCTGGTATGTCTTACATCTCGGCGAATCCTATTGCCGCGGCTGTACGGCGAAGTTCAAAGTGATTATCGAAGCATCAGGTAACGCCGCGCCCGCATTGGTGCTGGATGCAGAGCCAGAAGGCATGTGCATCTAAGTTCCGGTTCTGGCCGTTCTCCGACTCTGGCGCATCAACGCATTGAATTGCAGGTAAGTGAAGAAAAAGGCATTCAAACTGTCGGCAGATGAAATCCAGAACTTGGCCTACGGGTATGGGGCGTGCTTCGCGACGGATCAAATCACGGTCGAAGGCAAGGCGGTAGGGTACATGTATCGAGAAGAGCCCGTCCAGCCAGAGGACAGCGGTTGGCGATTCTTCTCTGGCGAAGAGTCTCAGGAGTACGTAGACGATCTCGAGAACACCTCGATCTACGACGTGAATACGATTGCAAACTACGATCCCGCAATTATTCCGTACCTGGATTCTCCTGCAGGATCCGCCTTCGGAAGAGACGGTGACAACTTTAAACCTGAATGACCGGCAATGGCCGAAAACAGCCCCTGTCGTGTATTCACATTAAATGGCGGAAAAGTGAGAGAAAAGACATTCAAACTGTCAGCGGATGAGATTCGAAGACTGGCCTACGGGTACGGAGCTTGCTTTGCGACGGATCACATCACGGTTGAGGGAAAACCTGTCGGGTACATGTACCGAGAGCACGCAGATCGCCCAGAAGATAGCGGGTGGCGATTCTTTTCTGGCGAAGAGCCCCAGGAGTACGTGGACGATCCAGAGAACACGTCAATCTACGACGTAAATACAATCGCCAACTATGATCCCGCGATCATTCCCTACTTGGATTCGCCGCCTGGATCCGCCTTCGGTAGAAATTGTGAGACGTTCGTACCTGAATGACCACTCCTGGTCGTGAGGCGACGGTTGCCGCGCCTGGGCTATAATTTCTCCTACTGACCCAATCCGGACGGTCGCGATTCTGCAAAGGAAGGCCAGATGAACACCTCAACCAAAGGTCATCCGTATCGCTGGCGAACGAGGATTCGGCGGTACCTTCCGTGGTTTCTCATTGATCTAGGTCTCGCCGATAAAGGGAATGACTGTGAATCCGTGGGGGCGGAGCATTCTTGGTACAACATAGATAACGAGACCAGTGGTTGCTACCACTGTCACGTCACTCGTCAAGGCCGGCTTTGGAAGGAATGACTCCTAGTGGCCGAATCCGGTACCCATAGATGAACATCGAGATTGACAGTACCCCGATCGAGTACTACTCGCAGCGAGACGAAGACTCCTTTTTCCAGTGGGCGGCCCAACTCGACAGCGTTGCTAGTGTTGATCAAGGGATTCTGTCCATCGATTCCAAGCTTGTGGACGACCTCGAGATGAGGGAATTACTGGCTTTGTTGACTCGGTATGGACTATCGGTTGACCAATTGCGTGTCTACGCTGAGTCTGTGGGTATGGATTGGGTAGGCAACAAAAACGCTTACTGGAACAAACCGTGAACGACCGGCCGCTTCTGGCCGCAAGGCGCCGGCCAGGCGATATGAGCTACAATTTCAGCTTCTGACTCTTTCCGGTCACTCTGATCCTGGAAGGATTGAATACAGATTCTCGCTTCGTCCGAACGAACAGTTTATGAAAAAAGTCGCTATTGCGGCCCTTTTGCTCATCGTTGTCATAGCCGTCGTCTATTGGGAGCAACTGCGCTGGCCGCCTTACGAAAATGACCTGCGGGACATGTTTTCGCAGAGTCGGACTACTCTCAATCAGATTGAGAGTGAAATGATCAGTGACGGCTTACCTCATATTGGATCGGGGTTGAATCGAGCATTCAAGAGGGAAGATATTCCAGAGCTGACAGATGCGCAGACTGACAAGTACGCAGCATTGTTTGAAAAACTGCCTTTCTACACGAACGTACTCAGAATTGAGGGCAGAACTTACGTCAGGCTGGTTACTCAAGAAACTCAGTTCCGGGTTTTTCAGTTTGCGTTTGTGCGCGGCGACCCATGGGACAGATTGCCGCAATGTGATGATGCGAACAGATTTGCCGATTGCGGCGAATGTTACGTACCACTCGATGCAGACTGGCACTTGGAATATCGGTGGTCGGACGATAGCGGCATACCGTCTGTCGATGGCTGTATTCCTTTTGATTCGGAAGAACTTGAATGGGAATAGTGGGCTTGCGAATGGATGGTTCTGACCGCAACCAGCCGGCTATGCAGCTAGAGGTAAAATGACAGCTCCTGACACCGATTGATCCCGAAATCCATTGCGGACGTTCAGAATAACTATGAAAACAATCGTAATCGCGTCCACTCTCTGCAAGATTGCCGCCGTGTTTCTTTTCATGACTGCGGCTCAAGGCGTGACTTGGATTACGCTAAAGGCGTTTATGATAACGGGCGACGTGTCGGACTTGCTCTTGAGCTTGCTGTTCACGGCCGCTCCCGCCGTTGTTGCAGGCGTATTTCTCTGGAAGTACTCAGATAGATTCGGGCGCGTTGCCGATCACGCCGGGTCTGCCGAACTATCGCCCACCGTAACCAGCGACGACCTACTGAGGGTGGGCATATTCCTCGTTGGCTTGTACGCGATCCTATTCGGAATTGTCGATGCCATAGGAGTCGAGGCTGTTGACTGGATGACTAGGTCGAGTCCTGATCTCGATAATGATTATCAGGCAAATGCTCTGATCCGGAATTGGACTCGGAGAATTGGGTACCTGTTGCAGATAGTCCTGGGGGCTGGTGTGATCTATTACCGTCACCGTCTAGTATCCATGTCCTACAAATTCGGAAAAGCAGAGTCAGACACCTTATGACGACCGGCCGGTTTTGGCCGGCATGCCGCCTGGTCTGAGGTAGAATGACGGCTCCGGACCCAAACCGGTCGGCCGACTTTTCTTATAGGAGCCACTCAATATCGCGACAAGAGTCTGCGAGCGGAGGACACTTGAAGGTCAGTCTGTATGCAAACCGTTGCGATATGGAAACGGAGCAACTCCCTCAGTTGCTGCATGAACCGCTGGACCGAATCGGCGACGAGCTGAGCAACGACTATGGCGGGACAATGGAACATCTTTGGATCGAGTTTCAGCTCGTCGACAACTGCGGTCCTTTCTCATTTCGATTTCAGAAGAAAGTCGGTGGCAAGACGCCAGATCGGCTCACAGGAATAGTTCCCGGCACATATGAGAATGTAGGGCACTACAGTGTATTGCCAGACATAGCGGAGCTTTTGTACGTCCCGCGAGACTCAGTCATCGACTACGTCCTCCAGTCGTTATGCAGGTCTACTATCGTGCTCATCGACAAGCAGAAGAGACTTGGCGGATTTGATGCTGAGAGGTTTCGGGCCGACTTTTTAGCTGCGTGCAAGAGGCATGGTTACGATATGGATTCACAAATCGGCTGGGACTGACACGCCGGCATTTTCACCGTCCGCTTCTGGTCGGGAGGCGCCGTCTAGGCGCGCTGGGCTACAATTTCAGTTTCTGACCCAATCCAGCCGGTGAGAAATGTGGGCAACTAGTTAACCCCTTTCCTTGGCGCGACGCGTTACAGCATGCATCGATGCCACTAATGGCTGAGAAATAAAGGATTCGACTATGAGAGTTTCAACTTTCACGATACTTGTATCGGCGTGCTTTTTGGCTGCTGTCATTGCCAATGCGGATTCAACCGATGGCTATAGAGACGCGCAGAGAATTATCGTCATTACAGACGACGAAGCAATTCACTATGCTCAATTCTGCGGGTTTTATGAACTTCGTGAACTCTTGACGGAAAGTGTTGAAAACGTTTCAGATTCTATAGACGTGGCGGGCACTCCGAAGTTTGAGGTGCGCATACTGGCGAAGTCTGGAGAGTATAAGGCCTACGTCGGAGACCATTGGATTAGCACGGATAGGGGGTCGGCGTTGATACCATCCGCCACGTACGAACGAATCGTAGAATACGTAGAAAAGCGCAAAGGCCAAGGTCAGCCAAAAGCAAAGGTAAATACGTCTATTCAGCAGATTCTAGATCGAATACAGGACCCTGCGTATGTTGAACAGAATATGTGCTCGAAGAGATAGACCAGCTCCGGTTCACCGGCCGCTTCTGGCCGTAAGGCGCCTCAGGCTGAGGGTCAGCTATAATTCCCGCTATTGACCCTTCCCGGCCCTTCGGAGTTAATGTGAATTGAAGCCTTCCGCGTCGGAAAATGCGCTGCGTCAGCACTTCACGAAGGCGCAAATTGACCCTACGGAATTTACCGTGCGTGAGTTGGTAAACACGGTTATTGGCTTCTATCAATCGCAGCGAGCGTCCGGTCTTTCGTCTGATCCGGATTCGGATATGTTGCTGTTCCAGTGGGGCACTTATAACTTGGGAGATGGCGAACACTTCGAAGTCGATATGGTGCGCCAGTTCGCGAAGCGGCAGCTGTTTGGCGACCCAATCCTCAGTCAGCTTCACGCGACGGCGTATTTCGAACCGAGCAGATTTACCGGAATTTCCGCCTCGGACTTCTGGTGTCACTCAGTCGAAGAATCGGAGGAGTTTCGCGACCGGGTGTTGGCATCAACCGCTTTTGAAGCAGCAGCGGATTCACGTCCTCAAAAGACGGAAATTCGTTGGGAGCTCGTCTAAACGGATGGCTCCTTATGGCCGTACGGCATCCCTGGCCAAGCATCAGCTATAATTCCTGCTCTTGACCCATAACTGCCCGTCGGGTGGAGCGGGTTCGTACAGGTTCGAGCAGACTTTTCGACCGAGCAAACCCCCAGCTACGGAATCCACAAAGGAGCGATGACGTGGGGAGCTACGCGAATCTTTGGATTTCAGATTCACCGTCGCCTGTCGACGAAACAGAGATATCTAAAGAAATATTCATGAAATGGGAGGTACCGTTGGGCTGGTTAGTGCTGTTCGAACCGGAGGACTTCAGCCTCGAAACGGTCGAAGAGGACGGCGACTCTTACCAGGTTCTTTACTCGTCCAGTCCTGTTGACAAAGCAATTAGGAGGCTAGACGAAAGGTCAACGCTTTGTATTCAGGTGGGCGGCAGGAGCTGGGAGCAAGGAAAGCGGAAGTTCTTGGAGTTTTTGGCGACGCATCAGCCGCGATTCGTGCACGTGGGATATTCTGGTCTGATGGATGACAATTTTCCTGCTATTGATCAAAGACAGGAGTACATCGAAAGAATCAGAAATGTCCGAATACCAGTCCTGGTTGAGAGGAAGACGCTTTTCGGCAAGACGAAGATGAGCTTGGCAGAACACTGGCGATTGCTTGTTCCAGCAAACTACAAGCCCGGTGCCATGTTGCCTTGCTGGGCTTGGTTTGGTGCACCTCCGGAGGGGGAAGACTGGGTGTAGTCGCTCAGCTCCACAAATTGGATGTCCGCTAATGGCCGACACGCGACCATTGAAGGGAGACGGTAAAATCGTCTCTTGATGACCCAGAGCAGCCATTGGCGAAGTTGATATTTGCTGGCGCGATAGGATTGAAACGGATAGAAATAAATGAAAGCGGCGGCTTTTCTAACCTCCATTGTAGTGTCATCTATAGTTTCTTGTGCATCCGCTGAGCAGGAAACGGACGAGATACGCGCGATCAGAGTTCCGATGGAGATAGTGGAGCGGATGCCAGTGCTCGATTTTCGAATCAATGATCTCGATGTGCGCCTGACGCTCGATACGGGTAGTGGTACAACGTTAACTCTATACCCACAAATTCTCGACCAGCTGGAGAAAACTACAACGGGCGAGATTCATGAGAGCATCGGGATAGAAGGGGTTGTAATGAAGAATCGAGTCTTCGAAGTATCCACCGTGCAGTTGGGCGACGCGGTGTATACCGACGTGCTAGTACGCCAAGACGATCACACCGAGAAACACCGAACCGACACAATTGCTTATCGCGGTACCTATGGGCGCGTTGGCCGGAGCCTGTTCGACGATGGAAAATTGGTTATTGATTATGGGAACAACGAACTAACGATTATACCGCACGCAGCTCCCGCAGAGGATCAAGCACTTTGCCACGGCGTGGAACTCCCGCTCGAGACCGACAAAGAAGGTATGGGGCTTACAACGAGAGTTCAAACTGACATAGGTGAGCTTCACGTGGTTTGGGATACAGGGTTTCGCGGCAACGTAATGCTAAAGCGCACAACGGACGCCGCCGGGCTATCGTTACAAGCGCGAGACCAATTTAGAACAGAAAAATTCGCAATCAACGGAAACGATTTTGGACCAGTAAGGATGAACGTCTGGGAGCTCCCCGCGCTTCCGCCGGACTTGCACGCTCTAATCGGCTATTGGTTTTTCGCCGACAAGGTTGTATGCGTTGACTTTCCACGCCAACGCCTCTTTGTACAAGACCACGCTTCGACAGGGATTGCCAATTGATCCTCCGCTTGTGGCCGTAAGACGCCTCAGGCGGAGCGTCAGCTATGATTCCCGCTGTTGACCCATTTCGGTCATTCGGCGATCTGCGATATTCCGCCTACGATCTAGAACCTGATAAGCAAAAGAAACTTCATATGCTTCGATTGTCGGATCGCCGTGCGACGCGAACCGTACAGTGGCGAACCTGTGCTATGCCCAAGTTGCGGTGGGGTGTCCCATAACATTGGGTACAAGATTCCAGTTCCACCGAAGAACAAGAAAGAGTCGTGGGATGCGTTGCGCGAGGAAATTTTTGGCAACCAACAGGTTGATCTGGAAAACAGAATCAAGAGCAGAGTCAGGCGAACCCACGCTCTGGAAAAGGAGATTGAGAAGCTAGAATCGAGGCCCGAAACCGAGGGTCGCGCTAAGGAAATACGCCGCTTGCGAAGAAAACTTGAGAGTATTCAGTCGTCTACGACCACGCTGTTCAGGCCAGTTGGTCCGGCTGAGCTCGATCTCATTCGTAACTCCGATTGGACGCGGTTTCCGCCGCGGTTGCCAGAACAGCCGATCTTTTATCCAGTGTTGAATCAAGAATATGCACGCCAGATAGCTCGGGATTGGAACGTAAAGGACAGTGGTTCCGGATTCGTGACACGATTCGAGGTCGACAAGGAGTACATGCGCCGGTTTCCCCGGAAGATCGTCGGGGGAAGCGTCCATGAAGAACTATGGGTGCCGGCGGAGGAACTAGATGAGTTCAACTCGAATATCGTTGGCCCAATCGAGGTTGTAGAGTCATTTGGCGACGATAGTGTTTGACCGGCGGCCTATGGCCGAACTGAGCAGCTCCTGGCTTTCAAGCTATACTTTCCGATACTGACCCAAGCCAGCCGTTCAATTTTCCCTGTATAACGACTCGTATTTCTCCAATATCCAGCCTGATGAAAGACGACGATCTAAGGAAAGAAGCGCTTCATTACGCGGCCCAAGACGGCGATATTGACAAAGTCCGCGAGCTGATCAAAACAGGCGGCGACCTAAACCAGTTCGACTACCCATTGTCTTGGACGCCTCTCCACTACGCTGCGAACGGCGAACACATCTATATCGCGAGGATGTTGATTGATGCTGGTGCGGACGTGAATGCGCACAATGAAGTGGAAATCGGCGAGACGCCATTGGGTCTGATCGCGGCGTCATGTTCCTATGACATCGCGAAGGTTCTCATCGATGCCGGAGCAGATCCACGTATACCGGGATGGATGGGTATTTCCGCACTTGATCGAGCTTCGGAACGAAAAAAGCCGGAAGGCCGGAGCGTTTACGAACTGCTTGACGTCGCGGCACGTAAATTGGACTGGCCGAACGACCGCTAACGGCCGTCTCCGGCCATCCAGGCGGTCCACGTTAGAATGACGGCGTTCGACCCCAGAAGCGACGGTAAGAATAGATGATTCAGTTGGCTGTTGGACTCGTGTTTTTGCTGTTGGTCTACGTCGTCATGGGTGGCGTTGCGTTTGGCCTTATGTACCGAATAGGCTCCAGATTCCCATCGGGAACCGTGGGCCGCATCTTCGCGCCCTTGGAATACGTTTCAAGGCATTCGCGCCTATTCCGCAGCTTTTACAATCGACTTTGCGTAGCATCATATCGACTGATTGCTGGCGGACCACTCTACAACGGTTGGCCACCACCTCCTCCAAACCTCAATTCCGATGAAGATTAATCGTCACGACTGTCCACTTATGGCCGGATCCAGCCGCCCAGGCGATCTGAGGTAAACTGGCAGCCTCTGACCCGAAGGAGCCACTAAGATCGGCGTCATAATTGATGCATTGATTGGGGCACTTGTGACTTGGGGCGTACTCCGCGACCCAAGTGATAGTTGTCCAGTGCGTATTCCACTGATTCCGGCCACCTGTTCCAGCTGAAGCCGGCCACTTGTTC
>ERZ869936.1484-NODE-1484-length-16543-cov-6.572841_pt1 | contig 16543 bp, 14 predicted proteins | sample MGYA00520876_ERZ869936 | MGnify/ENA primary metagenome ERZ869936 (study PRJEB32218, sample SAMN09650985) | biofilter metagenome | isolation source: enrty point of leading RO module | place: Saudi Arabia: Thuwal, RO plant located on Red Sea | collected 2016-02-17 ...
AACTGACGCGCGCAGCGCGCCCCGCAGGGGCGGCCGCCAGGGATGGCGGCCGTCAATCCCACCCCGTGCGGAATCTTCCCAGTCAGTGCGTGGCACGAGATTGCTGACGGGACCACTGAAGATCAATCCGCACCGACCACGTACGCAATTCCAACCACGACGGGCGGATTGGGATTCGACAAAACGGCAGAACTGGCGTTTTGGACGCGCACAGCGCGCCCCGGCCGGATTTACCTGAACCCGGGGGGCCCTATGGCTGTCAACAATTGGCAAGAGCCGATCGGGGAATCGCCATGCTCAAAGTAGTCTTTACCTGTGCGCTGCTGGCTGCCCTGCCGCTCGCGACCGCCGGCGCCACGGACCTGTCCGCACGCTACGAAGCGTTGCAGGCCGCGGCGAGCGAGGATCCCGCGGCCTGGCGTGCGCTGGCCGCGGAGGCGCGCGAAGCCGGCGACCTCGCCACCGCCTCGCGCGCGCTCGAACGTGCGGCCGGGCTCGGCCTCGCGCCGATCCCGCTCGGCTTCGAGCGGGCCCGCCAGCGACTCGCGGCCGGCGACGAGGCCGGGGCGGTCGGCGTGCTGCGCGGCCTGGTCGACGGGGGCTTCACCGGCCTGCAGTCGATCACCGGCGACCCGCAGCTCGGCGCGCTCGCCGGTAACCCGGCGTTCGACGAACTGGTGGCGGAACTCGAGGTCAGCGCGTACCCCTGCGCACACCAGGAGCGCTTCCGCGCTTTCGACTTCTGGCTGGGCGACTGGGACGTGCACACACCGAACGGCACGTTCGCCGGCAGCAACCGCATCCGGGCCGACCAGCAGGGTTGCGTGCTGATCGAGGAATGGCAGTCCGTGACCGGCGGGCGCGGCCACAGCATCAATTACCTCGACGCGGCGAGCGACGAATGGGTGCAGGTCTGGAACGACGAGGGCGGTTCGCAGATCCACATCCGCGGCGGCATGACGGAGGAGGGCATGCTGCTCGTCGGCAAGATCCACTACGTCGCGAACGGCAGCACCGCGGACTTCCGCGGCCTCTGGACCCCGCTGCCCGACGGCCGCGTTCGCCAGTTCTTCGAGCAGTCGAGCGACGGCGGTGCCAGCTGGACTTCGTGGTTCGAAGGCTTTTATTCTCGGCGCGACAGCAGTGACGGAGGTCCCTGAGGCCCTTGAATTCCCCGTATCGCAACCGGCCCCTGCCGGCGGGCAACCCGCTGGCGAACGCGCTCGTCGTCATCGTCGGCGTGATCGCGATCGCGCTGTCGCTGGTCGTCGGCGTCGTCGCGTTCATTGCGCTCGGCAGCCTGTTCCTCGTCATGGCCGCGATCGTCGGCATCCGCCTGTGGTGGGCACGGCGGCGCGGCGGAGACGCGCGCCGGCGCTCCCGGCCGGCGGCCGGCCGGGACGTCATCGAGGGCGAATTCCGCGTGGTGACGCGTCCGCGCGAGGACGAGCGCGACTGACGCAGCGGACCGCGGCGTCTTGGCGAGCGTGCCCGAAAAACCGTAAGCTCGCGCCCCATGGCCAGCCATTCCAGTGATCCCGAACGCCGCCGCCGGCGCCGCAAGCGGCGCGCCGCGGTCGTGCTCATCTACACCGCGATCGCGGTCGGCCTTGCCTGGTTCTTCGAATCGCAGGCGACGACGACGATCATCTTCGTCCGTCACGCCGAGAAAATGGCGGAGCCCGCCGACGACCCGCCGCTGTCGCCCGCCGGCCGTCAGCGGGTCGCCGAGCTGACCCGCCAGCTCAAGGATGCGGACGTCATCCAGGGCATCGACGCCATCTACTCGACGCCGTTCCGGCGCACGCAGGAGACGGCGCAGCCGCTGGCGAACGCGCTGGACATACCGATCACGACCTACGACCCGGACGAGGACAACGAGGCCGTGCTCGAGGACATCCTCGCGCGGCACAAGGGCGAGATCATCCTCGTCGTCGGGCACAGCAACACGATTCCGCAGCTGATCGCCGATCTCGGCGCGAGCAAACGGGTGCCGCCGATTGCCGACGACGAGTACGACAACCTGTACCTCGTGTCGATCCCGTGGTTCGGCAAGACCAAGACGATCCGGCTGCGTTACGGCGAACCCTACCGGGCTGCGCCGGCGGCAGACTCAACTTGAGAAAAGCCTCTCAAGTACTTGGTAAAAAATGATTTTTCAGACCGAGATTCGCGTCGATACCGAGGGCCGCGGCAGCTACGATCTGACCGGGCGCGTGCAGCAGGCGGTCGCCGCGGCGGGCCTGGCGACCGGCACCTGCCAGGTCTTCGTGCACCACACGAGCGCGTCGCTGATGCTGTGCGAGAACGCCGACCCGGCCGTGCTGCGTGACCTCGAGGCCTGGATGGCGCGCGCAGTGCCGGACGGCGATCCGCTGTTCACCCACACCGCGGAAGGCCCGGACGACATGCCCGCGCACGTGCGCTCGGTGCTGACGCAGTCGGCGCTCGGCCTGCCGGTCAGCGCCGGGCGCCTCAAGCTCGGCACCTGGCAGGGCATCTTCCTGTGGGAGCACCGGCACGCGCCGCACAGCCGCAGGTTGACGGTGACGCTGCAGGGCGAGTAATCCAGCGAAACTCCGACCAATTCTCGTTACACGGGCCGGCCGGGTCGCGCGACAGACGATTTGTCCGCGACGTGCGTGACGAAAATCACCCGGAGTCTGTCTAGGGTTCGTCGTAGCGGCCGGTGCGCAGCCCGGCCGCCTCGCGCAGCATCACGGCTTTCTGCAGGAACTCCGTGTGCCGCCCGACCAGCACGTCGGCCAGGACGGCATCCTGGATCACCCGGTCGGGGTTCACTAGGTAGGTCGCCCGGCGCACGCCGACGCCGAAGGGCCCGTCCACGTCGTACATCTTCACGACGACCTTGTCCTCGTCCGACAGCAGCGTGAAGGGCAGGCGCTGCTCGGCGCGGAAGCGGCGGTGGCTGGCCGGGTCCTGCGGGCTGATGCCGGCCACGCTCAGGCCGACCGAGCGCAGTTCCGTGAACATGTCGCGGAACGCGCAGGCCTCCTTCGTGCAGACCGGCGTGAAATCGGCGGGGTAGAAATACAGGATCAGCGGACCGTCGGCGAGCAGGGTCGACAGCTCGGTCTCGCGCCCGGTGTGGTCGGGCAGGACAAATTCAGGCGCTTTGCTGCCCGGTTTCAGCATTGCATGCCTCCATCACTGGCTGTGCTTGCGGAAATCAGTTTCCATGACCTGGTAGCCGGGACGCAGCATGCCGAGCGCCAGGTAGGTCTGTTGCGCACGCTCGTTGCCGTCCTCGACGTACAGCCGGATGCCGCAGGCGTCCGGTGTCGCGCGCGCCCGGGATTCTACATGCCGGTACAGCGCCGAGAACACCCCTTGGCGGCGATACTCCGGCAGCACGTAGACGCTCTGGATCCACCACATCGTGCCGTTGCGCCAGTCGGACCATTCCCAGGTCACCATCAACTGGCCGACGATGCGGCCGTCCGCCTCGGCGACCCAGTAGCGGCCGCGTGCCGGGTCCGCGAGCAGCGCCGCGACCCCGGCGCCGACGACGGCGGGATCGAGGGCGCGCTCTTCGGTCTCCGCGGCCATGGCCGCGTTGTAGGCGGCGATCGTGTCCGCGTCGTCCGGTCGGGCATCGCGTATGCGGCAATCCATCGGCGTCCTGGCGCTCGGGGTTCGACCGATACGCTATCATGCGGCGCTGCCGTTGCCGACCGAGAGACCCGCTCATGTCCGCAATCTTACCGCTCCGCTGCCTGCCCGTTGCCGCCGCGCTGTGCGTCGCAGCCGGCTGCGGGCAGCCGTCCGCGCCGTCGGCGACTGCCGCCGACTCGGCCGTGCCGCGCTACAGCGCGCGCGCCTTCTTTGAAACCACGAGCTACGCGATGCCGCGCTCTAGCGGCTACGCGTTCTCGCCGGACGCGACGTCGCTGCTGCTGTCGTCCGACGAGAGCGGCGTGTTCAATGCCTGGGAGCTGCCGCTCGCGGGCGGCGAGGCGCGGCGCCTGACGGACTCGGAGGACAACGCCGTGTTCGCGCTGAGCTACTTCCCGGAGGATCGCGGTGTGCTGTACACCTTCGACAGCGGCGGCAACGAGCTGAACCACGTGGCGGTCCTCGAGACGGACGGCAGCACCCGCGACCTGACGCCCGGGGAGGGCTTCAAGGCGGACTTCCTGCGCTTCTCGGACGACGGCGAGCATTTCTTCCTGCAGACGACCGAACGCGACGAAACGGTGTTCGACGTCTGGCGCTACGCCAGCGACGGCTACGCCCGCGAGCGCATTTTCGACAACCCCGGTTACGATCTGGCCGACGTGAGCCCGGACGGCCGCTGGGTGGCGCTGGTGCGGCCGATCGCGAGCGGCGACAGCGACATCTACCTCGTCGACCTCGAGGCCGACGATCCCGTCCCGCAGCTGATCACGGCGCACGAGGGCAAGGTCGACCACGGCGTCTTCGGCTTCACGCCCGACAGCGCCTACCTCGTTTACAGCACCGATGCGTTCGGCGAGTTCACCGAAGCCTGGCGCCACGAGCTCGGCAGCGGGGAGCAGGAGCGGCTGCTCGAGGCCGACTGGGACGTCATGTACGTCGTGTACTCGCCGGGCGGCCGCTACCGGGTCAGCGCGGTCAATGCCGACGCGAGCACCGCCGTGACGGTCCACGACCGCGAGCGCGGGACCGCCGTCGCGCTGCCCGACCTGCCGCCGGGCGACCTGCAGAACGTGCGCTTCTCGGCCGACGAGCGGCGCATGGCGTTGCTCGTCAACGCCGACAATTCGCCGCCGAACGTGCATCTCGTCGATCTCGGGACCAACACGGCGCGCCGCCTCACCGACGCGCTGAACCCGGCGATGAGCGCCGAGCACCTGGTCGAGAGCCGGATCGTGCGCTATTCGAGCTTCGACGGCCTCGAGATCCCGTCGGTGCTGTACCGGCCGCACGGCGCGAGCGCCGACGCGCCGGTGCCGGCGCTGGTCTGGGTGCACGGCGGGCCGGGCGGGCAGAGCCGGACCGGCTACAACCCGACGATCCAGCACCTCGTCAACCACGGCTACGCGGTGCTGGCCGCGAACAACCGCGGTTCGTCGGGCTACGGCAAGACCTTCAATCACCTCGACGACCGCCGGCACGGCGAGGGCGACCTGCAGGACATCGTGCAGGGTCGCCACTACCTGGCCTCGCTCGACTGGGTCGACGGCGAGCGCATCGGCATCATCGGCGGCTCCTACGGCGGCTACATGGTTGCCGCGGCGCTCGCTTTCGAGCCCGAGGTGTTCGACGTCGGCGTCAACATCTTCGGCGTCACGAACTGGGTGCGCACGCTGAACAGCATCCCGGCCTGGTGGACGACCGGCCGCGCCGCGCTGTTCGACGAGCTCGGCGACCCGGCGACCGACGAGGAACGGCTGCGGCGGATCTCGCCGCTGTTCCACGCCCACCAGATCGTGCGGCCGCTGCTGGTCGTGCAGGGCGCGAACGATCCGCGCGTGCTGCAGGTCGAGAGCGACGAGCTGGTCGCCGCCGTGCGCGCGAACGAGGTGCCTGTCGAGTACGTCGTGTTTCCCGACGAGGGCCATGGCTTCACGAAGCGCGAGAATCGTATCGCCGCGTCCGAGGCCTACCTGCGCTTCCTCGACGCCTGGCTGGCCGGCGAGGGCCGCACGGACTAGCGAGTACGCGGCCGACGCATGGGCGAGGCAATCATCTACCTGGACCCGGAGAGCGGGCTCAGCCTGCAGAACCAGATCCGCCAGAAGCTGGTCGACGGCATCCTGAGCGGCGCGTTCCCGCCCGGCATGAAGCTGCCGTCGTCGCGGCGGCTCGCAACGCAGCTCGAGGTCGCCCGCAACACGGTCGTGCTCGCGTACCAGCAGCTGATTGCCGAGGGCTACCTGGTCAGCCGCCAGCGCAGCGGCATCTTCGTCAACCGCGAGATGCTGGACAGCCGGGTCGGCTACAGCGCCGCGAGTGCCGCGGCGAGCACCGAGGAGGCGTCGCGCTGGCGCCGCCGGATTCGCGGCTCGTCGTTGCCGGCGGAGACCGCGCGCGACCTGCCTAACTGGTCGAAGTACCCGTACCCGTTCATCGACGGCAAGTTCGACCCGTCGCTGTTCCCGCTCGCCGAGTGGCGGGAGGCCAGCCGGCTCGCGCTCAGCGTCGCCGACGTCCGCGACTGGTCGACCGGCAGCGGCGACGCGGACGACCCGATGCTGATCGAGGAAGTGCGCACGAAGATCCTGCCGCGGCGCGGCATCCAGGCGCGCCCGGACGAGATACTCGTTACGCTCGGCACGCAGCACAGCCTGTACCTGGCCTGCGAGCTGCTCGCCGACCGCCACACGAAGGTCGCGATCGAGGAGCCCGGCAACGCCGAGATGCGCCGGCTGCTGGCGCGCCGCGAGGCGCGCGTCAGGAGCCAGCCGGTCGACGCCAGCGGTATCGAGGTCGACGCAGGGCTGGCCGGCGCGGACCTGGTCTACGTGACCCCGAGTCACCAGATCCCGACCGCGGTCGCGATGTCGCGCGAACGCCGCGAGGCGCTGCTGGCGGCGGCCGCGGAGCACGACTTCCTCGTGATCGAGGACGACTACGAGTGCGAGACCAGCTACCTGGACCGCCCGGCGCCGGCGCTGCGCAGCATGGACCACGGCGGCCGGGTGATCTACGTCGCGAGCCTGTCGCAGGTGCTCGCGCCCGGCATCCGGCTGGGTTTCATCGTTGCCGACGCGGAGTTCATACGCCGCGCGCGCGAGCTGCGCCGCGCGATGCTGAACCACCCGCCGCTCAACAACCAGCGCGCGGCGGCCTTCTTCCTGTCGCTCGGCCACTACGACGCGCTGATGCTGCGCATGGCGCGGGCCTTCCAGCAGCGCCGCACCGCGCTGCGCGACGCGCTGAACTACTACCGCTCGGTGTCGATCGAGATCTCGCCCGAGGTCGGCGGCACCACCTGGTGGGTGCGACTGCCCGAGGAGGTCAGCGCCGCCTACGTCGCGAGCGAGGCCGAGCGCGAGGGCATCCTGATCGAGCCGGTCGAGCACTACTACGCGGACCCGGCGCGGGCCGAGAACTGCTTCCGCATGGGCGTCACGAGCATCCCGATCGAGCAGATCCGCCCCGGCGTCCTGCGCCTGACCGAGCTGATCCGCAACCTGGTCAGCGGCCGCGTCGAGCACCTCGAGACCTCGATCGGCGACTGGCTGACCGGCGACGAACTCGTGCGGGCAATGTCCGACCGGATCCTGCTGTACAACGTCGTCTACGGCGTGCCGTGCACGATCGAGCTGCACGCCGACGGCCGGATGGTCGGCACGGCGGGTTTCGCGAACGAGGACTGCGACACCGGCCGCTGGTGGGTCGACGGCGACCGTTGGCACCGGCAGTGGAACGAGTGGGTCTACGGCGAGGAGGCCGCCTACTACGTCGTCGTCGACGGCGACCGGATCAAGTGGTTCAACGCCGAGAAGCAGATCGTCGACGCGGCCTTCATCCGGCCGATGCGCGCCCCGGACTGACGCCCGATCTGGCCCAGCACGCGGCCTCCGTCTGGTCCTATGCGGCGGCGGCGCGCCGGGGTAGCGTGCCTCGACAGGGGGGAGCATGAGCACATTCGCAATCGCCGGCCTGCAGCTCGAGGCCGCCAACGGCAACAACCTGGACACGATCGAGCGCGAAATCGACGCCACGCTGCGCCGTTTCCCCTGGATCGACCTGGTCCTGCTCGGCGAACTGAACGCGTTCGGCGCCGACACGGCGAACGCCGTGGAACTGCCCGGGCCGGAGGAGGAGCGCCTCGCCGCGATCGCCCGGCGGCACGGCATCTGGCTCGTGCCCGGCTCGCTGTTCGAGCGCGCGGGCGAGCACATCTACAACACCGCCCCGGTCATCGCGCCGGACGGCCGCGTCATCGCACGCTACCGCAAGCAGTACCCGTGGCTGCCCTACGAGCGCGGCGTCACGGCCGGCAGCGACCCGGTAGTGTTCGACGTGCCGGGCGTGGGCCGCTTCGGCGTCTCGATCTGCTACGACATGTGGTTCCCGGAAACGACCCGGACACTGGCCTGGCTGGGCGCCGAGGCGATCCTGCACCCGAGCCTGACCAGCACGATCGACCGCGACGCCGAGATCGCGATCGCGCGCGCCAGCGCCGTGACGAACGTCTGCTACTTCCTCGACATCAACCTGGCCGGTCCGCTCGGCGTCGGCCGGTCGGTCATCGCCGGGCCCGGTGGCGAGGTCCTGTACGAGGCAGGAAAAACACGGGAAATCATGCCAGTACGACTTGACTTTGAAGCGGTACGGAGGATCCGGCGGGACGGCTGGCACGGCCTCGGGCAGCCGCTCAAGTCGTTTCGCGACGGCAAGCGCAGTTTTCCGCCGTACGCGGCCGGCGCACGCTCGGAGGCGCTCGACGCGCTCGGCCCGCTCGAGCGTGCGCAACGCGCGGCGCCCGGCGGTGACTGAAGGTCGTCTGGACCAGTACGGGACGGGCATCTGGCACTAGGTGGTGCCGCGGCGCTGCGCTAGCGTGGCGCGAGAACATTGAGGTTCCAGGGGGAGCATCGGGATATGAAGGCGAACAACAGTTTCATCCGGCGGCCGCTGGCCGCGGCTATCGGCACGATCCTCGCGCACGGCGCGCCGCAGGCGCTGGCGCAGGACGACGGCGCGGATGCCGTGCTCGAGGAGATCGTCGTCACGGCGACCCGGCGCGAGACCTCCGTGCTCGACGTGCCGTACAACATCTCGGCGATCAGCGGCGAGGCGCTCGAGGCAGCGGCCATCGTCGACAACGTCGAACTGATGCGCAACGTCGCGGGCGCCTCGGTGGTCGATCGCGGCTACCGCAATTCGGGCGTCATCAACGGCATCATGATTCGCGGCCTGAACCTCGACAGCTCCGCGTTCGGCGACTACGCGCTGAACACGGTGCCGACGGTCTCGACCTACGTCGACGACACGCCGGCCTACGCGCACTTAGTCCTGAAGGACATCCCGCGCGTCGAGGTGCTGCGCGGCCCGCAGGGCACGCTGTACGGCTCCGGCTCGCTCGGCGGCACGGTGCGCTACATCATGAACGAGCCGGACCCGAGCGGGTTCTCCGGCTCGCTGAACGGCTCGCTGTCGCAAACAGCGGATTCCGACAGCGAGAACTACACGGCGGACATCGTGCTCAACGCGCCGCTGTCGGACACGGCGGCCGTGCGGCTCTCGGCCGGCACGCTGCAGTACGCCGGCGTCGTCGACTACGTCAACGTCTACGAGCTGGACGCGAATGGCATCCCGGTAGCGCCGAACGGCATCCTCGACCCGGCGGCCAGCTTCCGCCGTGTCGACGACGCCGACGACGTCGACATCACCTACGCGCGCCTGTCGGTGCTGGTCGAACCGTCCGAACGCTTTCGCGTCAAGTTCGCCTACCAGACGCAGTCCGACGACATAGGCGGGCGTCGCCAGCAGACGGTCGGCCAGGACGGCAACGGCAACACCTACGGCGAGCGCGAGATCGGCTCGATCCAGCTCGAGCCCTCGTCCCGCGACGTCGACGTCGCGAGCCTCGAGGCCGAGGTGGACCTCGGCTTCGCGACGCTGACCTCGAGCACCTCGGTCTACGAGCACGAGGGCGACAGCGTCAGCGAGAACACGGGCTTCTACGCCCAGCTCGGCTGGCTGCAGTTTTACTACTACAACTACCCGCGGCCGATGGCCTCGGCCGTGCGCACCTACTCGGACGAGGCGGTCGTGCAGGAATTCCGGCTGGTCTCGAACGGCGAGCAGGCCGTCGACTGGGTGGCGGGCGCGTTCTACCGCGACCAGGACATGAACTCGACGCAGCAGAGCTTCCTGCGCGGTTTCGAGGCCTGGGCCGATACCTGGTTCGGCAACCCGAACCTGATCGTGCGCGACAAGGACTTCGACTACGAGCGCGACGAAACCTTCCGCGACCTCGGCATTTTCGGCGAGCTGACATTCAATGTCAGTGACACGTTCCGCCTGACCGGTGGCCTGCGCTGGTTCCAGAACGACTTCGACAACTTCACGTTCATGAGCATCGGGCTCTGGGATCCGGCGATCTTCCAGATTACCGACACCGCGTTCTTCGAGGAGAGCGAGGACGACGTGCTGTTCAAGCTGAACGCGTCCTGGGACATCAGCGACGACGCGATGCTTTACGGCACGATCTCCGAGGGCTACCGCCGCGGCGGCAGCAACGCGGTACCGCTGTCGGGTCCGTTCGCCGAGGACCCGGGTTGGTTGCGCTACGACTCCGACTCGGCCGTGAACTACGAGCTCGGCATCAAGGGCACGACCGACCGGCTGCGCTACTCGGCGGCGGCCTTCTACGTGGACTGGGACAATATCCAGCTGAACACGGCCTCCAGCAACTGGGCGTTCTTCACAGCCGCGAATGGCGACAGTGCGCGCACGAGTGGCCTCGAAGTGGAGTTGGACGGTCTCATCACGGACCAGTGGCGCTATGCGGTGGGCTACGCCTTCGTCGATGCGGAGCTGACCGCTGACGCGTTCGCACCGACCGCCGCGGTCCGGCTGCTCGCCGCGGACGGCGCCACGCTGCCGGGCACCTCGGAGCACACGCTGAACGGCGCGCTCGAGTACACGACGGAGCTCGCGAACGGACTCGGCTGGATGACCCGGGTCAACGCCTACTACCAGTCCGATACCCAGAACGCGCTCGGCGACTTCGGCCGGGCGCCCGGCACCTTCACGCGCGAGCTCGACGGCTTCACGCTGTGGAACGTCGTCTCGACGGTCTCGGGCGAGAACTGGGACGCGACCCTGTTCATCAAGAACCTGACCGACGAGGAAGCCGTGACCGGGCTGTTCACGGAGCAGTACATGGGTACCGCGCCGGCGCAGAACTACCTCGGCAACGGCAACAAGGAGTTCATCGCCCAGCCGCGCACGATCGGCCTGAGCCTGACCTGGCACTTCTGAGCCGCGGCCCGCCGGCCCGCGGTCGGCTAGAATCGCGGGCTGACCGAGGGGCCGATGGCGAAGGTGATGCAGCAGGGCGGAGCGGCCGACGGGGACGACACGGCGCGGGTCAGCGCGCTGCTCCGCGACGGGCGCCTCGACGAGGCCGCGCGCGTCGCGGAAGCCTGGGCCGGGCGCAGCCCGGAAGCGCCGGACGCCTGGCGGCTCGTATCGCTGGTCGCGCAGCGCGCCGGCGACTTCGAGCGCATGCTCGAGGCCGCCGAGGCCGCGCACGCGGCCGCTCCCGCCGATCCCGGGGCCGAGTTCCGGCTGCTCGAGTGCCGCCTGTACTGCGGCCAGGCGGACCGGGTCATCGCCCGGCTGCGCGAGCTGGAACGGGGCGGGCGCGACGACGCGCCCCTGCTGTGCCGGGTCGCGGAATACTACGCGCACTGCGCGCGGCATGCCGACGCGCACCGCTGCTACGAGCGCGCGGTCGAGCTCGCGCCGGACAACCCGGACTACCTGTTCAGCCTCGCGGCCTCGCAGATCGCGCTCGGCCTGCTGGATGCGGCCGAAGCCACGCTGGGCCGTGTCATCGAGCTCAACCCGCACGACTACGACGCCTGGCGCAATCGCGCGACGCTCAGGCGCTGGACGCGAGACGAGAACCACGTCGCGGAGATCGAGGCGATGCTCGAACGCGGGGTGCAGCGGCCCGCCGGCGAGGCGCAGCTCGGCTACGCGCTCGCGAAGGAGCTCGAGGATCTCGGCGACGACGAGGCGTCGTTCCGCGCGCTCGAGCGCGGCGCCGGCGCCAGGCGCCGCCTGATGCGTTACCGGGTCGAGACCGACCTCGAGGCGATCGAGCGCATCCGCGAGACCTATACCGCCGACTGGCTCGCCAGCCAGCCGCGCGGCTGTCCCGGCACGGGGCCCGTGTTCGTCATCGGGCTGCCGCGCAGCGGCACGACGCTGGTCGACCGGATCCTCGGCTCGCACAGCCGCGTCGCGAGCCTCGGCGAGATCAACGACTTCGCCTACGCGCTGATGCGCACGGCCGGCAGCGCGGCCAGCAAGCTCGAACTCATCTCCTCCGCGGCAGGCGCGGAGCCGGCGCGGCTCGGGCGCTACTACCTCGACAGCACGCGCGCCTACGGCGTCGCGGCCGACTACCTGGTCGACAAGACACCGCTGAACTACCTGTACGTCGGGCTGATCTGCGCGGCGCTGCCGGACGCGCGCATCGTGCACCTGGCCCGCGCGCCGCTCGATGCCTGCTACGGCATGTACCGCACGCTGTTCCGCGCCGGCTACCCGTTCTCCTACGACCTGGACGACCTGGCGCGCTACTACATCGCCTACCACGGACTGATGCAACACTGGCGGCAGGAATTCCCCGACGCGTTGCTCGACGTGCGCTACGAGGACCTGGTCGAGGACCAGGAGGGCGTGTCGCGCCGCATCGTCGGCTACTGCGGCCTGCCCTGGGAGCCGGAGTGCCTCGACTTCCACCGCAACCGCGCGCCGGTCGCGACGGCCAGTTCGGCGCAGGTGCGACGACCGGTCTACCGCGACGCGCTCGCCCGCTGGCGGCGCTACGAGCGCCAGCTGGCCCCGCTCGCCGAGCGACTCGAGGCCGCCGGCATCGACACCGGCCGCAACCGCTGATGGCCGGGCGCGCGCCCGCACTCGCCGCCGTGCTGCTATCTGGGGTCGCCGCGGCCGGACCGCCCGTGCCGCCGGTGCACGAGGGTCGCCCGGCGGAGACGCGGCTTGCGGGCGAGATCAGCCTCGGTGCGCTGCTCGACGGCCGCCTCGACGTGCTGCGCGACGATTTCCGGCTGTTCGGCGCCGACGACGAGCGCTTCCCGCTGCCGGCCGTCCGCGCGCACTACGCGAGCGACGGCGAGGTCGTGGTCCCGCTCGAGCGCCTGCCGATCCCGGCGGCCGGCGGCTACGACCTGCTCCTGCTGCCGGGCCGCAGCTGGCACGATCGCGCGGCCGGCACCGACCGCGCGCTGCTGCCGTTCGCGCTGCTCGAGAAGAACGCGAACTGCCTGCACTACGGCACGCTGTGGTTCGACTACGACGCGTCGGGCGCGCGCGGGCCGGGGCGCTATCGCATCGCGAGCGACACCTGCCAGTACCTGAAGTTCGACGCAAGCGGTCGCCACCGCGTCTCGTTCGATTTTCGCGATAGCCCGCAGGCTGGCGAGGCACTCGCCGACTACTCAGCCGAACGCGCAGCGAGGCTGCCGCGTCGCCCGATCGCGGCGCTCGCGGACGAATACCCGGGCGCGGATGCGGCCGCGTTCGGCGATCCCGACGAGGTCGATCCGCGGCACATGACCGCCTACGGCTTCCTCATAGACGGCGTGCACTACGCGGGCGGCTGTGCGACCCGCGCCGGCCCGTACCCGGCCTGCGCCGAGTTGCCGTTGCCCTCGTACTCGCTCGCGAAATCGCTGGTCGCGGGGCTCGCGCTGATGCGGGCCGAGGCGCTGTACCCGGGCAGTCGCCGCCGGCCGGTCAGCGAACTCGTGCCGGCGTGCGCGAGCGAGGACGGCCGGGACAGGATTACGCTCGAGGACTTGCTGGACATGGGCGCGGGGCGTTGCGAATCGAGCGGCTACGAGACCGACGACGACGTGCTGCTCGCAAGCCCGTTCTTCCTCGCGGCCGACCATGCGACCAAGCTGCGCTTCGCCTGCGAGCGCTGGCCGCGGCGTGAGCCAGCCGGCGAACGCTGGGTCTACCACACGACCGACAGCTACATCCTCGGCACGGCGCTGACGGCGCTCGTGCGCGAGCAGGCCGGGGCGGGCGCTGATTTCTTCGAGACCCTGGTCGTCGAGCCGATCTTCGCTCCGCTCGGGCTGGGGCCATTGAGCCGCTTCACGCGGCGCACGCAGGATGCCGTGCGCCAGCCGTTCACGGGCTGGGGACTCGTTCTGACGGCCGACGACCTCGCGCGGCTCGCGCAGTTTCTCGGTCCGCGGAACGCGCGACTCGGCGACGCGTCGCCCTTGGACGCCGGCATGCTCGACGCCGCGCTGCGCCGCGACGGCGGCGCGGCGCTGCCGACCGGCGTACCGGGTCTGAGCTACGACAACGGCTTCTGGGCCTACGACGTCGGGCCGCATCTGGGCTGCCTTGAAGCACTGCCGGTGCCGCTGATGTCGGGTTTCGGCGGCATCATTCTGACGCTGTTCCCGAACGGCAGCAGCTATTACTACGTCAGCGACGGCGGCACGCATCGCTGGCTGGCAGCGGCACGCGCCGCGCACGCGATCCGGCCGATGTGCGCGGGCGCGCCGACAGGGGAGTCACAGTGACCGAATCGATACTCGCTGCCGAACCGGCGCGCCGCGTGCGCGCCGACGGTTTCGCGGCCCGGCTGTTCCTCGCGTTCCTCGCGACGGCTGGCCTGTTCTACGTCAACATCATGCCCGCGATCGTCGACGGCCTGATCGAGGGCCTCGGCTTCAGCGCGCGCGAGGCCGGCTTTGCCGGTTCGGCGAACGTCTACGGCGCGGCGGCCGGCGCGCTGCTGATCGTATTCCTGATTCGCCGGGTCGTCTGGCGGCCGATGGCCTGGGGCCTGCTCGGCGTGCTGATCCTGATGGACCTGCTGTCGATGCTGATCAGCCTGCCGCCGGCGATGATCGCGTTTCGCTTCGTGCACGGGCTGGTCGGCGGCGCGCTGGTCGGCGTCGGTTTCTCGGTCATCGCGCGCACGCGCAACCCTGACCGCACCTTCGGCGTGCTGCTGGTCGTGCAGTTCGGACTCGGCGGCCTCGGCAACCTCTACCTGCCGCGACTCGTGCCCCTGTTCGGCACGGACGTGCTGTTCCTGTCGCTGATCGCGTTCAGCGCCGTCACGGCGGCGATGCTGCCGTTCCTGCCGGGCTACCCGGTCGCTGCCGACGCGCACGAGAAGAAGGCCGGCGGGCGACTGGCGATCCTGCCGCTGTCGCTGGTGCTGGTGTCTATCTTCCTGTTCCAGGCCGCGAACATGGGCCTGTTCGCGTTCATCATCGGGCTCGGTCGCAGCGCGGGCCTCGAGCTCGGCTTCATCACCAACACGCTCGCGGCCTCGGGCTGGATCGGCATCGTCGGCCCGCTGATCGTCATCGCGGTCTACACGCGCTACGGCCGCACGCTGCCGCTGCTGCTCGCGATGCTGCTGACCGTCGTCGGCAACTGGGCGCTGCATTTCAGCGCGTACCCGGAGGTGTTCCTGATCGCGAACTGCGGCATCGGCATCACCTGGGCGTTCATCATGCCGTACCTGCTCGGTCTCACCTCGGAGTTCGACGAGGCCGGGCAGATGGCCGCGCTCGGCGGCTTCGCGTCGAAGATGGGTCTCGCGAGCGGGCCGTTCGTCGCCGGCCTGCTGCTCGGCGAGGACGACTACGCGCGCCTGATCAACGTCGCCGTCATCGCGCTGGTCGTCAGCCTCGCCGCGAGCCTGCTGCCGGCCTTGCGCGGCGACCGCCTGAACCGCGAGCGCTCCTGCGAGCAGGCCTGAGCGCGACGCTCTGCTAGAATCCCGCGCTGCCGCGCCCGTAGCTCAGCTGGATAGAGCACCTGCCTCCTAAGCAGGGGGTCGCAGGTTCGAGTCCTGCCGGGCGCACCAAAATACAAGGGGTCACCAACGGTGGCCCCTTGTAGTTTGGAGTGCTCGTCACCGGACGGAGAGCCTCGTTCGACAAAACGGCAGGATTGCCGTTTTGCTTTCAGTCCGGACAAACCGGCCCGCGCTGCGCGCAGCCCTCGACCGCCTGCGGCTCGCTGCACACGAACTCGTACGCGTCCACGTGCCAGCTCCAGCGAGGAAAACAGAACCCGGGCCCGGTGATCAGCAGGTCGGGATAGCGCTCGTCGCCGCCGTCCTGGATTTCGAAGCCTGCAGCCGGGAACCCGAACTGGTCGTGGAAAACCCCGGATTCGTCCCTGATGAACAGCGACAGGTTGCTGCCTGCGGACCCGGACAGGCAGGCGTTGCCGTAGGTAACGGCGACTTCCGGTGCGCCGTCGCGATCGAGGTCGACGACCCGCACCCGCGGCTGCACGTCGCCGCAGTGGGCATCGATGAAACGCCCGTCCGGTGTCGCCGCAAACCAGTCGGCGAAAATTGCGGATACCTGGCGGCGATCCGCGGCCGACAGCGCTGCAGCATCCGCGCCGAATGGCAGCGCCGGTTCGCTGCACGCCTGGCAGGCGGCAAGCGCGACGAGCGATACTGAGGCGGTCGAACGGCCCATCTTGATGGCGTCCCGCAAGGCCGTGATGGCCGTTCAGCGATGCTACGCCCGGTCGCGGGTATGCGCCAGACGGCGCGCAACGTCCGCCTGGCGCCAATGGTCCGGCGCCGCGGATTCATTCACCGGCTGCGCAAAAGTCGCGGGGGATGCTGCCATTCCTGCTCGCGAAACGAGCGAGGGGTCGCCGAAACGACCCCTCGCGCGAGGACTTGCCGTGCGGGCGGGCCGTGCCTATTCCTGTGGCACCCAGCTGCTCATCGAGGCCATTTCGGTCAGCGAGTCGGTCCACAGGTAACCGTCGGCCCAGAGGTAGCCGTCGGCCCAGAGGTAGCCGTCGGCCCAGAGGTAGC
>ERZ869936.1485-NODE-1485-length-16533-cov-4.751183_pt1 | contig 16533 bp, 17 predicted proteins | sample MGYA00520876_ERZ869936 | MGnify/ENA primary metagenome ERZ869936 (study PRJEB32218, sample SAMN09650985) | biofilter metagenome | isolation source: enrty point of leading RO module | place: Saudi Arabia: Thuwal, RO plant located on Red Sea | collected 2016-02-17 ...
ATTGGAGCGTCGGTCTTCGCAATTGAAATTGGCGGCTTTCGGTTCGCTCTTCGGGTGTCGTCGCCGCCCTGATAGAAGGACGCGTGGATGCCGCATGGGGCCGCTGGGTTCGGCCCTGGACGCTGCTGGCCTGGCTGAACCTGACCATCGGCATCGCGCTGGGGTCGTGGTGGGCGTACTACGAACTGGGCTGGGGCGGGTTCTGGTTCTGGGATCCGGTCGAGAACGCGAGCTTCATGCCCTGGCTGATCGCGGCGGCGCTGTTGCATTCGGCGATCGTGGTCGAGAAGCGCGAGGCGCTGAAATCCTGGACAATCCTTCTCGCCATTCTGGCCTTCGGTTTTTCGCTGATCGGGGCGTTCATCGTGCGTTCGGGCGTTTTGACCAGCGTCCATGCTTTCGCCAACGACCCAGAGCGCGGCGTCTACCTGTTGGGGATCACCGCGGTGTTCATGGGCGGCGCCTTGACGCTCTACGCCGCGCGCGCGGGTCAGATGCAGGCCAAGGGCGTCTTCGGCGTCGTCAGCCGGGAAAGCGCGCTGGTGGCCAACAATGTTCTGTTGGCGGTGGCGACTTTCGTGGTGTTCATCGGTACGATCTGGCCGCTGGTGGCCGAGATGATCTGGGACCGGAAGCTGTCGGTCGGGCCGCCCTTCTTTGACGCGGCCTTTACGCCCTTCATGCTGATCCTTGCCGCGATCCTGCCGCTGGGGGCGCTTTTGCCGTGGAAGCGCGCCAAGCTGGACCGCGTGATGAGGCCCTTATGGCTGGCCCTGATCGGAGCCTTCCTGTTAGCCGCGCTGGCCTGGGTCGTGCAGACCGAGCGGTCGCTGATCGCGCCGGTGGGTGCGCTTCTGGGCGCGTGGCTGGTCTTTGGCGCGGCGGCGGATCTGTGGACGCGGACGGGATCGGACCTGTCGGGCAAGGCGGGTCGGGCGCTGCGCCTGCCGCGCGCCGATTGGGGCCGTGTCGTCGCCCATGCCGGGCTGGGCGTGACGATCTTCGGGATCGCCGCCATGACCGCCTGGCAGATCGAGGATATCCGCGTGGCGCAAGAGGGCGAGACCTTCGAGGTCGGAGGCTACGAGGTGACGCTGGTCGATGTGCGTCGCGTCGAGGGGCCCAACTATATCTCCACCATGGCCGTGTTGCGGATGGTGAAGGACGGGCGCGAAGAGGCGGTGCTGTTCCCCGAAAAGCGGGTCTATCCGGTGGCGGGGATGCCGACCACCGAGGCGGATATCGACAACGGTGTGTTCCGCGATCTCTATCTGGTCATCGGCGACCCGCAGCAGGGGGGCGGCTGGGCCGTCCGGACCTATATCAAGCCCTTCGCCAACTGGATCTGGGCCGGCGCGATCATCATGGCGCTGGGGGGCGGCCTGTCGCTGTCGGACCGGCGGTTCCGCGTGGCCGCAGGCGCGCGGAAGTCGCCCGCCGGGGTGCCGGCGGAATGATCCGCGTCCTTGTCCTGTGGCTGGCGCTGGCCGGGGCCGCTCTGGCCGTTCAGCCGGACGAGGTGCTGGACGATCCGGTTCTGGAGGAGCGCGCGCGCGAGTTGTCCAAGGGCCTGCGGTGCCTGGTTTGCCGGAACGAATCCATCGACGAATCCAACGCCGATCTGGCCAGGGACCTGCGCGTCCTGGTGCGCGAACGTCTGGTTGCGGGCGACAGCGACGAGGAAGTGATCGACTTCCTGGTCGCCCGCTATGGCGAATACGTTCTCTTGAACCCGCGCGCCACCGGTTCGAACCTGATCCTCTATGTCGCCGGTCCCGTCATGCTGCTGGCGGCGTTGGCGATTGCGGCGATGTACCTGCGCCGCCGCCGCGATCAGCCCGAGACGGCGGGGCTGAGCGAGGCCGAACGCGCGCGGCTGTCGCAGCTTCTGGACGAATAACGCTGCGTCCCCCTTTCCTGAACCGCTTGGTTCACTTATGTGGAGGGCAAGCGGCAGGGAAGGAAATTCCATGGACTATCAGACGATTCGCCTGACCACCACGGACGGCTATGCGGTCATCACACTGAACCGCCCTGACGTGATGAACGCGCTCAACACCCAGATGCGGGCCGAACTGTTGCACGCGGTCAAGGCCGCCGAGACCGATGCGCGGGCCATCGTGCTGACCGGCGAGGGCAAGGCCTTCTGCTCGGGTCAGGATCTGGGCGACGGGGCCTCGGTGGCGAATGCCAATCTGGAACGGACACTTCGCGACGAATACGAGCCGTTGTTGAAGGCGATCTATGACTGCCAGGTGCCGACCATCGCGGCGGTGAACGGACCGGCGGCGGGGGCGGGGGCGAACCTGGCCCTGGCGGCCGACGTGGTCATCGCTGCCGAAAATGCGGTATTTCTTCAAGCCTTTGCGCGGATCGGTCTGATCCCGGACGCGGGCGGTACCTATTGGCTGCCGCGCCAGGTGGGCTTTGCGCGGGCCATGGGTGCGGCGCTTTTCGCCGAGCCGGTCGGCGCGAAACAGGCCGCCGACTGGGGCATGATCTGGGAAGCCGTGCCCGAGGCCGGGTTCGAGGCCCATTGGCGCCGTCGCGCCGCGACGCTGGCGGCAGGGCCGACGGTGGCCTATCGCCACGCGAAAGAGGCGCTGCGGCAAAGCTATTCCAACACGATGGAACAGCAGTTGACGCTGGAGGCCAAACTTCAGGGCAGGTGCGGCAAGACGCGCGATTTTCGCGAGGGGGTCATGGCCTTCCTCGAAAAGCGGCCCGCGGAATACGAGGGCCGCTGAACCGAGGCACGTTCGTCAGGGATGCGCGCCCGCCGCGATCTTGTTCGCGAAGTCGTGGTTCACGTCCCTGTGCCGCGCCTCGTCTTCGCGGATGACGATGACGACGTCGCGCAACCGCGCATCTTCGGGCAGTTTCCAGTAGTCCTTTGCGATCTGCGGGGCGGGCACGTTCTCGACCCGGCCAGCGTCGATTTCAGCGAGATATTGGGTGTAGCTGACGACGGCCTCCTCCTCGAGATAACCGACGATCCGGTGCGCGGTCTTGGGCGCGAACAGATAGGTCCAGAAGTAGAGGTTATAGAAAACAGCCTGGCCCAGCATGATGACCCAGCGCTCCAGCCGCGTGGGCTCGGCGATCTTGATGAACGTCATCAGATGCATCCGCTCGTTGTCGGCCTCTTCCAGCAATTCGCGTATCCAGCCCTGATCGTCACGGATGTGGCGGATCGCCTTCAGGTGCTGCAACAGTCCGCCGACCATGCCGGGAACGGCGGCGACGGTTTCCAGAACGACGGCGCGGTGGCCGTAGCGTTTGGCAAAGAACCTGTCCGCGAAGAACCGCATGAATTTGACGACCCGCAGCGCGGTGCGGTCGTGGACGTCGGCGGGCACGTGATGGTTGTCCAACGCGGCCGGATTGCCGAGATAGGGAGACTGCTTCATCGAACCTTTCCTGTCATTATCTGACAGAAAAGGTAGGTAATTTTTGCCGGATGTCAGCGCCCCGATCTGCGACGTTTCGCCCGCCGGAACGCCGGCGGGTGAGGGCCTACCGTTTTTCGACGTCCACGTAGTCGCGCGTGGTCTCGCCGACGTACAATTGGCGCGGGCGGCCGATCTTCATTTGCGGATCGGCGATCATCTCTTTCCACTGGCTGATCCAGCCGACGGTACGGGCGACCGCGAAGATCGGCGTGAACATCGAAGTCGGGAAGCCCATCGCGTCCAGGATGATGCCGGAATAGAAATCGACGTTGGGGTAAAGCTTCTTCTCGGCGAAGTACGGATCATCCAGCGCGCGCTTCTCCAATTCCTTGGCGACCTGAAGCGTCGGGTTGTTCTCGATGCCGAGGAGATCGAGCACCTCGTCGGCGGACTGCTTCATCACCTTGGCGCGCGGATCGAAGTTCTTGTAGACCCGGTGGCCGAAACCCATCAGGCGGAACGGATCGTTCTTGTCCTTGGCGCGGTCGATGAATTCGGGGATGCGGTCGGGCGTGCCGATTTCGCGCAGCATTTCCAGGCACGCCTGGTTCGCGCCGCCATGCGCCGGTCCCCAAAGGCAGGCGATCCCGGCGGCGATGCAGGCGAACGGGTTGGCGCCGGAAGACGAGGCGAGGCGGACGGTCGAGGTCGACGCATTCTGCTCGTGGTCGGCGTGAAGCGTGAAGATGCGGTCCATCGCGCGGCTGAGGATCGGGTTGACCTCATAATCCTCGGCCGGCACCGCAAAGCACATGCGCAGGAAGTTCGAGGCGTAATCCAGCGAGTTCAGCGGATAAACGAAGGGCTGGCCGATCGAATACTTGTAGGCCCAGGCCGCGATGGTGGGCATCTTGGCGACCAGGCGGATCGAGGCGACTTCGCGCTGCCAGGGGTCCGAGATGTCGGTCGAGTTGTGGTAGAAGGCGCTCATCGCGCCGACGACGCCGACCATGGTGGCCATCGGATGCGCATCGCGGCGGAAGCCCCGGAAGAAATACTGCATCTGCTCGTGCAGCATCGTGTGGTTCGTCACTCGGTTCTCGAAATCCTCGAGCTGATCGGCCGTCGGCAATTCGCCATAGAGCAGGAGGTAGCAGACTTCCAGAAAGTGCGATTTCTCGGCGAGCTGGTCGATGGGATAGCCGCGGTGCAGCAATTCGCCCTTGTCGCCGTCGATGAAGGTGATGGTCGAGTCGCAGGATGCGGTGGACGTGAAGCCGGGGTCGTAGGTGAACACATCGCCCTGCGCATAAAGCTTGCGGATGTCGATGACGTCGGGGCCGGCGGTGGGCGACAGGATCGGCAGCTCCAATTCTTTGCCGTTGAACGATAATTTCGCGGTCTTGCCCGTGTCAGCCATGGTGTTTCTGTCTCCTCGAACGCTCGTCCGGAAAGACCGAGCGGGGTTCCGTCATCGCTCCGCCCCGGGGCGAAACCGGCCTGTCACTCGGCGCAGTCGGCGATGCGAAGTATCGTCTCTTCGCGCCCGAGAACAAGCATCATGTCGAAGACACTGGGAGTGACGGAGCGTCCCGCAAGTGCCGCCCTGAGCGGCCCGGCGAGCTTGCCGAGACCCATCCCGTGGGCTTCGGCCACCGACTTCACGATCCCTTCCAGCGTGTCGCGCGTCCAGCTAGCATTTTGCAGGTGCGGCGTCAATTCTTTCAGTATACCACGGGATACAGCGTCAAGCGTCTGCGTCGCCTTCTCATCCGGTTCGATCGGGCGGGTTGCCAGAACAAATGCCGCTTTTTCAATGATTTCCGGATATGTCTTGGCCCTGTCTTTCAGGCAGAACATCGCGTCCTCGATCGCGCGCGATTCCGATTCTGTCAGGCTGTCCTGACCCGAAAGTGTCAGATAATCCTGAATTCCTGCTACGAGTGCAGCATCCTCCATTGCGGCTATATGCTGGCCCGACAGGTTGGCGAGCTTCTTGGTATCGAACCGGGCCGGGGCCTTCTTGATGCCGTCGAGATCGAACCAGTCGATGGCCTGGGCGTCGGTGAAGAACTCGTCGTCGCCGTGGCTCCAACCCAGTCGTGCCAGATAGTTGCGCATCGCGGGCGCCGGATAACCCTGGCGCGCCCAGTCCTCGACACCAAGCGCGCCGTGGCGCTTGGAGAGCTTCTTCCCGTCTTCGCCGTGGATCAGCGGGATGTGCGCCCAGACCGGCACGTTCCAGTCCATCGCGCGATAGACCAGCATCTGACGCGCGGCGTTGTTCAGGTGGTCGTCGCCCCGGATGACATGGGTCACGCCCATGTCGTGGTCGTCAACGACGACGGCCAGCATGTAGACCGGCGTGCCGTCCGAGCGGAGCACGATCATGTCGTCGAGCTGGTCGTTGCGGATCGTCACGTCGCCCTGCACGCGGTCGCGGATCACCGTCTCGCCCTCGCGCGGGGCCTTGACGCGGATGGCAAAGGGGGCGTCGGGATGCTCGTCTTCGGGCACGTCGCGCCAGGGCGAGCGAAAGAGGGTGCTTTCGCCTTTCGCCCGCGCCGCTTCGCGGAAGGCCTCGATTTCCTCCTGTGTCGAGAAGCACTTGTAGGCCGCTCCCCTGGCCAGCATCTCGCGCGCGACCTCGGCATGGCGCTCGCGGCGGTCGAACTGGCTGACCACGTCGCCGTCCCAGTCGAGACCGAGCCAGCGCATGCCTGACAGGATCGCCTCGGTCGCCTCGGGGGTCGAGCGGGCGCGGTCGGTGTCTTCGATCCTGAGCAGGAACTTGCCGCCGCGCCCGCGGGCGTAGAGCCAGTTGAACAGCGCCGTCCGCGCGGTGCCGATATGCATGAAGCCGGTGGGCGAGGGCGCGATACGGGTGACGACGGACATGGGCGTTAACCTTCGGGTAAGCATGGCTGGCTAGGGTCTCGCGGGTGTAGACAAGGCATCCGGAGGTGGCAAGGGTGCGCCTTCGCGCGTGGGCTGCGGACTGGCTGGACGGTCAGCGGGGGGCGCTGTTTCCCTGGGCGCCGGTTCTGTTCGCGACCGGGATTGCCGTCTACTTCGCGCTGCGATGGGAGGCGAGCCGCGTCGCCTGGTCGGCGGTCGTCGCGGCGATGGCCGTGCTTCTGGTGCTGGGCTGGTGGCGGGACGGCGCCTGGCGGCTCTGCGTCACCGGATGCCTTCTGGCGCTGGCGGGGTTCACAGTGGCGGGGCTCAGAGCGCATTCGGTATCGGAGATCGTGCTGGGGTTTCGGTATTACGGGCCCGTCGAGGGCCGGATCGTCGCCGTCGACCGCTCGGCCTCGGACGCGGTGCGGCTGACGCTGGACCGCCTGCGGTTGAGGGACGTGCCGGCCGAGCGGACGCCCGCGCGGGTCAGGATCGCGCTGCACGGCGTGCAGGGCTTTCTCGACCCGGAACCGGGATTGACGGTCATCGCCACGGCGCATCTGTCGCCGCCCGGCGGGGCGGTGGAGCCGGGGGGCTATGATTTCCGCCGACAGGCCTGGTTCCAGCGGCTGGGCGCGGTCGGATACACGCGCGTGCCGGTTCTGACCTATGCCGCGCATGAGGGGCGCGAGGCCTCCCTGGCCGTCTACCGGCTGCGGATGCGGATTTCGTCCGCCGTGCAGGAGACGCTGGGCGCGCCCGTGGGCGGGTTCGCGGCGGCGATCACCACCGGGGACCGCTCGGGCATGGACGGCGAGATACTGGAGGCGCTGAGGGCGTCGAACCTGGCGCATCTTCTGGCCATTTCGGGTCTGCACATGGGGCTTCTGACCGGCTTCGTGTTTGCCGCGCTGCGCTTCGGACTGGCGGCGGTGCCGGGAGCGGCGCTCTATTGGCCGGTGCGCAAGATCGCCGCCGTCGCCGCGCTGATGGCGGGCGCGGTCTATCTGGCGCTCTCGGGCGGCAATGTCGCGACCGAACGCGCCTTCATCATGGTCGCGGTGATGTTCGTGGCGATCCTGGTCGAGCGCCGCGCGGTCACGTTGCGCTCGGTCGCTGTCGCCGCGCTGATCGTGCTGACGCTGAGACCCGAGGCGCTTTACGGTCCCGGCTTCCAGATGTCGTTCGCGGCCACCACGGCGCTTGTGGCGGCCTATGGCGCGATGCGGGGGCGCGAGTGGTCGCCGTCGCGCTGGCCGGTCTGGCTGCGCGTCGTGGGCGGCGTGGCGGTGTCGTCCTTCGTGGCGGGAATGGCGACCGCGCCGATCTCAGCGGCGCATTTCAATCAGGTGCCGCATTACGGGCTGGTGGCGAACGTGGTCTCGGTGCCGCTGATGGGCGCGGTGATCATTCCGGCGGCGGTGCTGGCGGCGCTCTTGGCGCCGTTCGGGCTGGGCTGGATCGGGCTGAAGCTGATGGAATGGCCGATCCTGTGGATTCTGTGGGTGGCTCAAGGGGTTGAGTGTTGGCCCGGATCGGTCAGCGCGGTGATCGCGCCGGGACCGGCTTTTTTGCCGCTGATGGCGCTGGGGGCGCTTTGGCTCGTCATCGTGCGGGGGCGCGGACGGATTCTGGGGGTGCCGGTGATGGCGCTTTCTCTGATCCTCTGGAGCGGGGCGGAGCGGCCCTTGGCGCTGGTGTCGCAGTCGGGCGCATTGGTGGGTGTCATGACGCCGGAGGGGCGTGCGCTGTCGAAACCCCGGGGCGACGGGTTCGCAGCCGAGAGCTGGCTGGAGAATGATGGCGACCAGGCGGACCAAGCGGCGGCGCATGGGCGCGCCGCCTTTGGCGACGGATCGGTGCGTCTGATGCAGATCGGCGGGCTAAGCCTTTACCATGCAACGGGAAAACGCGCGTCCGCAGAGGCCGTGGCGCGGTGCGGAGAGGTGGCGATGGTGGTGGTCAACGTCGCCGTCCGGGCGCCTGCCGGGTGCGATGTATACGACGCAAAACGCCTGGACCGGAGCGGCGCGCTGGCGATAATTCAGGGCTCCGAAGGCCCCCGCGTGGTGACCGCGCGCCAGGTGACGGGCGCGCGGCTCTGGTCTCAGTAGCTGCGGATCAGGCCGACGAGACGGCCCTGCACCTTGACCTGATCGGAGCGGAACAGCCGCGTCTCGTAGGCCGGGTTGGCGGCTTCGAGCGCGATGGTGTCGCCCTGCTGGCGGAAGCGTTTCAGCGTCGCTTCCTCGTCCTCGACCAGCGCCACGACGATGTCGCCGTTGTCGGCGGTGTTCGTCTCGCGGATCACCACGATATCGCCGTCGTTGATGCCGACGTCGATCATCGAATCGCCTTTGACTTCAAGGGCATAGTGGTGCCCCTTGCCGGACAGCATCTGGCCCGGAACGGCGACGTGGTGGCTGACTTCGCTGATCGCGGCGATGGGCACGCCCGCCGCGATCCGGCCCATGACCGGCAGTTCCATCGCCTGCGCCGCGACCGGCATGGCGCGGGCGGGCGGCGGGGTGTCGGGGCGGTCGCCCTCGATCACGCGGGGCACGAAGGTCTGACCCTTGTCCAGCGTCTCGGGCAGCTTGACGATCTCGATGGCGCGGGCGCGGTGGGCGAGGCGGCGGATGAAGCCGCGTTCTTCCAGCGCGGTGATCAGGCGGTGGATGCCGGACTTGGAGCGCAGGTCCAGCGCCTCCTTCATTTCGTCGAACGAAGGCGGAACGCCGTCGCGCTGCATCCGTCTGTGGATGAATTCCAGCAAATCCAGTTGTTTACGGGTCAGCATTGACGCAAACCTCCTCTGCTCGGCCCTGCGATTGAACGCATGTGTTCAGCCGATGTTCTAGTCCCGTTCTCTTTTTGTGTCAACGCTTGGTTAATATTCGATGAATGCCACGTCCGACCCGGCGTCGCGGGCGGGATCGTCGGGCGGGCGCACGACGAGGATGTTGGCGCCCGCCAGAACCGTCAGAAGCGCGCTGTCCTGGCGGTCCGCGACCGCGATGCGCCCGTCGGAGAGCGTGGCGCGCATGTAGTGCTGACGCGGGCCGTTCGCGCCGATGGCGTGCGCCAGCGGTGCACTCCGCGTGGGCAGCGCCGCCTTCGGCAGGCCCTGCATCGCGCGGATCATGGGGCGCAGGAAGATATGCGTGCAAACCATTGAGGAAACGGGGTTTCCCGGCAACCCGATCATCGGCGTGCCGTTCAGGCGGCCCGCCATCAGCGGTTTGCCGGGGCGCATGGCGATTTTGTAGAACTCGCGGTCCATGCCGAGGTCGCCGGCGACCTGGCCCACCAGATCGTGATCCCCGACGGAGGCACCGCCGATGGTCACGATCAGGTCCGCGCCGTCCGCCAGAGCGAAACAGGCTTCGAGCGAGGCGCGGTTGTCCCGCGCGATGGGGAGAAGGCGCACTTCGGCGCCCTCGGCTTCCAGCGCGGCGGCGATGCCGAAACTGTTCGATGCAATGATCTGGTCGGGGCCGGGGTCTTCGCCCGGCATCACCAATTCGTCGCCGGTGGCGATCAGCGCGACGACGGGGCGGCGGGCGACGGTGACCTGCGCCACGTTCATCGCCGCGATCAGAGCGACATGCGCGGGCGTGAGGCGGAGCGGCGGGTCGATGGTCTGACCGACTTTGAAGTCGGCGCCTATCTCTCTGATATAAGGCTTGGAATCGAGTTTTTCGCCCAGCACGATCCGGTCGCCGTCACGGGCGGCGTCTTCCTGGATGATCACGCGCCTCGCGCCCTCGGGCACCGGCGCGCCGGTGAAGATACGCACGGCCTCGCCGGACCCGACGGGGCCGTCGAAGGCGTGTCCGGCGGCGGCCTGGCCGATCACCCGGAAACTCTCGCCGGGGGCTGCGTCTTCGGTCGCGATGGCGTAGCCGTCCATGATCGAGGCGGCGAAGGGCGGCTGGTTCCTTTGGGCGACGACCGGCGCGTCCAGGACACGACCGGCGGCGGCGCGGAGCGGCACGGTTTCGGGGCCGGTCGGTCGGGCGAGGTCGAAGATGTGGCCAAGCGCCTGATCGACGGTGATCACGCGGGAGCCTCGTAGCGCCCGGACTTGCCGCCGTCCTTGAGGATCAGGCGGATGTCCTCGATCACCATGCCTTTCTCGACCGCCTTGACCATGTCGTAGATGGTGAGGCAGGCGACCGAGACGGCGGTCAGCGCCTCCATCTCGACGCCGGTCTGGCCGGAGGTCTTCACCGTCGCCTCGACGCGGATGCCGGGACGGTCGGGGTCGGCGGTGAGTTCCAGCGCGACCTTGGTGATCGGCAGGGGATGGCAGAGCGGGATCAGGTCGGCGGTCTTCTTGGCGCCCATGATCCCGGCCAGCCGCGCGACCGACAGAACGTCGCCCTTCTTTGCACGGCCTTCCGTAACAAGATCAAGCGTTTCCGATGCCATCTTCACGTAACCCTCGGCCACCGCGATGCGGTCGGTATGGGCCTTTTCCGAGACATCGACCATATGGGCCTGACCCCGGGGGTCGAAATGCGTGAGGCCGGACATCAGGCGGCTCCTTTCGCGGGGACCGGATCGGCGAGGATCGCGCGGGTCGCGGCCGTGACGTCATCCTGCCGCATAAGGCTTTCGCCGATGAGAAAGCACCGTGCGTTGCTGGATGTGGCGAGGCGGGTGAGATCGGCAGGGGTGAAGAGCCCGCTTTCGGCCACCAGCAACTTGTCGTCAGGGACGCGCTGTGCCAGCCGTTCGGTGGTGGCCAGATCGGTCTCGAAGGTCTTGAGGTTGCGGTTGTTGACGCCGAGGAGCGGGGAGCGCAAATCGAGCGCGCGGTCCAGTTCCTCGTCATCGTGGACCTCGACCAGAACGTCCATATTCCAGTCGCTTAGAGCGGCATCTTCGAGTTCGCGCGCCTGCGCATCCGAGACGCTGGCCATGATGATGAGGATGCAGTCGGCGCCCCAGACGCGGGCTTCAGCGACCTGGTAGGGGTCGTAGAGGAAGTCCTTGCGGAGGCAGGGAAGCGCGGTGGCGGCGCGGGCCTGGGTCAGGTATTCGGGCGCACCCTGGAACGACGGCGTGCCGGTAAGGACCGCCAGGCCGGTTGCGCCGCCGGCCTCGTAGGCGCGGGCGAGCGACGGCGGGTCAAAGTCAGGGCGGATCAAGCCCTAGGAGGGACTGGTTTTTTTGATCTCGGCGATCAGGCCGTAGCCGGTTTCCGAGGCCTTGAAGAGCGCGTTGGCAAAGCCCCTCGGGGGCGAGGTTTCGCGGGCCTGGGCCTCGATCTCGGAGAGTGGGACGCGCGCCTTGGCGGCGGCGATCTCGTCGAGCTTGTAGGCCTTGATGCGGTCGAGAACGTTTGTCATGGCACCGGAATACCGCGTCGGCGGGGTGTCGGCAATGTGTCGGCAAAACGTATGGCAGGGGCGTACGGTCGGGTAACGGTCCGTCAGGGATGGCCGCCCGGTCTCAGGTGCCGGGCGGCGGCAGAAGCCGATCCAGTATGCGGGCCAGATCGCGCCTGTCGGCGGGGTCGAGCCGCGTCTCGACGTGGCGGATCAGCGCGTCGGCGTAGACCGGCCACATGCTGGTCCTGAGCGCCGCGCCCTTGGAGGTGATGCGGATGATCTGGCCGCGCCCGTCATCCGGGCAATCCGTTCTTTCGACGAGATCCTCGCGCGCCATCCGATCCAGAAGCCGCGAGGTGCCGTATTGCGGCAGCAGGAGGCGCGCACGCAACTCGAAGGGCCGGAGCCCCGCCTCGCCCGCCTTGTCCAGTTCCAGAAGCGCGTCGTACCAGGCAAGCGGCGGGAAGCCATGCGACTTGAGCGCCTCCTCGATGGCGTCGATCAGAATGCGGCTGGCGGTGGCAAGACGGGTCCATGCGGCGATGGTGTCGGTGTCGGGTTTCGTCATGAGACGGTTCTGACAGAAAGATGCAGATGCATCAAGATTGACTTTTCCGGCAGGCGGGTCGATATAGATGCAGTTGCATCAAAATAGGAGAGGTGAACCATGACCCTGCACCTGATCAGCCACCATCTGTGTCCCTACGTGCAGCGCGCCGTCATCGCGCTGACGGAAAAGGAGGTGGCGTTCGAGAAGACCATGATCGACCTTGCGAGCAAGCCGGATTGGTTCCTTGCGATGTCGCCCCTTGGCAAAACGCCTGTCCTCGTGGCCCGTGGCGTGCCGATCTTCGAAAGCGCCGTGATCCTGGAATACCTCGAGGACACCGAGCCTCGGTCCCTGCATCCCGCTGATCCGGTGGAACGGGCGCGGCATCGGGCCTGGATCGAGGTCTCGTCGGCGGTTCTGAACGATATCGCGGGCTTCTACTCGGCCAGGGACAGCGGCGCATTCGAGACGCGCGTCCGTTCTCTGAAAGAGCGGTTCGCGCGGCTTGAGGCGGCGTTGGGCGACGGGCCCTGGTTCGGTGGCGACCGGTTTTCCCTTGTGGATGCGGCCTTCGGGCCGGTGTTCCGCTACTTCGACACCTTCGACGGGATCGCGGAGTTCGGCATTCTGGCGGATGTACCGAAGGTGTCGGCCTGGCGCGCGCGTCTGGCGGCGCGCCCCTCGGTCAGGGCTGCCGTCGGCGCGGATTACCCGGAGCGGCTGCGCGATTTCCTGCTTCGGCGCGAGTCGTATCTGAGCCTGTTGATGCGCCCGGAAACCGTCTGACAGCATGCGGGGCGGCGGCATTCCGGGGGTGCCGCCCTGCACCCGGCAATATGCGGGCGACGAGGACGGCCCATGTCGTGCGAGCGGCCGGGGTCACGCCCAGCGGATCGGCGGCTCGCCCCGGGCCGTCAGCCAGTCGTTGACCCGGCTGAAGGGGCGGGAGCCGAAGAAGCCGCGATAGGCGGACAAGGGCGAGGGATGCGCGGTCTCGATCCTGAGGTGATGGAGGGCGAGGTGGCGCGCGGCCTTCTGGGCGTGCGCGCCCCAGAGAAGGAAGGCGCGGGGGCGGTCGTCGAGGCGGGCCAGCACCTGTTCGGTCAGGCGCTGCCAGCCGAGGTTGGCGTGGCCGCCCGCCGCACCTTCGGGCACGGTAAGCGCGGTGTTGAGGAGGAGGACACCCTGGTCGGCCCAGGGGGTCAGGTCGCCGGTGGCGGGGGCGGCGCCGCTGTCGTGCCGCAGGTCGCGGAATATGTTCCCGCGCGAGTTCGGCAGCGGCGTGTCGGGCGTCACCGAGAAGGCGAGGCCGTTGGCATGGCCGGGGGTCGGGTAGGGGTCCTGGCCCAGGATCACGACGCGGGTGACGTCGGGTTGTGTGTGTTCGAGCGCGGCGAAGCGCTGGTGGGCGGGGGGCAGGATCGGGCGGGTCTCGAACCGAAGGGCCGCCTCGATCCGGGGCCAGTCCCCGGTGAAGAAGGGGAGGTTTCCCCAGGCGCCCAGGCGGTGGAGGGGGGCTGTCCGCCCCCCGCCGCCTGTCGGCGGCCCCCCCGAGAGTATTTGCGGGTCGATGGAAACGGGTTTCTTCAAGTGCCCGGACGGGTGACGCGGGCGAGGCCCTCGACCTTTTCCATCGCCTTGCCCGAGTCGATGCTTTCGGCGGCGATGGCCACGCCCTCTTTCAGGTCGGCCGCCTTTTCAGCGATGACGAGAGCGGCGGCGGCGTTCAGGAGCACGGCGTCGCGGTAGGCGCCGGGTTCGCCGGCGAGGAGGGCGCGGAAGGCGGTCGCGTTTTCCTCGGGCGTGCCGCCCAGGATGTCGCGGAAGCGGTGGACCGGCAGGCCCGCGTCCTCGGGGTGGATCGTGGCGGAGCGGATCTTGCCGTCCTTCAGGATCGCCGCCGAGGTCGGGCCGGAGATCGAGATCTCGTCGGTGCCGTCCTGGCCGTGGACCAGCCAGGCGGCCTCGGAGCCCAGTTCCTGGAGCGTCTCGGCCATGGGAAAGATCAGGTCGATGGCGAAGGCGCCGGTCAGCTGACGCTTGACGCCCGCCGGGTTGGTCAGGGGCCCGAGGATGTTGAAGATCGTCTTGGAGCCGAGTTCGGTGCGGACCGGCATGACGTGTTTCATCGCCGGGTGGTGCATGGGCGCCATCATGAAGCCGATGCCGACCTCGGCCAGCGCGCGTTCGACCACTTCCGGGCCGACCATGACGTCGATGCCAAGCTGCGATTGCAGGTCGGCGGCACCGGATTTGGACGACAGGTTGCGGTTGCCGTGCTTGGCCACCGGCACGCCCGCGCCCGCGACGACGAATGCGGCGGCGGTCGAGATGTTGAGCGTGCCCATGCCGTCGCCGCCCGTTCCCACGATGTCGATCGCGCCGTCCGGCGCGCGGACGGCGGCGCATTTGGCGCGCATGACGGCGGCGGCGGCGGAGTATTCCGCGACCGACTCGCCGCGCGCGCGCATCGCCATCAGGAAGCCGCCCAACTGGGCAGGGGTGGCCTGGCCGGTGAAGATGATCTCGAACGCCTCCTCGGCCTGGGCGTGGGAGAGCGGGCCCTCGGAGGCGGCGTAGATCAGGGGTTTCATCGCCTCGGTCATGCGGTCACCGGCACGAGGTCGAGGAAGTTCCTGAGCATGGCGTGGCCGTGTTCGGAGCGGATCGACTCGGGGTGGAACTGGACGCCGTGGATCGGTTTCGTCCGGTGCCTGAGACCCATGATCGTGCCGTCCTCGAGCCAGGCGGTGACCTCGAGCGTGTCGGGCAGCGTCTCGCGGTCGACCACCAGCGAGTGATAGCGTGTGGCGGAAAGCGGCGAGGGCAGTCCCTTGAAGACCGATGTGCCGTCGTGGTGCATCGCGCCCATCTTGCCGTGGACGATCTGGCCCGCGCGCACCACGCGGCCGCCGAAGGCCTGGCCGATGGTCTGGTGCCCGAGGCAGACGCCGAGCAAGGGCGTGCCGGTCTCGGCCGCCGCTTCGGTCAGCGCCAGGCAGATGCCGGCGCGGTCCGGGTCGCAGGGGCCGGGCGACAGGATGATGCCCGAGGGATTGAGCGCCATCGCCTGCTGCACGTCGAGCGCGTCGTTGCGATGAACCGCGCATTCGGCCCCCAATTCGCCCAGGTAATGGACGAGATTGAAGGTGAAGCTGTCGTAATTGTCGATCAGGAGCAGCATTTTGGCGTCTCTCGCACAGGGGCGTGAAGATATGGGGTGTCAGAGCGGGCAAACCGCGCGTATACTTGTGGGAGAGGCGTCAGGGATCGTCAAGGCGCCCGCGAGCATTTGGGCAGAGCGGAGGAGAGTGCGTTGGGACGCGGCTTTCTCGCAGGCATTTTCTGGGGTGGCGTTGTCGGCGTCGGCATGCTGGGCGTGTCGAGCCAGGTGATGGACCGCCAGCAATTGAGTGTTCCGAGAGCAGAGGGGAGTCAGGACGACGTGCAGGCGGGGTCAGAGTTCGATCAGGCGCGGGAGGAGACCGATCCGGTCCTGCCGGGCACCGAGGAGAGCCCCGACGCGGGCGAGATCGTGACCGCGGTCATTCCGCCAGAGGATGCGGTCGAGACGCCGCCGGCCTTCGATACCTCGTCATTGGACGCCCCCCAGCCCACGGTCGAGGGGCCGTCGGGTCTGGGCGATGCGCCGGAGGTGGCCGAGGACGTGACGGTGCCGGAGGGCGGCGACGCGGGCCGGGTCGGCAGTTCGGGCAACCTGGCCGGGACGCCCGCCTCGCCGTCGCTGGAGGCGCCGGCATCGCCGGTGGCCGCGCCAGAGACCGACACTGAAGCGCCCGTCCCGGGCGCGGCGCCCGAGGCCGACGAGATCGAGGTGGTCGAGGCGGGCACCGAGGACGCCCCCGAGGCGTCGACCGAGATTGCGGCCCTGCCGTCGGAGATGGCCGAGCCCGCGCCTTCGGCGGGCGACAGCGCGCCGGGCGTCGAGACCGAGAGCGACAGTCCGCTGGCGCCGGTTTCGCCCGAGATCAGCGAGGCGCCGTCGATGCCGGGCGTCGTGGTGCCGGAGGCGGTCGATGCGCCGTCGGGCGGCACGGCGGCGGCGCAGCCCGAAGCGGCCGCGCCGGAAGCGCCGGTCGCGGTGACCGAGGACGCGCCGGAGGTGCCTGCCGTGGCCGCGCCCGATCCGGAGCCGCAGGTGGCCGAGACCGCGCCCGAGCCGGAGGCTGCGCCTGAGCCGGAGCCCGAGCCGGAGCCGGAGCCGCAGGTGGCCGAGGTCGCGCCCGCGCCGGAGGTTGCGCCGGACGAGACCGGCCCGTCCGATAGGGGTGGCGTGGTGACCGCGGATGGCGGGGACACGGAGATACTAAACCCGGTCGACAACTTGCAG
>ERZ869936.1486-NODE-1486-length-16527-cov-18.777683_pt1 | contig 16527 bp, 13 predicted proteins | sample MGYA00520876_ERZ869936 | MGnify/ENA primary metagenome ERZ869936 (study PRJEB32218, sample SAMN09650985) | biofilter metagenome | isolation source: enrty point of leading RO module | place: Saudi Arabia: Thuwal, RO plant located on Red Sea | collected 2016-02-17...
GCCCCTCCCCGGCGTCCTACAAGGCCCCGCTGCCGCTCAGCACGACGCGAATGGTCCGGAACAGGATCTTCACATCGTTCCACCAGCAGCAGTTTTGAAGATAGAGCAGGTCGAAGGCGACTTTGCGGCGGAAACTCTCGATGTCGTTGTCGTAGCCGTTCACGATCTGCGCGACGCCCGTCAGTCCCGGCTTGAGCCCCAACCGGTCCAGATACTCGGGAATCTCTTCCGAAAGTTGCTCGATGAATTCCGGCCGCTCCGGACGCGGGCCGACCAGCGACATTTCACCCCGCAGGACGTTCCAGAGTTGCGGCAACTCGTCCAGGCGGGTCTTGCGCATCAACCGGCCGATCGGCGTCACGCGGGGATCTCCTTTCACGGCGAACTGAGCCCCGTTCTTTTCCGCGTCGTTCCGCATGGTCCGAAACTTGTAGAGGACGAAATGTCGTCCGTAGGACGCGTTCCCGCGCCGGTCCAGCCTCCGGAAACGCCGCTCGCCGACCCCTCCCGGCGGACCTTGGGCGGTTGTTCTTCTGTCGCGCTGCGGGCGACGAACATTCAGTCCCACTCGCGTCTGCTTGAAGATGACCGGTCCGGGCGAGGTCGCCTTGACCAGCAATGCGGTCAGGATCATCACCGGCCAGAGGACGGCCAGCAACAGCGTCGCTCCCACAACGTCGACGATCCGTTTGAAGATGCGGGTCGCCGGCCGGAGGCACTGCACGTTGCGGCGGGGACGATCCAGATCGAGTTTGGTCAACCAGGGAACCTCCGGGATCCCGGCGCGGGCTGCGAACGACTCGACGTCGTCCAGTGCGGATGCACGGTCCAGGTTCCGCTTCCATACAGACGACGCACGCCCGCTCTGACCGGAGAAGCCTGCGCGGACGCTGTTCGATGTCTCCATCGGGTGAACCTGGGTGGAAGTCAGTGACGCGGGCTGTCGTTGGCGCAGGCTGGCAGTCATGTCGCTCAATCCGGTTCGATCGTTTGTGATACGATACACGCTGCCGGAACGAGCGCACCGAAAATCCGGCGCATCCCCCGCCCGCTTCAACAATTCCGGGGCGCACTCGCGCGTCGTGACGGCCGGAGTGGTGTGTTGCCCGAAATCAACAACAAGCAGCGTGTCACACTCCACACCGAGCCCTCTATTGACGACGGAACCAGAGATCGACGCCCGGATTACGCAACCAGGAGGCCGGCCGTTCCAGATCCTGCTCATCGCTTCGACGCTCGCCGCGAGTTGGCTGGGAATGCAGATCGTCCATGAGGCGGGCCATGTGCTCGGCGCCTGGGCGACCGGGGGAACGGTGTTGGGGGTGGAACTCAAGCCGTGGTCGATTTCGCGCACCGACGTCTCGCCGAATCCTCATCCCCTCATTGAACGCTGGTCCGGACCGCTCGTGGGAGGAGTCGCCCCTTGTGCGGCGTGGTTGCTTGCGGTGGCCGCGCGAATTCGATGGGCCTACCTGCTCCGGTTCTTCGCCGGATTCTGTCTGGTTGCCAATGGCGCTTACATTGGGGCCGGGGTCGTCGCTCCGGTGGGAGACGCCGCCGATATCCTCAGAGAAATGCCGGCGAAGTGGCCGTTGGCGGCTTTCGGCGTGGTGACGATTCCACTGGGCTTCCTCCTGTGGAACGGTCAGGGGCCCCACTTCGGGCTCGGGACGGCGGATGGACAAGTCAATCGCCGGCACGCAGTCGCATGTCTCTGTGTCGTCACCGGCATCGTCCTCTCTGAGGTGGCGTTCTAATCCCGACGACTCAGCGACGATCCCCCTCGTTCCCAAAGTTCCGTTCGGGAACGAACCGAAAACCGGCTTTCACCCGTACAGAAAACAGCGCCCGCGAAGATTCAGTCAATGCTCTCACCCGTTCCGCGGCGTCGTCGAAGCTCTTCCAGACGGCGGCGAAACTCCGCTTCTTTCCCGCGATCGACCGGCCGATAGTATTCCTTCTCGACGCCCAGATAGTCCTGGTCGACCCAGCCCTCGTCGCCGTCGTGTGCGTACTGGTACCCCTCGCCGTGCTCCAATCGCTTCGCGCCGGCGTAGTGCCGGTCCCGCAGATGATTCGGCACCGGGACGATGCGTTGATGCCGCACGTCATCCAGCGCCGCGTCGATCGCAGTGTACGAGGCGTTCGACTTGGGAGCGCAAGCAAGATAAGTCACCGCCTGTGAGAGGATGATCCGGCACTCCGGCATGCCGACGCGCTCCGTGGCCTGCGCGGCGGCATTGGCGACGAGCAGCGCCTGCGGGTCGGCGTTGCCGATATCCTCCGCAGCGGCGATCACGACCCGCCGTGCGATAAACCGTGGATCTTCACCCGCCTCCAGCATCCGCGCCAGCCAGTAGACCGCCGCATCGGGATCGCTGCCGCGGATGCTCTTGATGAACGCGCTGGCGACGTCGTAATGCTGATCCCCGTCGGCGTCGTACAGGACCGCCTTCTTCTGAATCGATTCCTGGGCCACGGCCAGATCAAATACGGGCCGGTCCCCCTCGAGAGACCGCACACCGATTTCCAGCGCCGACAGCGCCCGGCGTGCGTCGCCGTCGCAGATTTCGGCAAGGAAGTTCAGCGCGTCTTCCTCGTAATCGACCGCACTCTCTCCGAGTCCGTGTTTCGGGTCAGAAACGGCCCGCTGCAGCAGGCCGAGAACGTCGTCCGATGACAACGGCCGAAACTCGAAGACCTGGCTGCGACTGACCAGCGCCGGCACGAGAGAAAAGAACGGGTTGGCCGTTGTGGCCCCGATCATCGCCACCACACCGTTCTCCACGTCCGGCAGGAGCACGTCCTGCTGCGTCTTGTTGAAGTGGTGGAGTTCATCGACGAACAGCAGTGTCCGCTCACCCGATGTCTCCAACCGTGCTCGGGCCTCTTCGAGCAGCCCGCGCAGTTCCTTCACACCGGCCGCGGCGGCGTTGAGCGCGCAGAACCGGGACTGCGTGTGGGTGGCGACGATCTCCGCGAGAGACGTCTTTCCCGTTCCGGGCGGACCGTAGAAGATGAGCGACCCGAGCCGGTCGGCCTGCAGCATGCGGCGCAGGAGTTTTCCTTCCCCCAGAAAGTGCTCCTGTCCGACGAATTCATCGAGCGTCCGCGGACGGAGCCTGGCCGCGAGAGGTCGCGCCTCGTCGCGATGCTGCTGCTCCTGCTGATCGAACAACCCCGCCATCCCCGTCCCTTGTAATTCACCGCTGGTCGAGTGTGACAGATTCTGAGCGGCCCGTCATGCGAGACCGCCAGCGGGCCGCACGATGTCCGGTCTCGTTTGCTCGCCGGGTCGTAAAGGGGGCGATACGATGAGCGGACGAGAACCCAGCAATCAATGAAGGCAGAGATGTCCGACACGCGCTACGCGATCGTCACCGGAGCCGCCAGCGGATTGGGGCGGGCGATTGCAGTCCGCCTGGCACAAGACGGCTGGCACATCGCCGTCGCCGATGTGAACGAAACCGGCTCCGAAGAGACCGGGCGAATGGTTACGGAAGCCGGAAGCACCGCGCAGGTTGAGACGCTTGACGTCCGGGACGAGCAGCAGTGGGTCTCCCTTCGGGAGCGGCTGCGCGCCGACTGGCCGCAGCTTGATCTGATTGTGAACAACGCCGGCGTCGTCGTGAGCGGCGCGGTCGGGCAGACGCCGATCGAGGATTGGGACTGGCTGCTCTCCATCAACCTGCGGGGGGTCATTCTGGGGTGCCACACGATGGTCGACTGGCTGAAGGAGAATCCGCGTCGATCGCACGTCATGAACATGGCCTCGGTTGCGGGTCTCATCGCGCCTGCGAGAATGGGGGCCTACAACGTGGCCAAAGCAGGTGTCGTTTCGCTGTCGGAGACGCTCTACCAGGAACTGAAACGCGAGAACGTCGGCGTCACCGTGGTCTGTCCGTGGTTTGTCAAAACGAATCTCCTTGAAACCGGACGATTCGCCGACACCAGGGAGAAGACGGCCGGCGCAGCGTTCATGGAGAATTCCTGGCTCACCGCGGAAAAGGTCGCCGACAAGGCGGTTCGCGGCATGTATCGCGGCAAACTGCACGTCGTGGTCGGTTTTCGGGCGAACCAGTTTTCCTCATGTAAACGGCACTTTCCGGGGATCTACTTTGCTCTGTCCGAGTGGACGCAGCGGCGGATTCTGGAGCCGATCTGGTCCCGCGGCACAAAGTAGTCCACTCGCTCCCCGCCGAGTGGACGTGCGACTTGCAGTTCGAGTCGCCGAGATGTTTTCGGGTGATGCGGCTCTGTGGTCCTCGGCCTTGCGATCTCTGAATCCGGCATGTCCCTCCGAGTCAACAACCTGAGACTCCCGGTCGAACTGCCGGAGGCCCGTCTTCTTTCGGCGATCGCCCAGCGGCTTGGCGTGCAGACCGACGACATCGAGTCGTGGCGCATCCTTCGCAAGAGTCTCGACGCCCGTGCCCGGCGCGACCTGCAATTCGTCTATTCCGTCGTCGTCCGTCTTGCGGACGAGAAGTCGTCTGCGCAGCAACACTCGAACAGCGAAGTCTCGCCGTATCAGGCGGGGGAGTTTAACGATCCGCCGGCCGGCAAGCGGATCCTCGCAGAGCGTCCGGTGGTGGTCGGCTCAGGGCCGGCCGGGTTGCTGGCTGCCTACTATCTCGCGTTGCGCGGTTTCCGACCGCTGATTCTCGAGCGCGGCCGGCCCGTCAAGGAGCGGGTTCCCGCCATTCGCAGCTTCGACCGCGGCGGGCCCCACGATCCGGAGAACAACTATCTCTTCGGAGAAGGAGGAGCAGGCTGCTTCTCCGACGGCAAACTGACCTGCCGGATGAGCGGACCGGACGTCGATTGGGTTCTGGAATCATTCGTCAGGTGCGGCGGCAAGCCGTCAATCACCTATGAGCATCGCCCGCACCTGGGCAGCAACCGGCTGCCGCTGCTTTGCCGCAACTTTCGGCGTGAGATTGAACGCCACGGCGGGGAATACCGCTTTGGCTGCCGAATGGAGGGGATTGACCTTGCAGACGGGCGGATCAGGGGGTTGCAGACATCCGGCGGATATCTCAATGCGACTCACGTCGTGCTCGGCATCGGTCACAGCGCCCGCGACACGTACGAGATGCTGCATCGCACCGGAATTCCGATGGAACCGAAGGCGTTTCAACTCGGGCTCCGCATCGAACAACCACAGGCGCAGGTGAACTGCTGGAAGTACGGCCGGGAAGAGTATCTGGACCTGTTGGGCGCGGCGGATTATTCGTTGGTTTCGAAGGGGCAGCGGGACGTCTACACGTTCTGTATGTGCGCCGGCGGGGTGGTCATCCCCAGCGTGTCGGAACCGGAGATGTTCTGCAGCAACGGGATGAGCAACTCACGGCACGATACGCCCTTCGCCAACAGCGGCGTGATGATCACGCTGCAGCCCGAGGAATTCGGCAGCCGCCATCCACTGGCCGGGGTCGAGCTTCAGCGCCGTTTCGAAGCGACGGCGTTTGCTCTCGGCAACCGGGACTATCTGGCTCCGATCCAGGCTGCGCGAGATTTCCTGCAACAGCGGGCTCCCTGTTCTGCAGACCGACTTCCCTCTTCCTACGAGCGGGGAACGCGACCGGCAGACCTGTCGCAGGTTCTCCCGCCGGTCGTGATCGAAGCGATTCGAAAGGGTCTGCCGGTCTTCGATCGGCGCTGGAAAGGCGAGTTCCTCAAAGACGCGACACTCACCGGCCCGGAAATGCGCGGAAGTTCGCCGGTTCGCATCGCCAGGGACCGCGAAACCCGCCAGACACCCGGTTTTGCCGGACTCTATCCGGTCGGAGAAGGCGCAGGCTATGCAGGCGGCATCGTCAGCGCCGCCGTCGACGGTCTGCGATCGGCGCGGGAGATCGTCCGCGAGTTTTCCCCCCTTGCTCAAGACGCCGCTGTAAGCTCACCCCTGTAGCCGGCCTCACTGAGGCCGGAACGAACCTGAATTCGTGCCCCCCGATCCATGACCGTCCACCTGTTCATCTACGGCACACTCAAGCGCGGTCAACCGCGTCACGCGGCGCTGAGCCGACAGACGTTCGTCGCCGAGGTCCGCACGGCCCCGGCCTACCGCATGTTCAACGCCGGGACCTATCCGGCGCTGGTCGAAGCGGAGCAGGGCGTCGCCGTCGAAGGCGAATTGTGGGCCGTCAGCGAGACCTGCCTGCGTGAACTCGACGTAATCGAGGGCGTTGCAGAAAGACTGTACGCACGACGGCCCGTTCTGTTGCAGTCCCCGCACGACAATGTTGTCGCCGAAACGTATCTCTACCTGCAGAATATCGCCGGCTTCCGCGACTGCGGGTCGCGCTGGCGCGGCGCATAGATCGCAATTCGTTTGGATTTCCTGAGTTCACTGGTTGACGGGGGGGTAGTCGCTGAATGGGGGCGGTTCAGATGTTTACAGGTCCACGCGTCGCTGCCGGCTGGGAGCCGTCGGGATCGAGTCGTACGCTGAAAGCGTACCACAGCAAAGCCAGGGATCAGCGAGCAACGCGAGCGTCATCCCTGGTCGTGAGTGCCTCAATCCCGGTGAACTCTGAAGGAGTTCCACAGTTTTTCCACCGGCTGTGGAACCCCGTTGGGGTTCCCGCGAACCTGTGGTCACGTGGACCGAGGGTGCGCTCCTGTCGTCGCGACCCTCGGCTTTGCTGTGCGACGCTTTCAGCGTCGTGTGTAATCGGTGCTCGAGATCACGAATCACGCTTCTCGAGTCGAGCGGCGCACAACCACGGCTCAAGCAGCACTGAACCTGTATATCACCCCCATTGAGCGACAACACCCCGGCTGACGACGCACGCCAACATCCGCTGTACGTGCAGTTCGATCCCGCAGTACAATGGAGGCGGCCGCTGGTCGCCGTTCGTGCAGTTGTCCTGTGAGACGAGGATCGCGAGCCTGCGGCCCGAACGGTCTCGATTCCATCAAAACACGAACCGTGTCAGATCGCAGCAACGAAGCTTCAGAACTTGGTATTCACATGTGACCGTTGGCATCGCCCCAATCGAAAGGAGTCCCCATGCAGATTCGCATCACATACTGCAAAGAGTGAAACTACCGCCCCCAAGCCGCCGGTCTGGCGGACGCAATTCGTGACGACAAGGGCGTCGAGGCGGAACTGATCCCGGGCGGAGGCGGGATCTTCGACGTCGAAGTCGACGGCCGGAGGGTCTACTCCAAATTCCAGACGGGACGATTTCCGGAGCACGAGGAAATCCTCGCGCAGCTCTGAGACGCTGAGTGAACCCGATTCGCCGCGAAGCCCGAGCGCAAGCGTCGACCTGGACGCAAGTTGGATCGCCGCAGGCACGGGACAACGCGGACGGTCTCGACCTGTCGAGCGAGTCGGCTATACTCTGCGAGCGCTTGCGATTTTGGCAGACGTCTTCCTGAGGCGCGCGGTCTTGCTCCGGGAACGGAGCGAGGCGGGGATTCCCTGGCTCGGCGGAAGCCGTATCGTCCCCGTCTGCGGAACCTTTTTGTGGCGCGCCCCCACCCACGTATGTGAATGGAACGGAATGTCGAATCACAAAACGATTCACGAAAAACTGACCGACATCACCGGCAATCTCTGGTGGAGCTGGCAGCCCGAAGTGACGTCGATTTTTCGTGAAATCGACCCGGTTCTCTGGTCCGAACTGGCGCATAATCCGGTTCTTCTCCTGCGCGAGTACACGCCCGACAAGCTCGAAGTCCGCGCCCGCGAACTGGTGATGCATTCCAAAGTGAACGGGGCGTACCGCCGTTGGCAGGAGTACATGAAGTCGACCGATACGTGGGGCGACGTCCATGCCGGCGTGCTGGGACATCGGCCGGCGGCTTATTTCTCCGCCGAATTCGGCCTGCACGAGTCGCTGCGAATTTATTCGGGCGGCCTGGGGGTGCTCGCCGGCGACCACTTGAAAAGTGCGTCGGACCTCGGCATTCCCCTCGTCGCTGTCGGTCTGTTCTATCACGAAGGGTACTTTTCTCAGCGACTCGACCGCGACGGATGGCAGCAGGAGGACTACACCGTGGCCACGCCGGCTGACCTGCCGCTGCGGGAAGCCGTCGGCACGGACGGGAAGCCGGTCGTCATCTCGGTCGACACCCGCAAAGGCAAGATCCACGCCCGCGTCTGGCGGATCGACGTCGGCCGCGTGCCGCTGTTCATGCTCGACACGAACATCGACCTCAACAGCGAAGAGGACCGCAAGCTGACCGCGCGGCTTTACGGCGGAGATCACCGCACCCGCATCCGCCAGGAGGTGATGCTCGGCATCGGAGGCGTGCGAGCACTCACGGCGCTGGGCATCAATCCCCGCGTCGTGCACATGAATGAAGGACACTCCGCGTTCGCGCCTCTGGAAATCATCCGCATGCGGATGACGCACGACGACCTCTCGTTCGACGACGCCCTGCGCGAAACGGCCGCCGGAGGGGTCTTCACCACGCACACTCCCGTCCCGGCGGGCCACGACCGTTTTGAGGGAGGACTTGTCGAGGAGCATCTGGGACCGCTCGCCGACGAACTGGGGTTGAGTCACGACTCCTTCATGGGTCTCGGTCGCGTCGATCCCCACAACGACTCCGAAGCGTTCTGCATGACGGTCCTGGCGTTCAAGACCAGCCGGAGGGCGAATGCCGTCTCCAATCTGCACGGCGTCGTCAGTCGGCGGATGTGGCGCAGTCTGTGGCCCTACCGCAGCGAAGAAGAAATCCCGATCGGCCACATCACCAACGGCGTCCACGTCTCAACCTGGCTCGCGCCGCAGATCCGGTTCCTGTACGACCGCATGCTCCCCCCCAACTGGCACCTGCAGACCGGCCAACCGGAAGTCTGGGCCGGCTTCGAACGGGTCACTGCCGGCGAACTCTGGGAAACGCACCAGTCGCTCAAGTCGCGGCTGATCAACTATGCGCGGCGGAGACTCGTCAAAGCGGCCCAGAAGCAGGGTCTGAGCGACGAAGAGATCGCCGGCTTGCAGAACGTTCTCGATCCCAGGACGCTCCTGATCGGCTTCGCGCGCCGATTCGCACCTTACAAACGGGCCGACCTCGTGCTGCAGGACATCGACTTCCTGACCGAGATCTGTCATGCCGCAAACCGGCAGGTGCAATTCGTATTCGCCGGCAAGGCCCATCCCGCCGACGATCACGGCAAGACGATCCTGCAGCGCGTCTCGCGGCTGAGCCAGGACGAGCGGTTCAAGGGGCGGATCGTCTTTCTGGAAGACTACGACATGAATCTCGGCCGTCACCTGGTCCAGGGAGTCGACGTCTGGCTGAACAACCCCCGCCGGCCGCTCGAGGCCTCCGGAACGAGCGGACAGAAGGTCGTTCTCAACGGCGGCCTTAATCTCTCGATCCTCGATGGCTGGTGGGCGGAGGCCTTCGACGGAAAGAACGGATTCGCCATCGGGACCGGGCAAACGCACAAAGACACCGAAGTGCAGGATCAGCGGGACGCCGAAGCGCTGATCCGCGTGTTGCGCGACGAGGTGATTCCGCTCTACTACGAGCGCGACGCCGACGAAATCCCGCAGGGCTGGATCACGCGGATGAAGCGCGCCGTCCGCACCCTGGGCTGGCGGTTCAACGCCGACCGCATGGTGATGGACTACGTCCGCGAGTGCTACATCCCCGCCGCCGGCAGCCTCTCCTGCGAAATGACCGTGATGCCCTGAGCCGGCCACGAGCGCCGCAAGATTCCGCGAGACGATGAACGCGACGCACGAGCGACGGAGAATCAACGACACCGCGACCTTACCGGTTTCTCGAAGTGTTCCACTGTGCGTTCTTCTGATCTCTGCGTGCAGTTTCGAATCTCCGGCACTTGAGTCAGCGCAGACCGTCCCCCGAGCCGCTGCGGACCCGGCCGGCGCCCGGAGCGTTGCTGCGAGCATGTTGGCAGAGCCGGAGACTTTGCCCGCTGCGACGCATAAAGAGGAAGAGCAACAGTACCACGGGCGAACCCTCGCCGAGTGGCGGGTGCTCCTCAAGGAGGTGAGCTACGACGATCCCGCAATCTCCGAACTCGTTCCCGGACTGATCGCCATCGTCAAGGATCGCGAGCAAGCGCCCTGGTACAGCCGCCGGCAAGCCGCCGTCGCACTGGGCCGCATCGGCGAACCGGCCGTCAACGCCGTGCCCGTGCTGACCGGGCTGCTCTCGGAAGAAGCGGCCGATTCGGGCGAATCGACGAAGTTGTGGACGATCAAGGCGCTGTCTCTCTTTGGACCACTGGCCGCTGACGCGACGCCCGAATTGGTCCGCCTGCTCCAGGATCCCTCCCAACCTCCGCTCCCCAGGCTGGCGGCGGTTGAAGCGCTGGGCCGGATCGGCCCCGCCCATCCCGACGCCCTGCCGGCCGTCATCGAAGTCCTGGAGAACCCGGCGGAGGTCGAGGACGGCGAAGCGTTCAAACGCCGCGTGGCGGCTGCGGAAATCCTCGAACTCGTCGGAGAGAGCGCCGCGCCGGCGATTCCCGCCCTGCTGCGTGCCGCCGGAAATCAATCCGTGCTGCTGCGCCGGGCCGCCGTCAACACACTCGGAATGATCGGCCCCCCCGCCGAGCCTGCCGTCTCCACGCTCGTCGATTCGATGATTTTCGACGATTCGCAGGAAGTCCGCGATCTGGCGGCGGTCGCCCTGGGCCGAATCGGAGGTTCCGGAGAACAGGCGCTGGCGCAACTCCTCACAGATCCGGAAGTCGAAGTCCGACGCCGCGCCGCCGTCGGCCTCGACCAACTCACAGCGGCGTCCCCGGCAACGGTCCGGCAATTGAAAGCGGCGACCGACGACGACGCCCTCACCGTGCGGATCGCGGCCGCCCGAGCCTTGTGGACGGCGACCGCCGATTCGGAATTGGTCGTTCCTGTGGCGCTGCACGGCCTTACGGCCGAAGACCGGGAGACGCGGATGCAGGCCGTGCTGTTGCTCGAGCAGGTTGGCCGCAGCGCCCGCCCCTGGACGCCGGAACTGCTGGCACTTGCAGAGGATATGCAGGCGCACGTGCGCCAGGCCGCCCGCCGCGCCCTCCGCGCCGTGCAGCCAAATCAGTAGTTCCTCCACGCGCCGTGCGCCGCTTGCGTACAATGGGACAGTCGTCCAGACTGACGATTGCCACAGATTCAGTGCGACGGGAGGCCCAATGCGCGGTCCGGGGATGCGGCTTGACTACGACATGCGGCGGACATGGCGCTGTCCCGCCTGCGGTTCGGAACGAAAGGCCGGCGGCCGGGTCACATCGCTCCCGTGCCGTTGTTCCGGGGACGAGGTCTGGATGAAGTTGATCGAAGTCCGGCGGTGGCGTCCCCCCGACCCCAAGCCGATCGACCCCTACGTCGATTTCGAGTTCTCGGAGGAAGAGGCCGCTCCGGAACCGAAACCGGCGCCCATTGTCACACCCCCGGAGGAACCGCAGGACAATGTCGTTGCGCCTTCCCCGGCGTCTGAGTCGCCCGCAGAATCCGAAGCCGTCGAACCATCCCCAGCCGTCGAAACGAACGAGACACCGCCGGAGCAGTCGCCGGTTTCAACATCCGGTGAAACAGCCCAGGAGCCGGACTCGGGCAAGCGCAACCGAAAGAAACGTCGCGGACGCTCGCGCCGGGGGCGAAGCAAAGGGCGGGGCGACTCGTCCCAAACGTAACGCGTACGCCGATCGCTGTTGTCGATATGACGGAGTAACAACACGGCAACAAACGGCGAGCACACGACCAGCCGCCGGCGGCGGAAGACAGGCAACCCCATGCCCGAATTTGAATACTCACGTTACGACGGCACTGAAGAGTTCTCTCCGCAGTCGGCCGACTCACTGTTCGACGAATTCTCGCAATACCTGATGGAGTATGGCGAGGATGTCCTGGAGAACCTCGAACTGTGGCAGGAAGAACATCCCGACGTGATCGAAATGCTGCTCCGCCGCGGATTGATCGAGCAGGATCGTGAGGGCCGGTTCCGCGTCACGCCCCGCGGAATTCGCCGCGTCGAGAACAAGGCCTTGCAGGCGCTCTTCGACGTCCGGAATCGGGACAAGCTGGGCCGGCACGACACCGAATTTCGCGGCAGCGGCCAGACACTGCACGAGGAATCGAAGCCCTACGAGTTCGGCGACCCCGTTAGCAACCTGAATCTGCACGAGACGCTGCGCAACGCCCTCCATCGCCGGCAATCTTCGGCAGCCGATGCGAATCAGGAAAAGTCCTCGCAGCGCGCCGCAATCGACGTCGGCGAAGAGGACTTCGTCGTCCACGACACGGAGTACCAGACAGCCTGCGCGACCGTCGTGCTCCTCGATATGTCAGGCAGCATGGGTCGTTATGGGAAATTCGGGGCGGCCAAGAGCGTTTGCATGGCGCTGCAATCGCTGATTCGCAGCCGCTATCAGCAGGACTGGTTGCAGGTCGTTGGGTTCTACACCTACGCCAGTCCGCTCAGCCAGCGCGACCTGCTGTACGCGGCACCCAAGCAGGTGAGCATCTTCGACCCTCGCGTGCGGCTGAAGATCAGCCTCGACCATCCTCCCGGCCGCGTGCCCGAGCACTTCACGAATATTCACGCCGGACTGCAGTTCGCCCGCCGGCTGCTCGGCCGGCAACCGGCCGCCAACAAGCAGATCATTATCGTGACCGACGGGGAACCGACCGCCCACGTCGAAGGCCGCAATCTGGTTCTGGTCTACCCACCCGCCGAAAAGACGGCCCGAATCACCCTCTCCGAGGCGAAACGCTGCGCCGACGAGGGCATTCACATCTCCAGCTTCGCCCTCATCGAGGACTACTTCTACCTCGAACTGGCCAATTTCGTGGAGCGCCTCGCGCAGGTCACCGGCGGCGTCAGCGCGACCTGCAATGCCCAGGACATGGGCAACATGGTCGTCCAGAGCTTCATCGGCGGCCGTCGCAAGCGAACCAGAATGTAGCGGCCGCACAACATCCGGGCGAGCGGGGCGGCGTTAGCCCGCCGATACTTCCGAGCCGCCAGCGACCTCTCTGGCATCCGAAACGCACCGAAAAACCACAACCGACAACAGCGACCCCACCACCGGTGCGACGACATACACCCACTGATGTTCGCCCAGTTTCCCGCTGACGAAAGCAGGGCCGAGCGAACGCGCCGGATTCATCGACGCCCCCGACACCGGACCGCCGAAGAGCGCCTCAAAGGCGATCACCGCTCCGATGGCGGCCCCGGCCATAATCCCTTTCTCTTTGGCCCCGCTCGATACGCACAGAATGACGAACATCAGGATCGCGGTCAGCAGCACTTCCAGAGCAAACGACTGTCCCGCCGACCCGGTCGGCAGCGTCGCCCCCAAAGTCGGATGCGCGCCGAAGATCGCACGCAGGCTCACCGCCGCCAGCGTCGCCCCGATCAGTTGCGCGGCGATGTACGGCGCAATGTCCCGCCCGTCGAATCGCCGCGCCGCCCAGAAACCGACCGTGACCGCCGGATTGATGTGCGCCCCGGAGATGTCTCCCACAGCGTAAATCACCGCCATCACGACCAGCCCGAATGTCAGTGCAATCCCGACGTGCGTAACGGCCCCGTCATGCAGATCGTTGACGACCACGGCCCCGCAACCGATGACGACAAGGATGTACGTGCCGATCAGTTCGGAACAGAAGCGTTTCCTCATCAGGTCGTCCTGGCATGCGGGGCAGACCGCTCAGCCCGGATGCAACGCGGGATCAGGGCGAACGGCGATGGCCGGTACGATGTCAGAAACAACCCGCTCACGCAATTCCGCGCGATGCCTCCGCAAAGAAGCAGGGTCCGTTGTGCGGACCACGAGCAAAATTCGACGGTCCCGAGACCCAACCAACGACGCGTCAGCGATTGGAATCTCTTGACCCTCGACTATCGACTCTCGCCCCCCAGCGCCGCCAGGTTCACTTCGCTCACCTGACCGTTGAGTGTCCAGAGGTCGTACAGCCAGCCGATGAGGAACAGGCCGCCGGTGACCAGCCAGAGCAGACCGGTGAGCCATTTGCCGAGATAGAACCGGTGCACGCCGAACGCTCCCAGGAACGTGAGCAGCAGCCAGGCGACGTTGTAGTCGATCGGCCCCGGCACATACCGCCGCTCCGCCCGGGCGTGCATGCCGGGGATCAGAAACAGGTCGACCACCCAGCCGATGAGGAACAGCCCCCCCGTAACGAACCAGATCGTCCCGGTGATCTGTTTGCCGAAATAGAAGCGGTGCATCCCCAGAAACCCGAACAGCCAGCAAAGGTAGCCGATCAGGATGCTGTGAGTGTCGTCGGTCCGCACGCGCGGAGTATTCGCAGGTTCGCTCGCCATGTTCGGGCATCCTTCCTTCGCGGATTCTCAGTGGGCTCGTTCTTCATGTCGTTCGTCGAACATCTCCCAATCTTACGCAATTTCACGTCCCCGGCGAGCCGCGCGGCGTCAGCCCGCGGATGGAGTCGAGCAAGACACCACACCTGCTCGCCGATCTCTCCCGTCAGATAACCCCATGCAGCGCCCCGCCGGGCGCTCCGAGTGCGTCGACCCGCCGCGCAACGGCGGCGTCCGGTACGAGCGGCGGCGCGTGATGCGGCTTGATACGGGCGTCAATCACCAGCGGCCCGCTGCAACCCCAGTGCTTTTCCTCGGTGAACGCGCCTGCACCGTCTATGTCGGCGGCCGGATTCGAACGGGTGAACGTTACCCACAGGAAGTTCTGCAACGATCTCGCCGCAAACTCACTGTCGTCCACAAGCACGATGAGAGGAAAAGACCGCAACGCCTGGCTCTCGTCCAGAAACCGGCAGAACCGCCGCAAAGACTCGGCGGGGGATGACCCTTCACGACTCACCTCCGGTCCCTCAACGGCGACGACTCCGGGAAGTGCAACGCGCGGATTCCCGAACCGCTCAGGCAGCGGCAACTCCGAGTCAAGTTCCGTCGGTAATTGCCGCCTGGCCCTGCCGGCGGCCGCAATCGCCAGTTTCGATCCCTGGTTGAATCCGCTGCCTGAATAATCAAGCGTGTCGATCGTCGTCCGGGTTTGAAAGTGCAAATCACGCGTCCAGTCGACGCGCTCCAGCAGGTGTCGCAGAACAGCCGCCTCGTCCTGGACGTTCAGTTCCGGATCGTCTTCACCGGCGACGATCAGCAAATACTTCGCCAGCGACAACTGGCCCTGACCCAGTATGGCGTTCGCCTGTGTGAGCAACTCCTGCGGAGTCCGCTCCGAGGCGTACGGCACATATCGCTCGCTGCCGATCGCCAGCAGCAGGGGATGCACTCCCGCCGCGTCGACCGCATGCACCCCCTTCACGCCCGGGAGGACCGTGGGAATCACCGGCCCGGTGATCTCGTGGATCAGGTCGCCGAACGCCGTGTCCTCCTGGGGCGGGCGGCCCACGACCGTGAACGGCCAGACGGCGCCGGCACGATGATAGACTCTCTCCACGTTCAGCACCGGGAAATCATGCACCAGGCTGTAGTAGCCGAGGTGGTCGCCGAACGGCCCCTCGGGAAGTTGCCGCTCCGGGTCGATTGTCCCCGTGATACAGAAGTCGGCGTCGACTGCAATCGGCAGCGAGTCGTTTCGTCGCGCCATTCGCACACGACGGCCGCCTAAAGCCCCTGCGAAAGTCAGTTCCGATAAGCCTTCCGGCAGCGGCATCACGGCCGCCAGCGTCAGGGCGGGCGGTCCGCCGACGAAGATGTTCACCCGAAACCGAACCCCTTTCGCAATCGCAGCAGCGTGGTGGACTCCGATGCTGCGATGAATTTGATAGTGCATTCCCACCTGCAGCCCGGCGGTGTATTCGCCCCCTGACAACTGGACGCGGTACATCCCCAGGTTCGAGCGCGGCCAGCCCGGAGCGGAAGCATCTTCGGTGTAGACGGCGGGCAGCGTGATGAACGCCCCGCCGTCGTCCGGCCAGCACTGCACCTGCGGCAGCTCCGGAATCGTCGTCTCGTGCTCCAGAACGGGCCCGCGTGAGACGAATTTCGGCCGCATCGCCCAGGCGGTCGGAAACGCCCGTGCGGCGCGCAGCGGACTTCGCAGCGCCTCCATCGGGTCGGCTTTGAGTTCCACCAGCCGGTGTACCATCTCCAGTGTGTCGCGGAACAGGAACTTCGCGCGCTCCAATGTCCCGAACAGGTTGCTGACCATTGGGAACCGGCAACCCCGCACCCGTTCATACAGAATCGCCGGACCGCCCGCTTCAAACACCCGGCGATGGATCTCGGCAGCCTCCAGATACGGATCGACCTCCTGCGCAATCCGCACCAGCCGCCCGGCGCGGTCGAGATCGTTGATGCAGTCTGTCAGATTGCGGTAGCCCATCGGGGCGCCAGTTCCGCCTGCCTGTGCGTGATGGAATCTCCGGCGAGCAGAGCACAACCGGAGTCACGCCGCTATGCTCGACAGTCCGTCAAATGCTTGGGCGGGATTATAGGACGTACATAGCGGCCCGCCATGACCCGCACGTCGCGATCTTCCGGGCAGCAGGAACGATATTCTCAGTGACGGGCACCGGCGCTAGAATCTCCGGCCGCTTGAATATGAATCGTCAGAGTCAA
>ERZ869936.1487-NODE-1487-length-16518-cov-6.666282_pt1 | contig 16518 bp, 14 predicted proteins | sample MGYA00520876_ERZ869936 | MGnify/ENA primary metagenome ERZ869936 (study PRJEB32218, sample SAMN09650985) | biofilter metagenome | isolation source: enrty point of leading RO module | place: Saudi Arabia: Thuwal, RO plant located on Red Sea | collected 2016-02-17 ...
GCTGACCCACAACGTCATGATTCTGCTACGCGTCGAGGTTTTCTACAGAGCCGGTGCCACCCGTTTTTCAATCTATCAGCGGCGGCTCGCTTCTTTTTCTCGAAAGCACGGGGGTCGAGGCACAGCAGGCCTAGAGCAAGCGAGGTGTCTTACCCAAACACCCCTCGTACAAGATTCTGACGCTCTGCACCACGGCCCTATAGTCGTTTCGCTTTGCCGACACGCAACCGCCACACGGCAAGCAACGAGACCCCGCCGAGTCCCAGCACTAGTGTCGACGGCTCCGGCACGGAAGCACCCGTGAGAACGGTGAAGGACTCCAGATATGCATCGTAGGGAGCCGGAGCATAGCCGTAGGTGTCTAGGTTGAAGATTCCGACATAGAGGTCGTTCTGCGAATCCAGATTAGGTAGGGAGAAACCATAGGTGTCGCCGTCGTTCGTCGAGAGGTTCTTCCAACTGAAATACCAAGCACCGCCAATGCGTCCGAATTCAAACTCCCCGTCCTGGCCCGACTGAAATGCATTGTCCAGTCCATCGGTAGGCGGGCCATCGAAGCCATTTTGGGCGTAGTTGAAGCCCACTGTGTTCCCAGAATTCCCCCAAAAGATTCCGCCGCGGGTTACGTTATTTATCGAGCTTCCAACCAGCACGCCGATTTGGTCGCTGGCTGCCGGCACGGCCAAATTGCTGAAACGGGCCCGAACGATGAAGTTGTCGCCTCCGATGCCACTCAATAAGAGAGTTGGCATATCCGTATTGACCAAGTTCGCAGCGTTGTTCTCCAAGCCCGCATTACCAAAATTTGGGCTGCTATACGTTGAGGTGAGGACTAGCCGACCGTTGCCCGTATCAATGTTCACATGCGGTTCATTGGCGGCGATTGCACTTCCGGTGCCCGGCAATCGTGTCGTGAATCCAGTCCCTTGGCCTGACGAATCGTTCAGCGTAGCCGGCACGGGGGAATCAAAACTCAACGTCGTGGTCGAAGCGCAAAGTTCGTTGCTCGAAAAGAGAGCAAGAAAGGTCGTGGCCGCGATAACGTGCGTGCGCCATCCAAAATGCGAACTCATTAGTCTGCCCTTTCTTTGATTGGTTGTGCGGTTGCAAGCTCAACCGGAGCGTCGAGTATCCCCCGAATCGGGGGTCCCGTCAAGCGACGACGCCCACACCTATTGCCTCATCAGAAAACTCAAACTGTGGACGGATTCTTAGCGGCCTTCGCTATCCCTCGAATGCTGGCCCCCCACGCAGGTAGGACTTAGAATCGCCATGTCGAAATGCCGTGGCCCCGACCCCGGCAGTGCCCAAGCTCCTCCCGTTCCACGATTCAAGCGGTCGACGCGTGAGCTGATGCCTACCTCGCCGAACGAGTCCGAACGCCTAACCCGCAAGAAACGGATTGACCCGAAGCTAAAAGCCGCGGGCTGGGACATCGTTCCTTTTCAGGAAGGGAAAAGCCTGGCAGAGTACTCGCATCACGCGATTGAAGAGTATCCGACGACAAGCGGGCCGGCGGACTATGCCTTAGTCGTTGACGGCAAGTTGCTCGGAGTCGTGGAGGCCAAGAAAGTCACGCTCGGACCGCAGGGTGTGCTTCAACAGGCGGAACGCTACTCAAAGGGAGTTGCGAGCAAGCAGTTCGATTTTCGCGGTTTCCGAGTTCCCTTTCTCTTTTCGACCAACGGAGAGGTCATCTACTTTCACGACGTTCGACACGAACTGGAACTCTCCCGCAAGATTGCCGATTTCTACACACCATCGGCACTCGCCGAACTAGTGAGCGATATTGATGCGGCCTACGACCGCCTACAGCAACTTCCCAACAACCATCCGTGGCTGCGGCCATACCAGGGCGAGGCGAATGATGCCGTTGAACAGTCCATCATCAACCGGACGCGGCAGATGCTCGTCGCCATGGCAACGGGCACCGGCAAGACTTTCACAACCGTCAATCAAATCTATCGCCTGATGAAGTCGGGGGCGGCCAAACGCATCCTTTTTCTCGTAGACAGACGAGCATTGGCTGCACAAGCGGTTCGAGCTTTCGCAGCGTTTGAACCAGAGCCTGGCCTGAAATTCGACCATATCTACGAAGTCTACAGCCAACGATTTCAAGCGGGGGATTTTGGAGACGACGAGCCATTTGACCCGAAGGTCCTGCCAAAGAATTATCTTGAGAATCCCACACCTGGCCATGCTTTTGTCTACGTCTGCACAATACAGCGGATGACCATCAACTTGTTCGGACGACAGGCGGTGTTCCAAACTTCCTCGGACGAAGAGATTGATGACGATGCTGAACAACTCAGAATCCCAATCCATGCGTTCGACTTCATAGTCGCGGACGAATGCCACCGCGGCTATTCGACCGGCGAAGTGTCGGTCTGGCGAGATACACTCAACCATTTCGACGCAATTCGCGTGGGCCTGACAGCAACACCCGCTGCCCATACCAAGGCTTACTTTAAGAATGTTGTCTACCGCTACGAGTATGAGCGGGCCGTCAGCGACGGCTATCTCGTCGACTACAACGCGGTACGGGTCAAATCCGATGTGCGGATGAACGGCGTCTTTCTCAAAGAAGGTGAGGAGGTCGAAATCGTCGACCCCAAGACCGGCGCTGAGACCCGCGACGCACTGGAAGACGAGCGGCAATTTGCGAGCACCGAAGTCGAGCGAAAAGTCACCTCTCCGGATTCCAACCGCAAGATTGCGCAAGAGCTAAAGAAGTATGCTGACGAACACGAGGAATCGACGGGCCGGTTCCCAAAGACGCTCATCTTTGCAGCGAACGACCTCCCGCACACTTCACACGCGGACCAGCTTGTCGAAGTTTGCCAAGAAGTCTTCGGTCGTGGCGATGCGTTTGTCCGCAAGATTACTGGGCGTGTCGACCGTCCACTCCAGAAGATACGCGAGTTCCGCAACCGCAAGCAGCCAGGCATCGTTGTCACCGTGGACCTTCTCTCAACCGGCGTGGATATCCCGGACCTAGAGTTCATCGTATTTCTACGCCCGGTGAAGTCCCGCATTCTATTTGAGCAGATGATGGGACGCGGTACACGGAAAGGCGAGCATCATCCGGACAAATCACATTTTGTCGTTTTTGATTGCTTCGATGGCACACTGCTGGAGTATTTTCGCAAGTCAACTGGCATCACCGCTGAGCCACCAGACAAGCCATCACGGACTATCGAGCAAGTCATCGAAGACATTTGGAGCAACCGCGACCGCGATTACAACATTCGCTGCCTCGTCAAGCGTCTCCAGCGTATTGAGAAGGAAATGGATGCGTCGGCTCGTCAAGACTTTTTGGCCTTCGGCCTGCAAGACGGCGATGTTGGCCGGTACGCACGAGCATTACCGCGAATGCTGAAGGACAACTTCGTCGAGACAATGGCCCTTCTCCGCAAGAAAGAGTTCCAGGACCTGCTCGTCAACTACCTACGCCGCCAGAAGATATTCGTGCGTGCGACTGACTACGAAGACGAAGTCGGGAGCGAATATCTCATCCGCGACGGCAAGGGCAACGAATACAAGCCGGAAGACTATCTTTCAGCATTTAGCCGCTTCATCGAAGCGAACACGGAGAAGGTCAACGCCATTGGAATTCTGCTCGACCATCCACGCGACTGGAGCACGTCGGCCCTAGTCGAGTTGAAAGACAGGCTCGCGACAGCCCCCGAACGATTCACCATCGCAAATCTCCAACGTGCCCACGAGTTGCACTATAGCAAGGCTCTGATAGAAATCATTTCGATGGTCAAGCACGCGACAGATGAGACGCAGCCGCTATTCACCGCAGAGGAACGCATTGAACGGGCCTTTAGGAAGCTGACCGCACACAAGACGTTTTCTGATGAACAGCAGCAGTGGCTCGACCGTATTCGCGGCCATCTGATTGCAAACTTGTCCATTGACCAAGAAGACTTCGTTTTGATGCCCGTCTTCGAACAATCCGGCGGCTGGGCAAAAGCAGACCGAGCCTTCGGCGGCAAGCTTAGGGAATTGCTCGCAGAACTCAACGAAGCCATCGCGGCATAGAAGGCAACAGATTGAGCGACAACTGGCTATCAACGGCTGGTTCATGGTTGGCAACGCCAGCCAAGGCCTTGTTCGGTCCATGGTGGGAGAAGTATGTCGGCGGCAAGGCAGAGACCATTGCAGTACGGAAAAAGATTCTTGAAGCAGCAGTGCTGTTTCGAGTTCGGGACTTTTGCAAGCTGCACAACCTGGACTCTGACAAAGAGCTTGCCATCTCACGCCGTATAATCGAGAGATTGACGCCGGGAGTTGTTGGCAACGACACGCTGGATGTGACGAGTCCCGCTTTTCTTAGATGCATCGAAGACGAAGTCCATTTCCATGGCATCCCCCAGTCCGCGTGGATGCAACTCGCTTGCCTAGCCGAGACTGGCGACTTCAACCCCGACGACACTATTTTCGGCGAGGACGTCGACGAAAAAGGAAGCCATTCGCACCGCTCAGCGATAATCGTGTCTCTTCAATCGACGTTTCCCTTCTGGGAACTGCTCCAACTTCAGAGCATGACGTTGTCGCGGCTATCTGCGAAAGCGATTGAGGGATTGCGAGCATATGCCAATAGGCATGACTTTCCCGAGGTGCGATATGAGATTGTGCCGCATATGCCACAACCTGGCCAGCCCTTGGGCACACACTGCCTGATTCTACCCCCGAACTGGAAGCCACAAAGCAAATGACTGACGTTGTTCAAAAACTCTGGGGCTTCTGCCACACACTCCGCCACGACGGCATAGATTACGGCGACTACATTGAACAAATTACCTATCTGCTCTTCCTCAAAATGTCTGACGAGCGAGGCATCGACCTCGCTAGGGTCAGAATGCGGGCGGTCGACGACCCGAAAAAGACCACGACTCTCGATTGTTCGTGGCCCGCTCTGACATCAAGGGCGGGCACCGCCTTAACCGACTACTACGCCAACGTTTTGCGGGCTCTCGGCCAGCAAGAGGGTCTTCTCGGCGATATATTCTCTGGTGCTCAGTCGCGTTTCAGCAAGCCGACGAATCTCAAGAAGTTGCTCACAACCATCGACGAGACCGAATGGACAACGCTTGAGGTCAATGTTAAAGCGGACGCGTTCGAGGGCCTGCTAGAAAAGGCCGCTGCCGAAGGCAAGAAAGGTGCGGGACAATACTTTACGCCGCGACCGCTAATTCAATCAATCGTTCGCTGCATGAAGCCGGACCCGCGTGCAAGTGCGGACTTCAAGATTTGCGACCCAGCGTGCGGCACAGGAGAGTTTCTCGTCTCGGCATACGAATGGCTGCTGAATACAACCAAGAACGGAGCAGACCTCGACCGTGCCACTGCCAGGCGGGTGAAAACCAACACCTATTTCGGCCAAGACCTCGTATCTCGCCCTCGCCGGCTGGCCCTGATGAACCTGTATCTGCACAATTTGGAACCGCACATCTCGTTGGGCGATTCCATCTATGACCCGCCGCCAAGCACTCGTTTTGACTGCATCCTTACTAATCCACCCTTCGGCACCCGTGGTGCCAATCAGGCACCCGTGCGGGATGACTTCACCATCTCCACGAGCAACAAACAGCTCAACTTTTTGCAGCACGTACTAACCACGCTCAAGCTTGGTGGTCGTGCGGCGGTGGTCGTTCCAGACAACTGCCTTTTTGCTGACCTCGCGGGCGAAGTCTTCAAAATCATCTCCGAAGATTGCGACCTACACACCGTGCTACGGCTCACCAACGGCACATTTACGCCATACAGCCCCGGCACAAAGACGAACGTCGTCTTCTTCACCAAAGGCTACCCCACTGAAAACGTCTGGATTTACGACAATCGCTCCAATATTCCGGGGATAACAAAGAAGGACCGCCCACTCACCGCCGAGCACTTTACAGCGTTTGAGAGATGTTACGGCAAGGCAAGCGAAACGCGTCGGACTCGGAGGACGACCGTTGGCGGAAGTTTAGCATAGTGGAAGTGAAGGAACGAGATTTCAAACTTGATAGCCTCAAATGGCTGCGGGACGAATCGCTTGATGACGCGGACGACCTGCCTCCGCCTGAAGAACTGGCGACTGAAGCAATATCAGAACTTGAAAGCGCAATAATGGAACTGACCGGCGTGGTCGCATTGTTGGAAAACGGAGTATCGCGATGAATGCGACCGTTTCCGCGCTCGTACGCCGTGGGCTCAGCACGTCGCACGCCGAGTCACTTCACGCTCGCGGCATAACGCTTGCAAAGCTGCGTCACTTCTCGCCGAAACAGCTTACCCGAGAGGGTATTTCGCCCGCTGCACAAGAAGCCATTCGGAATGGCAAGCGGCCGCCTGTGCCCGAAGAGACCGCCCTACAGTTGCTTTATGCAAACAAGAATGTTTGTTGTGTGTGCCAGAGCGCGATTCACGGTGTGATTATCCATCATATTGTTGCTTGGTCAGACTCACACAACCACGACGAAAGCAACCTAGTAATCCTTTGCCCTGGTTGCCATGACAGAGCCCACACAAGACGAGACCTGACTCGCAACCTCACTCCAGAACAACTGCGACATCACAAGGAACAGTGGCAGACTGAAGTTCGCAATGCCCGGACTCGCGTCCTATTCACAAAGCAGCCGTACAGTTTGTCCGACGGAGTGTGGGATGTCTTTAACCGACAAAGACTGTTGGACTGTGCGAATACCCAGCATATCGACGTCACGTCGTTGCCAGGTGCAAATCACATCCGCGATACGGACTCCGAGCACAACGACAAGCACTATCGCTGGCAAGGACGACTCCGAATCGGAGAAGACAACGAGTATTCCTTCTATGCTCACCTACTGCGTCGCATTGCAGACGAACAGGACTGGGTAGACCTGCGTCGCATATGGACGAAGTCACAGTTTGACGCACTTCTAAAACCGAATACGCTCTTCGCTTTGACGACCAACTTTCGTTTTAGGACACCACGACGCAAAGCCGACAGAGGGCCAGGCCAGACAAGGATGGCCTATTACCAGAAAAGAAGGCTTCGCGTGGAGTTCTCGTTCGATGCTTGGGAATGCACTACCAACTCTGCTCACACCTGCAATCTCCTTGGGAATTGGATTTGCACTGCACTGGGCTTTGTAAGGTCATTGGAAGACGTTCATGGGGTCTACACAATCAAATCGACGTGCCTTGCAATCGGAACGGGTTTCAGTGACTACGTAGGAGACACTCCAGATATCGCTTTGATGGAGGAGGCCCAGGGAGAGGCTGAAGCTGATGACTCCTAGGAATGCACTTCCGCAAGGCTGGGTGAGAACACAGTTGGGCGCTGTCGTCTGTGATGTCCAGCCGGGTTTCGCCTGCGGCGTCAACAATCGGGGCGGCGATGGAGTCGCCCATCTCCGACCCATGAACGTAACTAAAGACGGGGAGATTGACTTATCGGACTTGAAGTTTATCTCGGCCAAGGAGGCGGACGGCGACCGCAAATCGCTTCGACGTGACGATGTACTCTTCAACAACACGAATAGCACTGAGCTTGTCGGCAAAACAGCCGTCTACGAATACGATGAGCAGCGGGCATTTTCAAATCATATGACGCGTGTCCGGGTCCGTGAGGGAGCACTTGACCCGAAGTATTGCGCCAAATACCTGCACAACTGCTGGAGAGAAGGCTACTTTCAACAGGTTTGTAATCAGCATGTTTCGTAATACATTATTATTCAGGCAACGCTTCATGCCACGCTAATAAACCGTCCGCCACTTGCCGAGCAGAAACGAATCATGGCGAAGGTCGAGGCCCTGTTGGAGCGGGTGAACAAGGCCCGCGGGCGGCTTGACCGCGTACCAGACATCCTCAAGAGGTTCCGCCAATCCGTCCTCGCCGCTGCCTGCTCCGGCCGCCTCACTGCCGACTGGCGGGCAGCGAATCCTAAGCAAGAAGCTCCTGACTCTCTTTTCGCGACAATCGCCAGAGAAGCTGCCCAATTGACGAAAGCGAAGAAGATTTCGCGAAAAGCCAAATCTTTGGCACCAATGCTCGAAGACGAATTGCCATTCGATTTGCCAGATAGCTGGAAGTGGATTCAGGCACAGGATGTATGTGCCCCTACCGGAACCATCACCTACGGCATTCTTAAGCCAGTGTGGGTGAACGCTGGTGTACCGACGATTCGGGTTAGGGACATTCAGAATGGTCAGGTGGTTGTCAGTGATGTGGGGCAGTGCTGTCCAGAACGTGCAGCAAAATTCTCTAAGACTTCACTCAAACAGGGGGACCTACTGATTGCAAAAGATGGAGCTACTCTAGGAAAGACAGCATTCGTGCCAAAGTCACTGGACGGCGGCAACGTGACCCAACACGTTCTTAGATTTCCGATTAGCCAACACGTATCGCGACATTTCGTCCGCTGTGCAATCGATTCTCCTGAAGGCCAAGCTTGGATGAGCGGCGAAACGAAAGGGGTGGCCCTGCCCGGGGTAAATGTTGAAGATTTTCGCCGAATGCCGATACCGCTTCCGCCTTTTGCGGAGCAAGAAGAAATCGTTAGACGAGTCGTTGCTCTGTTTGACTTGGCCGACCGAGTCCTTCAACACCTACTGCTCGCAACAATCCAGACTAAGCACATTGCTCATTCTGTTATCGCCAAAGCGTTCGCCGGCGAGCTTGTCGAAACCGAAGCCGACCTCGCTCGCCGTGAGGGCCGTGACTACGAGCCGGCCTCAGTCTTGCTAGAGCGTATTGCCGCGGAGTGTTCGGCTGCCACTACGACCAGAAAGCAGAAGCGAACTGGGAAAAACTAGGCCCGACTATGAGTTCAATCAATAGCACCGCTCAAAGGACCAGTAATCTGGACCACATAGTTATGGAGTGCGTCCTTCCACTCGTTCCCCGCATGGAAGTCTTTCGCAGGGCCTTCCCACAAGACCCAGCAGATTTCCAAATCTGACCAGCCCTCGCCGAACAGTCGCTGAATTGTTGAGTCCACGGCTGCCTGAAACGCATCGCCGGTCTTTCCTTTGCGGAACTCGTTCCACGCTTCACGCTCGTCGCGAAGTGTCGCCTGCCTATCTGGGCGAGTTCCTTGGATACTAGGCTCTAGCTGCTGCAACCAGGTCTGGTGCGTCTTCATCGCCTCGACGAATATCTCGTTGTGCTCAACAAAGTACTTCATCAGTCGGTTTGACATTGCAACCTCACGTCTTTACCACCATGCCGGATTCAACAGAGGCCGCGGGGAACAATCGCCGAATAGCTTCAGCAACCTTGCTCTCGACAAGATTGCCCAACGCCCCCTCAAGCTCAATCCCGCTCAGTCCCGTGACATGAACCGTCAGTTGATGTTGCCCTTCAAGCTGAATGCTCGACGGAATCAACTTGGCGGCATCTCCGAACCTTTCAACATTCTCCTTCTCTTTCTCAAAAAACTCTCGCTTCAGCTCCCGCATCGCCTTGATGCTCTCGTCCGAGAAACCTTGCTCCCGAAGCTTGCTCGCCTCGATGAGGTTGTAGGTCTCTTCCGTCCGATTGCGTGGAATGTGAAGAGACTTCTCGAGCACGCTGGTCTCGTAGGCGGCTCTTCTTCGCCGAAGAATCTCTGCCCTAGTCGTGGCGGCAGCGGGAGGCTCTATTCCAATAGCTGCTTGTCGCGCTGGGTTCGGTATTTGTCGTGGGCCGGGCACTTTGACTTGTGGCACGCTGAACTGAGGCGACGGAGGCAACTGCACTGGCTTACCCAGTACATTTCCAAGACCGCTCAAAAATGCTCGGTTCTCTTGGCCCAGTTGCTGAAGAAAAGTGACCTGCAGCCGTGCCTCAAAATCAGCCAACTCCCTTTGGGCTGTCGCTGCGTCTTGCATCGTGGAAAGAGTCTTCTCTTGGAGCGTCTTTGCTTGGTTGTTTTCGGGGCCAAGGAATTGTCCTCCGGCTTGTGCAAGAAGCTTTTCCTTCAGTTGTTGCCCCGTGAAGCGGGTGCCAAGAGCGTTCTCCACATCGCCAAGATTGTTCAGGCCACGAAGTGCCAACTGCTGTACCTGGGGCGGCAAGCCTAGAATGCTCCCTCGCTGAGTAACGGCCTTTGCGGCCACCAACTCCTGATTGATTTGGGCTCGCCCACTCCTATCTGACCCGAAGAAGTTTTCAAGCAGGCCTAACTTGCCGGCCCTTGACCTTTCTACTTCGCCAAGCCTCTTCTGTACGTCGCTCAATCTCGATGAACTATCAGCGAGAAGCCGCAGGGCATCGACCGTTGCATTGATTGCCGGACCAAGCTTGTTCTCGCCTGCGGCGAATTCGGCCTCGAACCTTTTGAGCTGAGCACCTAGGCCGGCGACCGAGTCAGACCCGGCTACTGTCTTAGCCTGTCCGCGCACGATTGCATCGAACTGGCCGGCCTGCGTAGGAAGTTGCAAAAAACCACGCTGCTGAGCAATAACTTCGAGGTGTGCTGTTTGGGCCTGGCGTGTCGCTTGACCTGCTCTACGTCGCTGACTGAATACGTCGGTTAGATTCTGAAGCTCGCGCTGTGCCGCATCTTCCAGAGAGCGACCAAGATTCCGGCTCGATTCGATAGCTGCGTTGAAGGGAGACAAGAGCTGTTCGGCAGTTCCCCCCACATCATCCAGGCTTTGAGAGAGGGCGTCGAACGATGTCTTGTCGAGTTGTCTCGCAATCGCCTGAACGATTTCAGCACCGAGATTGGCCTGCTTTAGCTCGTCTCCAATCAACTCACGAAAGTTAGTCGCGGTGAAGCTTGAGCGATTCTTCGCAAGAATATCTGGAAGAAGAGAAGATGTCTTGTTGAGCTGAGCGAGTAGGCTTTTTTCTTGCTGACCAATTGGAAGCCGTGCCGCCGCATCACCGAAGCTTGCTGAGCCAAGTGAAGCCAAATTGAACGTCGGCAATGCGCTCTCCGGGGTAAGGGGATTGCGGAGACGGTTTGGAACGGCGATGAACCTTGCCGTCTTGTCGATGCTTAGCGCGGCGTTATTGGCCACAGTTGCCGTCCGCGTCAATGCCGCGTTCACGTCTCCAAGCTTCTGCTTTTGTTCAATTAGGGCCTTTGTGCTTTCTGCCAAGGTCGAGCTGTTATTCAAGACAACGTCGTCTAGCACATCAGCCGTCCGCAGTAGTTGCTCACCGATGCCGCCGCCAAACTTCTTGAACTCCGCAAATGTCGTTACGTTGTCCACAATCTCGTTGCGTAGCTGAATGAGTGAGTCTTCAACCCCTTTGTTGCTACTCACCAAAGACTGGCGGCGTCCAGCAGCAATTTCGTCCGCAGCGTCTTGCAGGGTCGCCGTAAGCTTACCCTTGAACAATCCGCCTATCTGTGCGGTGAGACTTTCAAATCTCGTGGGCAGCTCTAGTGCCTTCTGCCGCTGTGTCTCGATGCTCGCAAAGAGCGCTCGGAATTCGTTCAGTGCAATCGGCGACACACTTGAGCCAGTTTGCTTGAGAGCCGAGCCTACTCGACTCGCGGCATCAATGGCATTTTGTTCTTGCGTGAGTCTGCGGGACTCCTCAAGGGCCGAACCAAACCGGAGGACGCCAATCGTCACGCCGGCGATAGCTGCTGCGAAGGGATTTAGCCCAAGCCCAGCCAAGAGAAGGCCGGCCCCGGCTCCTGTTCCCACAGCCTGGGCACCTGGATTACTTCCAGCTAGTTCTGCTCCAACTGCTGCTGCACCGGCGGCTAGTCCAACTCCTCTGCGTCCCAAGCCTCCTATCCCGGAAACTCCAGTTCTTGCCGCCCGAACGGCTCGTGGCAATCGAATCTCCAAAGCGGTACTTGCTCGAATCGCTGCCGCCTGAAGTCGTCCAAACCCGCTTTGCAGTCTGCCGCCCTGCGAATTAAGCACTGACGCGATTCGCTTCTCCGACTGAATTCGCAGTTGATTGATTCTTGTAAGCTCAGCCTGGCTGGCGGCAGCAATCGCAATGCTCTCTTTTGCTTTGATGGGCTCTGCTCTTCGCTGTCCAAAACCATTGACGACGGATGAGCCGCCTAGGCGGACAAAGCTTGTCGTTGCTGGCACGTTGGCTCGGTTTGGAATTCGAGGTGCCGCAAGTGGTTGAAAGCGAAATCTGCCGGCTAGTCCCGCAACCCCACCAGCAAGCAACACTGGGGCGAGTGGAGCCGCAACTTTGGACAGGCTCAATAGGCCTGTGGTGAGGTCGAGTGTTTGCTTGGTGAGCAGTCCAAGCGAACTGTCGTTGGAGATTGCACTGAATAGGTCATAGAAGGCCTCTTTGGTTTTCTGAACGCGATTTCCAAGCGCCTGCTGAGCAATGGCCGCGTCTTCCGTAATGGCGTTGTTGTCTCTTTGAAGTTCATTCAGAATCTTCAGGTTTGTCGGCAGCGATTGAAATAGAGCCGCTCCAATGTTCACTTGGCGAGTGCCTGATATTTTTTGCAGGGCCTCAAGCTTTTTGGTGGACGTATCGGGCAGACTGCCCAAAGCCTGCTGAATCTCACGGATTGCATTCAGAGGCCCGATGAACTTGCCGTCTACATCCTCTAGCGAGATTCCAAGCTCCTTCAAATCCTTGATGATGTCGGGCTGAGATGAGATTCGAGTGAAGATGGTTTTTAAGCCATTCGCAATCTGAGAGGCAGGAAGCCTGGTCTTGTCTCTGACCGCCGACACGGTGCTAATCAATTCGTTGATATCGCCGCCCGACTGCTTAAACGTAGAGCCCAAGACGCTGACTGAGCGAATGATGTCCGATGTCTCTGATGCGTATCTCTTGCTGACATTCGTGATTTTTCCAAAGCTAGCCTCTATCTCGCCTGCGTTCTGGCCAAAGACTCGGTCAAGAACGATGTACGCCTGCGACACGTCGCGTAGGTCGTCAATCTGACTATTCAGCCGAAGCTTGGACAGCAGTCCGAGTGATTGAACGAGCTTTTGAATAGGAACGCCAGCTTGAAGCAGTTCGTTTGAAGAGCGAAGAAGCTCATCGCTGCTGATACCGTACGCCTTGGCGTTTGCTCGCACCTGGTCTCCCAGCCGCTGGCTTGCCGCGATGCTGGTCTGAGTTATCTGTGCAGTCTTCGACAGCTCATCCTCATACGTGATTAGCTCCCGAATTCCGCCTCGAACTGCTCGACTCAGTTGGTAAATCGTTCCGGCACCAGCGACATAGGCTGCGAATCTTCTGGTTGCCAAACCAACCGCATTTCCGAAGTTGCTTGTTTCGCGCGTGTTGGCTTTGGTTTCTGTTCGTAGTTCGCTGAGCGATGATTGACTGCGTTTGGCTCCTCTGGTCAGGTCTTCAAGTTGCCTTTGAACGCGTGCGGCGACAACCTGGTCTGAATCAACCTTCAGCCGAATCGTTGAGACTCGGTCCAGCTCCTTCCTTATGTTGGAGATGACAGGGCGTAGATTGTCGACGTACCTATGGATTGCCAGCTTGGCTGTAAGATTGAACAACTCCGGCGACGGCATTTACCGCAATGCCTCGCGGACAATTGCACTGACATCCATGCCCTTCAAGCTACGGGTGACAAAGTTGCTGTCTTTGTAGCCCGCTGCCCAAGCTGGGACTGCCCACTTCCCATCCTGGCTTGGCTTCATCAAATCAGAGTTCGTGCGACTGATGAACACTCGCTCAAAACGATTGCCCGGACGCACATCGAAGCGACGGATGATTGTCCGGTCGCCTTCTAGACAGAGCCACTTCAAAAACTCAATCTTGTCGCCCTTCTCGGTCACGTAATACGAAGCAGGGTCGTCGAGCACATCATTGAAAGTACGCAATCCGCACCCATAGATTCGCAGGCCGCCAACCAGGCCCGCTTTTGTCGCGCGAACTGGTTCAACCTCGACTGCAATGCTGGATATCCACTTGTCGAGAATGACCTGCATTTGATTCGTGTTTTCGAGCCCAAACTCAGTACGTAGCTGACCGCCTTCTGATGTCAGGCTAATGAACTCTGGGCTGCTCACAATCAAACGCTGTACCTCACGTTGAATCCGCTGACGGATGGCCGGTGTAATTGCGGCCAACTTCGCGTTCAATTCGCGTCGCAAGGCTCGAAGAATAGCACGCTCAACTTTTTCATCGCTCTCGACCACTCCAGCCAATCTCAGCACTCCTCATCTGCCAGCAATCGGAATACTCGCTCCTTCCAACTCATGTATCGCATGTTGCCGTCATGTGCATTCTCTGCCTGCCCCCGCCAAGTTGTTCGCGCAATTTCATCTCCCGATAACTTCCCGCCCCTCAGGCGTCTTACCACAGCCTCACGTTCCTGGGTTTCAGGTGCATCTTGTATTCGTCCGTTGGTTCTATGAATGGCTTTGGCAAGCTCGTCGTCACTGATTCTGCTCATTGGTTCTCCTTTTGAAAAAGATATGGGGCAGGGTGATGAAGGCTCGGAGAAAGCCAAGCACCTCTTACCCCATTGCTGAAACTCACAATGATTAATACACCAAGTCGCTCGAAACTCGATGATTTTTTCTGTCTACAAAGCCGCCATTCTTCGGGTAGATGTACTCCGAAGGGGCGAGCTGTATGTGCGGTTGTAGACTACTGCTGACACTTGCCATGTTGAGCAAGTGGGTCAGTTATCGTGGCGACAGTCTTGGACGACCTATTACGGCCGCATCTACCCCGCCTGTTGAGAATGGTGGCTCAGAGCAGGCGATTTGTTTTTTTGCCGCAATAACTTGCTCTGCCGGCTTGAGCAGAGAGAAATACTCTTCGGGTTGAACACCTAATACGCAACAAACTGTGTTCTCCGCCGTACCGATATAGGGGTACGTTCAGCTTGCCCTACAGGCTGACAGAACGCCGCTGAGGCCCTGATTTATATACCGCTGGCCTATTTGACTTAGAAAGTCGGGATTTAATGACAGACGTCTAGTGGCGGTTCCCAACCCTTTGCCTCAGTTGTGCTCCATCTGCTTGCGGACAGACTTCATCTACAGTCACTGGCCAGTAAGGGATGCCACCCCGTACCGCCCAATGTATTCGAGCGTCGCTCGTCTTGCGCGAAACGCCGCTACTCTTGTTTTTCGCCTATGCTGCTTTTCTCTTTGTTCCACATTCTCGGAGCCGGCGACGAGTAATAGTGATGTAGTCGCGGTTTATTTCAATTCCGATGAACCGGCGTTGATGTCGCAGCGACACTATGCCTGTCGTGCCCGAGCCTGCGAAGCAGTCCAATACGATTCCATCCTCAGGGCAGCCTGCCAAAACACATGGCTCTACTAGCTTCTGAGGGAATATCGCAAAGTGAGCCTCCTTGCACGGCTCGTTGACCAGACTCCAAACACTTCGCTTGTTTCGGCCCTTTGGATTCAGTCTGATTAGGGGCGCTCCTTGGGAATGGTTTCCGCTTTTCGCCGCCTTCTTGAAGCTCTTCGCACGCTCAATGACGAGAGGCGTACCCTTTGCGTACGGCTCCCGAATGGCGTCGATGTCGTAGAAGTACTTGGGGCTCTTTGTTAGAAGGAAAACGTATTCGTGTGCCTTGGTCGGTCTATCTCGGACGGATTCTGGCATCCCATTCTTCTTGTGCCAGATGATGTCAGCCCTCAGATACCAACCATCCTCTTGCAAGGCAAACGCCACTCGCCACGGCACTCCAATCAAATCCTTGACCTTCAAGCCTTGCGGCGTGCCTGCCCGTTGTTGGTGCTTCACGACTTTGAGGCCAGTCGAGCTTGGCGATGTACTCCCGTGCTTCCCGGTTGTGGCGTAAGAATCACCCAGATTGAGCCAGAGAGTGCCTTCGGGTTTCAGTACCCGCCTGACCTCGCGGAACACTCGAACTAGCTTGCTGACGTACTCGTCGAGTGATTCGAGGCCAATCTGACCGTCCACAGCGTAGTTACGGAGTCCAAAGTACGGCGGGGAGGTAACGCAACAATCTACGCTCCCATCTTTCAGCGTCTTCAGTTTTTCGAGGGCATCGCCTTCGAGCAGCGTGAATCTGCCCCTCACTGGCGATACAGCCTCATTTTGTAGAGCTTCTGCCGCACAACTCCAGGGGCTCGCTTTAGTCTCGCCGCGAGTTGCCGAACGGGCATATCGAGATAGTGTGCCTTCAGAAAGCAGAGGTCTTCTTCGCTCCAAGCGACACGACCGCTTTTTGCCAGGCCTAGATACGCTGCCTTGGATGCCACCGACGCAACAGTCCTATTGAGTCTGCTCGCGATGGTTTGCGTTAGCTCTTCGCCGTAGTTTTTCTTGAGGTCGTCGATTTCGTCTTGCGACCATTTTTTCTGTTCTATTGATGAATCGTCCACATAGTATTCATACACCATTTCCCGTTTTTTCACGCTCTTTCGTGCCCAGATACTTTCCACGCTGCATTGGTCGAGGACCTTTGCACCGCTAGGACCACCTGAACACACAACAAACATAGACTAGTGCTCGAAAAGTGGAATCAATCCTCGACGAGTCACGACAACATGCAGACCAACGCTGCAATAGTCGCCCCAATCTATGAGCACGAGAACGTTGCAGAGCTGTCAAACCTTCCAAAAAGAACCCGCCTGCCCAGCCTTATAATCGAGTTG
>ERZ869936.1488-NODE-1488-length-16517-cov-19.632487_pt1 | contig 16517 bp, 16 predicted proteins | sample MGYA00520876_ERZ869936 | MGnify/ENA primary metagenome ERZ869936 (study PRJEB32218, sample SAMN09650985) | biofilter metagenome | isolation source: enrty point of leading RO module | place: Saudi Arabia: Thuwal, RO plant located on Red Sea | collected 2016-02-17...
GTGTTTGTCTTCGATTGCGGCCACTTACGCCGCGAGAACCGATCCGGTTGAATGAAATGCGCTCGAGTCTTCGACCGGCGGTCTGCCTGCTCGCGTTGCTTTCGCTCGCGGCCTGTGGTGGGGGAGATGCGCGACTTGAGGAATTACTGGCGGCTGCCCGGTCCACGGAGGCCGATGAACAACGGCGGGCGCTGCAGGCCATCGGCGAGATGGGCGCGGACGCCGCTCCGGCGATTCCCGACCTCATTGCGCTGAGCGTGAACGCGGGTCCGGAGGCCCGCCGTCTGAGCAGTCTCGCGCTGGCCGAGATCGCGGGGGCGCTTCCGATTGATGAATTCGCTTCCGAGCGCGCCGAGATTGTCGACGCCCTGGCGAATCGGCTGGACGACGAGGAGCAGTCGGTTCGCAACACGGCGGCGTTCGGCCTGCTCGCGATCGATCCTTCGCATGCGGCGGCACAGGAAAACCTGCAGGACGCGATGCGGCGCGGGGACGGCGGGATTATCGACCGGCTGACGAAGAGTCGTCCCCCGCCGATCTGGGCGACCCCGACGCTGATCGACATTCTGAGGGAAGACCCACGCCCCGGACTTCGGCGGCTTGCGGCTGTCGGGCTGGGAGAGATTGCTCCCGATTCCGAAGCGGCCGAGGCTGCGTTGCGCGATGCGCTGCAAGACAGTGACGACCGCGTGCGTCTTGCGGCCCGAACGGCGCTGGGAATGTGATCGGCGCGGGCTCTTTGTCACCGTGGGCTGAAGGCGTTGCGAAGGAGGGAATTGTCGAAGTGGGTCGGGATTTGTCCGTCGGCGGCGTAGAGGTAGAGGGCTGCGAGCATGATGGAGTTCAGCGCGCTGGAGATGAGGGAGACGACAATCAGGGCGAGGACTCCGACCGCGATGAGGGCACCGCCCGGAACGGGCTGCCCGGAGGCCAGCAGATAGCCTCCCAGCACCAGCGGGATGATGCCGACGAGGCTGGCCAGGAAGACGATGAAGCCGATGCCGAAGTTGGCGCCGAGCGCCTCCCCCCAGGTCTTCCGCAGGACGGAGAAGGAGCGCTTGACGGCGTCGATCGGTCCGACTTTTTCAATGACGAGGACCGGTACGACGAAGAAGGTGGCGATCGACCAGCCGGCCCCGAGCAGCCCGGCAATGAGTTGCCCCGCCTTTTCGGCCCGCGACTCGATCACTCTGAGGATGACGCCGACGGTTGCGCTGACGAGGGCCCACATGAGAATCTGCGGCAGGCGGCTGAACGAAGCCCGGAAGCCGTCGGCGAGCGTGGGATCGCCGCCGCGGAAGCGGATGATGGCGCAGGCGACGAGCGCCGAGTTGAAGAAGACGATGACGAAGTAGTTGACCGTGTAGAAGGCGAAGAGGACGGCGTAGGCGACCGGGTCGTTGGGGATTTCGCCATCGTCGAAGATGACGTCGGCGTAACCGGTGCTCCAGAGCGGGAAGGCAAAGCTGGCCAGAACGATCAGGCAGGCGATGCCGCTGATGAGGGGGAATACGAGCAGTTCCTTGTCGAGTTTGAGCACATGCCAGCTCTCCTTCGCCAGTTCCCAACCGTTGGCCAATCGATCGAAAAACATGCGTATGCTCCTGAGGTGTTGGAGGAGGCAGGCGGCGGAATGGCATGAAGCCTCGAATGCGTGCAGTATGTCAGCAATCGGTCCACAATTCGACTGTGTTTACGCGAACGGGGGGATGCCCGCGTCGCCGTCCCATGCTTCAGTGAGGAGAGAGTACGATGGCGGACAAAAAAGAGATCATTATGCCGGACGAACTGCATTCGCTTGACAGATGGCCGTACTCACACGGCGTGAAAGCGGGGAACCTGCTGTTCATTGCCGGCCAGGTGGCGTTGGATCAGGACCTTGAACTGGTCGGCGAGAATGACGCGGAGGCGCAGGCGCGGCAGATCTGGCGAAATATCACGGCAGTGGTCGAGGCGGCCGGTGGAAAAGTGACCGACGTGGTGCGAATCACGCTGTTCGTGCTCGACTTCGCGCATATGCCCGCCTTTCACAAGGTCCGCAAGGAGGTCTTCCCGGACGGGCGGTATCCGGCGGCGACCGGCGTGCAGGTGGTCGCACTTGGCTTGCCGGGCCTCTTGCTGGAGACGGAGGCGACGGCCGTGATCGGGTCTTCATAGGGGGGTGGCGTGCGGCAGGCACAGCAGGGAACGAAGGGGATCGGGCCGTGGAAGTTCTCACGGAGTCACAGAAACACGGAGGACATTCATTTGGCTGCGTAATGAAAGCCTGCCTGCCGCCGGGCTGGTCGATCAAAAAAGGACACAAAGTGTTGTCGTCTGACAAACTACCAGGAACGTATGAGGGCATGGGGCGGGAATTGACGATGCGGTCGGGCACGGTTATTGTACGGGTGATCGAGGGAACGACCTGCCGGGCAGTCCCGGATGACGTGCCGTGATTCATCGGCCTCTGTTCTCGCCGGATTGCCGCCGGCCGGACGTTCTCAGGACAAACGGGTGAAGCGCCGACGCCGGTTGGCGTACCCGATCAACGGAGTGAAACGCACTTGCGATCGCCCGGGCGCTCCCCGGAGACGGCCGCTGGTCGCTCAAGGAGGGTGATGATGAATCCGGGAACTCTTTCGGCCGCCGCTCCGGAACTGTCGCTGAACGAAATGCAGGCTCGGGCGGAACGTGCGGTCCGCGGTCGCACGGGGGGGCGGATCCGCGATCTCCACATCGAGATTCGCGAGGACGACGTCATCCTGAGCGGGGTCGCCGAGACGTATTACGCCAAGCAGGGCGCGACGCATGCGGTCCTGGGTGAACTCGTGGGCTGGACGGTGACGAACGACATTGACGTCGTTTGAGGCCGATCGCGGTTCAACCGACATTGCCTGCGAGCGACGCTGAAGGCGTCGCACAACAGAGCCGGGGCTCGCGACGTGAGCAGCGCACCCCCAATTTGTGGGTTGCGCGCGTGCAAGAACGCTGAAGGCGTTCGACAGGCTGCGGCGCGTCACTGTGGAACTCTTTCAGAGTTCACGCTCGATCCTTGCCCACGACAACCCAGGGTGACGCGGCTGCGCCGCTGACCCTGGGCTTTGCTTCAGAGGGGTGTTACTCGTGTTCGCGGCCGAAGTCTCACGACTTCGGCTACACGACCGGGGCTTCCTTCGCTTCGCTCAGTCCAGCCCCGGCCACCCGATGACGCGTTATTCGTCTCCGTTGCGGTCATCTTCGACGAAGTGGAATGAGTAGAGGTCGGCGTCCTTGAGGACGAAGCGGAGGCGGACGGGTTGGCCGGCGAGGGAGGAGACGTCTGCACCCGATTTCCAGGCGATGGTCTGGTCGACGCTGTCGCCATAGTGTTCGAGGCAGTCTGTGAGGGCGTAGCCTGCGATCGGTTCGCCGCTTGCGTCCTGGATCTCGAGGAAGACGTGGCCGGCTGCGGATGTGGAGTAATTGATTGACAACCGGTCGCCGGAGAACTTGATCGGCCGGGTGGTGACTTCGCCTCCGGAGTAGGGGGCGTTGAGTGAGACGAACCCATCGAGGCGGATGGTGTAGCGGCGGGCCTGGTGGTCGTCGTCAAGCCAGGCGTATTCGGTGAAGTGCATGGAGAGTTCGGGGGGCGCTAAAGGGTGCTCGGCTGCCGTCTCCCACAATCCATACGACTGGTAGTTGTCGCCGTAGATCCAGTGGCCTTCTTCCTGCGGTCCGGGACGGAGGAACGCTTCGTCCCAGCGATGGAACGACTGTCCGTCGCGGCTGGTCATGAAGACGCCGTCGGTGAGGTCGGTGCCGATGCGGCGATGTGATTTTGTGAGCAGGTCGCGCAGCGGGACGGGGTCGATCGTCTTGCCGTGCTCGTTGAGGTCGCGGGCGACGTAGCGGGTGGGGAATCCCATCAGAATGTGCGGCGCGCGGGCGTACGGTGCGATCTGGTTGGTGTACATCTGCTGGGGCGGGGAACCGGGGTAGTCCAGACCGACCGGTTCGGTCCAGTCGGCGAAGTCGTTCGAATAGGAAACGCCGATGGAGCGCAGCCCTTTGAACTGGCCTTCACTGAAGTACCGCATGTACATCACGTAGCGATCCTGCGCGGGATCCCAGAAGCAGGTGTTGTGCGAGTCGAACGCGCCCCTGGTGACGACCGGCTCTTCGCTCAGTTCCGACCAGTGAATGCCGTCGGCCGATTTGAAGGTGAGCAGCCCGTTGCTGGTCACGGTGCCGCCGATCGCCTTGTACTTTTCGTCTTCCGGGCAATCGGGATTCGTGTCCTTGAAGGGGGCGAAGTTGTGAGTCTCTGGTCCGCCGCGCCAGATGATGTTGTTGTCCCTGGAACCGTCCCATTCAAAGAGGCCCAACTCCGGTTTCACCCAGTGGATGCCGTCTTCGCTCTCGGCGTAGCAGACGACTTCCGACTGCGCCTGACCGAACGAGTCTTCTTTGACGAGATACCGGTGTCCGCGGTAGTACATGCGGAAGACATCGCCGTCCTGAAAGACGGTCGCATAACCGCTGGCATTGCCTTCCCAGGGTTGATCGTACTTGATGGCGACTTCGCGCCTGGTCGGAGCATGCAGGCGAAGTTGGGCCCCGCCGCCGATCTGTTCCAGCAACGCGTCGTCGACGAACAGTTCCCTGCGGGAGCCGATGTCGATGACTTCGGTCTCCTGCGCGAGGGCTGCGATCGACGTCAACAGCACGGCGATGAAAGCGGCGATCATTGTGCGGGTCGTCAGCATGACAGGTCTCTCTGTGAGCGAGCGTTGATCTGGAGTCGTCAATCAAGCGGCGGTTCCAAACGACCGATTGTCGCTCCCGTTTTAGAGATCACTGGCGGCCCGGTCAAACGCCGGTTGCGGACTGCTCTCGGGTACGGATCGGTTGCGCTCGAACCGGGGGCGTTGGTCTCACGGCCTGTTCTCAATTGTGCAGGGCGCGGTTGTGGACGGCGAGGGCGGCTTCTTTCATCACTTCCGCGAGCGTGGGGTGGGCGTGGCTGGTGAGTGCGAGGTCTTCGCTGCTGGCGCCGAATTCGACGGCGGTGACGGCTTCGGCGATGAGGTCTCCGGCACGGGGGCCGAGGATGTGAACTCCCAGGATGCGGTCGGTCTCCGCGTCGGCGAGCATTTTCACAAAGCCGTCCGTCTGTCCGAGAGCGCGGGCCCTGCCGTTGGCGAGGAAGGGAAACACGCCTTTGCGGTATTCGCGTCCCGAGTCCTGTAACTCGTCCTCGGTCGAACCGACGGCTGCAATCTCGGGGTGCGTATAGACGACGCTGGGGATGGCCTGGTAGTTGACCTCGCCGTACCCGGTGGCGATCTTCTCGACGCAGGCGATTCCTTCCTCTTCCGCCTTGTGGGCGAGCAGCGGTCCGCCGATGACGTCGCCGATCGCGTACACGCCGTCTGTTGTGGTGCGGTAGTCGTCGTCCACGACGATGAAGCCTTTCTCGTCGGTTTCGACTCCGGCCGTTTCGAGTTCGAGGCCTTCCGTTTGGGGGACGCGGCCGGCGGCGATCAGCACGCGATCACACTTGATGGGATCGGCGTTTTCGCATTCGACGCGGCATTTGCCCTTCTTCGACGCCTGCGCTGCGGTGACGCGGCTGCCCAGGTGAAATTCCAGGCCCTGCTTTTCAAAGATCTTCTGCGCGGCGGCTGCGACTTCGGAATCGGTTCCGGGCAGGATGCGGTCGAGATACTCCAGCACTGTGACTTTGGCGCCGAGCCTGCGCCAGACCGTTCCCATTTCCAGGCCGATGTAGCCTGCCCCGATGACGACGAGGTGTTCGGGGACGGACTCATAGGCGAGCGCCTCAGTGCTCGTCCCGATCCAGTCGCCATCAAGTTCCACGCCGGCGAGCTGGGCCGGTTTGCTGCCGGTGGCGATGAGGATCGACTCGGCTTCGAGTTCGGTCTCGCTTTCCTCGCCTTTGACGGCGACCCGCCCGGAGCCGTTGAGGCGGCCGCGCCCCTGGACGTGTTGGATGCTGTTCTTTTTGAGCAGCGACGCGACTCCCTTGGTGAGCGTGGTGACGACGCGGTCCTTGCGGTGCAGCATTGCGGACAGGTCGAGTTCGGCCTTGGTCTTGATGCCGTGGTCGCTGAATGCGTGGTTCGCCTCGGCATAGAGTTCGCTGGATTCGAGCAGCGCCTTGCTGGGAATGCAGCCGACGCGGAGGCAGGTTCCGCCGAGTTGGTCATTCTCGTCGACACAGGCGACCTGCATGCCGAGCTGCGCGGCGCGGATTGCGGCGACGTAACCGCCCGGACCGGCGCCGATGACGACGAGATCGAACTTGTGCTGTTTGCTCATAAGCCGGAGAATTGTTGCAGCGGGAAGCGCGGCCGGCGCTGATCAGACTTCGATCAGCATTCGCGCCGGGTCTTCGATCGCTTCGGCGATTCGTTTGAGAAACGTGACCGCTTCGCGACCGTCGACGACGCGGTGATCGTAGGTGAGGGCGAGGTACATCATGGGGCGGACGACGATTTCACCGTCGCGCACGACGGGACGGTCCTGGATGGCGTGCATGCCGAGGACTCCGCTCTGCGGCGGATTGACGATCGGCGTGGAGAGCAGCGAACCGAAGATGCCGCCGTTGGTGATCGTGAAGGTGCCGCCGGACAGTTCGTCGATGTTGAGTTTTCCGTCGCGGGCGCGGCGGGCGAAGTCATCGATGGCCCGTTCGATCTCGGCAAAGCTGAGCCGCTCGGCGTTTCGGATGACCGGCACCATGAGGCCCTTGTCGGTGCTGACGGCGACGCCGATATCGAAGTAGTTCTTGTAGACGATGTGGTCTTCGCGGATTTCCGCATTGAGTTTGGGGGTCTGCCGGAGGGCGTCGACGGCGGCTTTGACGAAGAACGACATGAAGCCGAGTTTGACGTCGTACGTCTTGACGAACTCGTCCTGATGCCGCTTCCGCAGCGCCTTGACGGCGGAGAGGTCGACTTCGTTGAAGGTGGTCAGCAGCGCGGCGGACTTCTGGGCATCGACCAGCCGCTGGGCGATGCGCCGCCGGATGGGGCTCATCGGGACCGCTTCTTCCCGGCGGTCTGCTGATCCGCGGGGGGCCGGTCCGGCTTGCGATTCCGGCTGTTCTCCGTCCTGTTCGGCGGCGCGGCGGAGGACGTCTTCCTTGAGGAGGCGGCCTCCGGGTCCGGTGGCTTCAACGTCTTCGCTGCGGAGCCCGTGTTTCTGGAGGGCGCGTCTGGCGGCGGGCATGATGCGCGGTTGCACTTCGACGTCCGCGTCTTTCTCGTCTTCGTCGTCGTCAGCGGTCGCTGCGTGCTGTTGTTCGTCCGCATCGTCTTCGTCAGTGGGAGCTGCTTGCTGTTGTTCGTCCGCGTCGTCTTTCGCTTGCGACTTCTCTGACTCGGCTGGTTTCTGCCGGTCCTGGTCTGCGTCGGCTTTCGCCTGCTGCTTCTTGCCGGATTTCTTCGAGGATTCTTCGGCGGTCTGTTCGTCTTCGATCACGGCGATGACTTCGCCGACCTGGGCGGTTTCGCCGCTCTGCTTGATGATTTTGGAAAGGACGCCTTCGGCCGGGGCGGGGATGTCGAACGTCGCCTTTTCGCTTTCGATCTCGACGACCTCTTCGTCCTTCTCGACGCGGTCACCCGACGATTTGCGCCACTCACCGATGTAGACTTCGGTGACCGACTCGCCGACGGAGGGAATTTTCAGTTCGACAGGCATGGGTGAGTCTCTCTCGATCGCCTTCGTTTTTCACAGGAGCTGAACCGGGAGCGGGAACGTTGTTGTTTCTGCCGTTCGTCACGATCCGCCGAAGGCGCGCTGCATGAGCTTTTTCTGTTCGATTTCGTGCGCCGTTTTTGAGCCGGTGGCCGGGCTGCACGATTCGCGGCGGGAGATGTAGGAGAGCGGCAGGCGGCCGCACACGCGGTTGCCCCAACGGTGCTGGAGGTAGCGCATCGCTCCCATATTGGCCGGTTCTTCCTGCACCCAGAAGACCGAAACGTCGTCGTGATATCGTTCCAGTGCGGATCGGAGTTCATCCTCGGGAAAGGGATAAAGTTGCTCAATTCGCACGACGGCCACGTCGTCCCGCTGCGAGGCGTCGCGCTCTTCGATAAGGTCGAAATAGACTTTTCCACTGCAAAGCAAAACGCGGCTGACGCGGTGGAGTTCCTCGGACGTCTCGGGGATGACGTTCTGAAAGCGTTCGCCGGCGCAATCCTCGAGATTTGAGACCGACTTGGGATGCCGCAACAGGCTCTTGGGGGTCATAACGACCAACGGCTTGCGCCAGCGGCGGAGCGCTTGACGCCGCAGACAGTGGAAGTACTGGGCGGGAGTCGTGGGGTAGACGATCTGCATGTTGTCTTCTGCGGCGAGCATCAGGAACCGTTCCAGCCGCGCACTGGAGTGCTCGGGGCCCTGGCCTTCGAATCCGTGCGGCAGGAGCAGGACGAGTCCGCTGAGCCGCCGCCATTTGTCTTCGGCGCTGGCGATGAACTGGTCGATGATGACCTGAGCGGCGTTGGCGAAGTCCCCGAACTGCGCCTCCCAGATCACGAGGCTGTCGGGACGGTCGAGGCTGTATCCGTATTCGAAGCCGAGCACTCCGGCTTCTGAAAGGGGGCTATTATAGATTTCGACCGGGGCCTGGTTGTCGGCGAGATGCTGTAAGGGGGTGAAGGTGCGCCCGTCCTCGACGTCGTGCAGGACGGCGTGCCTTTGGCTGAACGTGCCGCGCTGCGAGTCTTGTCCCGACATGCGGATGCAGATTCCCTCGGTCGCCAGGGAGGCGAAGGCGAGCGACTCGGCGGCGGACCAGTCGAGCGGTTTTTCTCCACGTGCCATTTCGAGGCGTCGCTGCATGCCGCGTTTGATCTTGCGGTGCGGGTGGAAGTCTTCGGGGAGCTGCGTCTGTTTTTCGAGCAGGGCCTTGAGTCGTTCGGGATCGACGCCGGTGTCGACGTCCGCGACTTCGGTGACGGGACCGCCCTGATATCCCTCCCAGACCCCGGCGAGCATTTCGGGCTGCGGGATGTAGTCTTCGCGGCGGGCGGTCTTCAGTTCCGCTTCGAGATGCGCGCGGCGTTCGGCGGCGATCTCTTCCACTTCCGATTCGCTGACTTGCCCGAGATCGACCAGGTGCCGTTCGTAGCTTTCCCCGACTGATTCGCGCTGCTTGATCGCGCGGTACATCTGCGGCTGCGTAAACTCCGGCTCGTCGCCCTCGTTGTGACCGCGCAAGCGATAGCAGTACATGTCGATCACGACGTCGCGCTGAAACCGTCGGCGGAATTCCATCGCGAGATGGACGGCCTGGGCGACGGCCTCGGGCTCTTCGCCGTTGACGTGGAAGATGGGGATCTGCAGCATCCGGGCCACGGCCGTGGCGTAGGTTGTGGACCGGCCCTGGGAGGGGGGCGTGGTGAAGCCAAGCTGGTTGTTGACGACGACGTGGACGGTCCCTCCGACGGAGTATCCGGTGAGTCCGCTGAGGTTGAGGGTCTCCTGGACAATGCCCTCTCCGGCGAAGGAGGCGTCGCCGTGGATCAGCAGCACCATGCCGCGCTTCCGCTCGAGATCGCCGAAGCGGTCCTGCTTGGCCCGCATCCGTCCCAGGGCGACGGGATTGACGAATTCGAGATGGCTGGGGTTAAAGCAGAGGGAAACGTGGATGTTGTGACCGCTTCCGGTCGTCCAGTCGTTGCTGTAACCCATGTGGTACTTGACGTCGCCGCGTCCGATGTGGAGTTCGGGGTCGACGTCTTCAAACTCGCGGAAGATCTGCCGGGGATGCTTGCCGACGATGTTGGCGAGTACGTTGAGCCGCCCGCGGTGCGCCATGGCGAGCACGATCTCTTTGACGCCGTGGTCCCCGGCGGTCTCGAAGGCGAGGTCGAGGAGCGGGATGAGGCTTTCGGCGCCTTCGAGCGAGAAGCTCTTGGCGCCGGTGTATTTCTTCTGCAGGAATTCCTCGAAGACGACGGCGTCGATCAAGCGCCGCAGGATCCGCAATTGCGTTTCGCGGGGGAGGGTGAGGCGGTTTTCGGTCGACTCCATGCGGTCCTGCAGCCACTGCCGCACCTGCAGGCTGTCGATGTGCATGAACTGAACGCCGATCGACCGGCAGTAGGTGTTGCGGAGCCACTGCAGAATCTCGCGGAGCGTCCGCGACCGCGGGCCGCCGACCCAGCTTGTCGAGAACGTGCGATCGAGGTCTTCGTCGCTGAAGCCGTAGAACTCCGGCTTCAACTCGGCCGGTTCGATCCGTTGGTGTTCGAGGGGATCGACGCGGGCGATGATGTGTCCCCGCACGCGGTAGTTGCGGATGAGTTGGTCGACCCGCTCCTGGAGAACGACGGCGCGGCTGTCTTCGGTTTGCCGTCCGCTTGGGGGAGGATTGAACGCACTGCGCCGTTTGAAGGACGGGGAACGGCGGAAGGACTCCTGCGAGTCGCCGGAGGGAGCGTGATTGAACCAGTCTCTCCACTGTTGGGGAACGAGCGAGGGATTCCGCTGGTACTGCTCGTAGAGGATTTCCAGAAACTCGAGGCTTTCACTGCCGGGCGGGGGGGTGGAATCTCCGGTCTCTTCGCGGCCGGCCGCCTTGCGCGGGGCATTCTGCCGGGAATCGGAGGGGGACGGCGATTTCTGATTCATTTCCCGTACGCCGCCTGAGCGTGAGGTGACACTGATCGAAAAGGTGCAGAATTCGGGTCGACGGTGAGATCCTGTGCCCCAATTTTATGGCGCGCAGCGACCGGGTGCATGATTGTTCCACGGGATTCGCGGAGGTTTTTCGGGAGGAGCGGCCACAAATTGCCGCTGCGAACAGCGCTTATTCCGAGTCGCCTTCCGCGCCGGCGACTGAAGCGGCGTCGGGATTCTTGCCCAAGAGGCGGTGCTGCACGAAACTCACAACGACCAGCACGACCAACGCAAAGCCGGTGACTTCGACGGCGAGCCAGATGCGGTCGAAGGCGACGGCGATCCCAATGCCGGCCGTCAGAAAGATGGAAGCGGCCGTCGTGAGCCCTTCCACCTGATTTCCGCGATGGTGGACGATCGTGCCGGCGCCCAGGAAGCTGATGCCGACGACGATGGCCTGGATGACGCGAATCGGATCGGCTGCGATCTGACGGTCGGCGTTCTGCTGCTGGAAAAAGTCCATGGCTCCCTCGGCCAGCAGAACCAGCAGTGCAGCGCCGCTGGCGACAAAGATGTGGGTCCGCAATCCGGCCGGCTTGTCGGCGATCTCCCGTTCCAGGCCGATGGCGCCGCCGAGAACTCCCGCCAGGCAGACGAGCCCAAACGAATCGAGATCAAGGGACGTGTCCATGAGTCACGCTGACGCCTCGGACGGTTCTTCGATCGGAAAGCCGGCTTCCTTCCAGTCGACCTTTCCGGCCTCGTAATCGTACACGGTTGTGTATCCCAGTTCCTCCATCCGGCGGGCCGCCTTGGCGGACGCTTCGCAGTCGGTGTTCATGCAGTAGACGAGGACGGGCGCATCCCTGTCCGGGGCGACCTCTTGAATGTTCTCGTCGAAGGAATCGTTCAACGGGACGTTGCGGGCGCCCGGGAGATGGAACTTGTTGAAGTATTCTTCGTCGAGGGTTTCGACGACCGTCAGATCCTCTTCATTCTGAATCAGGTCTCGGGCCTCGGCGCGGCTGATGGCTTGCATGATAGGTTCACCTCTTCTGGTGGACATGGAACAGGGCGTGGCAGGTACCGGCTTCGTCTCGTGTTCCGTCAATCGCAAATTTTCGGGTTGAGCGGTCCGCTCGGGAGCACGAATCCCGCAGGGTTTCGTGCGGAGTCGCAGTCCGAGCAACCCGAAGACAAAGCCCTGACAGGGCATTACTCGTGTGCGGCAACGCAGGACTGGGGCAGGTCGGCGCGGGAGACCACGCCGATCATGCGGTAGTCAGCATCGATGACGGCTGCGCGGCGAATCTGTTTCTCATCCATCTGCCGCACCGCCTCGTCGATCGTGGTGCTCTCCGGCAGGGTGGCGATGCCGGTCGTGACGCCTTCGGCAGGCGTCCCGGCAGAGAGAATCGCCCCGACCGTGGTTTCATCGGGGTCGAGGTTGCGGGCAATCGCGCGGACGACGATGTCCCGGTCGGTGATGACTCCGGCCGACACCTCTTCGTGCGTGACGGGCAGGAAGCCGACGTCCTTCTCCGCCATGAGTTGCGCCGCTTCCCGGACTGTCGCTGTGGATTGAATGGTCCAGATGTCTTCGGTCATGAATTCGCGAATTGTCTGCATCACGTTTCCTTTTCCATTGGCTATGTGCATTGCGGCCCGGCGCGCAGGTTTACTGATTTGAAGTTCCGGTTAGAGCAAATTGCTCTACCTTGTGTCCGCGTCGAACGGTTTTTGAGGCTGCAGGGGCGGAAATCCGCGAGACAGATCGCCAACAGTGATTCGCAAACCGCTCTAATGTGAGGATAGGCCCGTTTCAGCGAGGTGTTGATACGGTGTTCATGCCGCCCGCTTGCGGGAGAAACCCCGAACGCGGTGTGGGGAAAAGTCCCAGGGTCGATTCCGGCGCGATGTGGGATAGAATGCCGTTTCCGAATTGAAAAGGAATGGGACACGGAAATGTCGGAACAGCAAACCTACAAGCAGGTGCGGGACGTCGTCGTTCGGATCCGCGACGCGCATCAGCGGCTGCGCGATGCGTTGGAGGAATCGCGGTCGCGGGCGTCGGATTCACGGTCGCGTCACATGCTCGAGTCTCTCCGCCAGGAAGAACAGGAACTGCAGAGTTCGCTGGCGAAGCAACTGAAGAACGGCGACTCTCAAAAGGTGCTGGACACGTGGCTGCAATACACGCCGGATGCGGAGCTGTTCGAAACGCTGGAGCAGATCGACTTCCGCCCCGAGATGTCGGCGGAAGAGGTCGTGGCGTGCAAGCAGAAATTCGACGAGGACTTGACCGCCTTGTTGCGGCAACTGAAGGAAGCGACCGCCACGCCGAGCGTGGAGGAATTCTTCGGCAGCCTGCTGGAGGAAATTGAGACGCGGATCGGCCAGGCTTCGTGGAAACTGCGTGAATTTCAGGGGGACGAAGACCCGCCTGAGCCGGCCCATTGACTTGGTATGAGCGACACGGCGGCGGCATGGGGGATTCGCCCAGGCGGTCCGGGAGATCATTCCTGAAGCGGTTCGAAACGGGGGCCCGTAACCTTCATTTGAGGCAGTGGCCCCGGAAGAATCACCTGCACGGGAAGGCAGTTTGATGTCGGAACACGTCTACAAGCACATCGAAGTCACGGGCACTTCGGCGTCGTCCAGCGACGACGCCGTGCGGAACGCTATCAGTAAGGCGAGCGAGTCGGTGCGAAAACTGCGCTGGTTCGAGGTGACGGATCTGCGGGGCGAAGTGAACGACGGTCAGGTCGCCCACTGGCAGGCCACGGTGAAAATCGGTTTCCGGATTGACGAGTGATGCGCTGCACCCTCGTCAGCTTCCCATGAACGACGGGCCTTGAAGGAGTATGGCATGCTGCGATTTCTGGCGAGCACTTGCGGCGTGTTGATGGAGGTGAGCGTGTTTTCCATCGGCGACCCGACGCCGGCGGCAATGAGCGTGGCCGCCATCGGACTGGTTTTGTCCGTCACGGTGTGGTCGAACGAATTGCGCCGGCTGGCCGATCGGCTTGTCGGATTGGACTTGCGCTCCGCGGATGTCTCAGAATCTCACCCGAAAACTGATTGAATCTCATCTGCTGGACGGTGAGACCTCGCCCGGCAGCGAAATCGCGCTGCGCATCGACCAGACGCTGACCCAGGATGCGACCGGCACGCTGGTGATGCTGGAACTCGAAGCGATGGGCGTTGATCGCGTGCAGACGGAGCTTTCCGCGCAGTACGTCGATCACAACCTGATCCAGGAGGACTTCAAGAATCCTGACGATCACCTGTTTCTGGAGAGCGCCTGCCGGCGGTTCGGCGTCTGGTACAGCCGGCCGGGCAACGGCGTGAGCCACCCGGTCCACCAGGAGCGCTTCGGCAAGCCCGGAAAGACGCTGGTCGGGTCGGACAGTCACACTCCCGCGGCGGGGGCGATCGGGATGCTGGCGATTGGTGCGGGCGGCCTGGAGGTCGCGCTGGCGATGGCGGGCCGTCCCCTCCACATCCAGATGCCCGAAGTGTGGGGGGTGGAACTGGTCGGCGACCTCCCCGACTGGGTCAGCGCGAAGGACGTCATTCTGGAACTGCTGCGCCGCCACGACGTGGACGGCGCCGTCGGATGCGTGCTCGAATACTTCGGCCCCGGATTGAGCGGTCTGTCGGCGATGGACAGGCATGTGATCGCCAACATGGGGACCGAACTCGGGGCGACCTCCAGCGTGTTTCCCTCGGACGAGGAAGTCCGCCGTTACCTGGCGTCGCAACAACGGGAAGAGGACTGGACGGAACTGACGGCCGATCGAGGGGCGGAGTACGACCGGGAAGAGACGATCGACCTCTCGGAACTGGAGCCGCTGATTGCGATGCCTTCCAGTCCCGGCAACGTCCGGCCGGTGCGCGACGTGGAAGGGGAGGAGATCTACCAGGCGTATCTCGGCTCGTCCGCGAATCCGGGATACCGGGACTTCGCGGTCGCGGCGGAGATCGTCGCGGGACGGCAAGTCCATTCCGGCGTTTCGTTCGACGTGAATCCGACGTCCCGGCAACTGCTGCTGAACCTGATTCGCGACGGACGGCTGGCAAAGCTGATCGAATCGGGAGCAAGACTGCATCAGGCCGGCTGCAATGGATGCATCGGCATGGGCCAGGCGCCGGCCAGCGGCAAACTGAGTCTGCGGACTGTGCCCCGCAATTTCCCCGGGCGGTCCGGCACGCCTGACGACCAGGTCTGCCTGGTCAGTCCCGAGACGGCGGCGGCGTCTGCCTTAACGGGGCGCGTTTCCGATCCGCGCAAACTTGACCGGCCGTGTCCGCGGATCGAGGAACCGGAGAATCCGGTCATTCAAACCGACCTGCTGAGTCCCCCTCCGCCTGAAGACGAAAGGCGGTCGGTGGAACTGGTCAAGGGGCCGAATATTGTGTCTCTGCCGGAGTTCGAGGAACTGCCGGACGAACTTGCTCTGCCGGTGTTGTTGAAAGTCGGCGACGATGTTTCCACGGACGAGATTCTGCCGGCCGGAACCCGCGTGCTGCCGTATCGCAGCAACATCCCGAAGATCGCGGAGTTCGCCTTCGAGGCCGTTGACGAGACGTATTCCCGCCGGGCGCGGGAATCGAAGGAAGATGGCGGGCATGCCATCGTCGCGGGGGACAACTACGGCCAAGGCTCCAGCCGGGAACATGCGGCGCTCGCTCCCCGGTATCTCGGTTTACGGGTCGTCATCGCCAGGAGCTTTGCGCGCATCCACTGGCAGAATCTGGTGAACTTCGGCGTCTTGCCGCTGACCTTCGTCGAGCCGGACGACTATGACCGCGTGGCGGATGATGCGCGGCTTCAACTGAAGTCTCTGCGAAAGCTCGGCGAACAACGCGAACTGCACGTGCACGTCCTCGGGGATGAGGGAGGCGAATTCAGCGTGCGGCACAACCTGTCGCCCAGACAGGTCGAGATGTTGCTGGCCGGAGGACTGATTCCGCAGGTGCGCTCCGCCGGTTGACGGCGCGAACTCGTCAGTTCTTCCGCAGCGATGAACTGAGCAAGGAACCCCCGCCGGTTGCTGCGGCGCGGCTTCGCGCGTGAAGTCCGGCTCGTCGTGATTGCGCCGGCCGCCACGAGGGGGCCAATACGTTGGAAAGCCAGTCCGAGAAGCGCTCGGGATCAAGAGCGGGTCGGAGGGATGAATGCGTTTGTTTCTTCGTGTCCATGAGTCCGTTATGTAAGTTCCTATCTTGGACGACAGCCGCCTGTTGCATCACCGATTGCCGTCGATCCACCAATCGTGTCAGCCGTTCGTTGTCGGAGTGGGAAACGACTGTCCCGCCTGGACCGTCTCGGGAGACTCCTTGGTGAGCCACTGGCGGGCGTCGTCGATTTCAAATCGCTCGAAGTACCTGATTTTGGCTGATGTAAACGGCTTACAGAATGCGGCCATCGCTTCCTGCCATCTCTTCTCGCCGACGAGAGCCAGCCGTTCGACGTCGTTGAAGTGCTTGACGTCGAACTTGACATCCGCCCACAATCCGCCGAACGTCCAGCCGTGAAAGTCGTGCATTTCGCACAGGATTCGCAATTTGCCGTGCTCTCGAATCAGACTTTCAATCTGCGGCCCGAACTGGTTGTAATCCTGTTCGGTGAGCTTGCCCGTGAGCCGCAGTTCCAGAAACTTTTCCTGCGGGTTGTGATTGATGGTGGCAGGCATTCCGTTCTCCTTCCCCGGATCGTGGTCGCCCTGAGTGATGGTTGCAGGGTAAGCGTTGTGCTCGCTTCCGTCTTCAGGACCGGGCGGACCGGGCTATGGGGGTCAGATGCTCTTGCTGCACTGGGGGAATCCCCCATTTCGTCAATCACCTACCCGCAATTCAGGGATTCCACCGGGTCGCGCGGCGCGGTCTTCGTG
>ERZ869936.1489-NODE-1489-length-16513-cov-5.695224_pt1 | contig 16513 bp, 19 predicted proteins | sample MGYA00520876_ERZ869936 | MGnify/ENA primary metagenome ERZ869936 (study PRJEB32218, sample SAMN09650985) | biofilter metagenome | isolation source: enrty point of leading RO module | place: Saudi Arabia: Thuwal, RO plant located on Red Sea | collected 2016-02-17 ...
GTCTCGACCGCCGCCATCAGCCCCTCTTCGCCGCCGAACAGATGCGCGCATCCCGTCAGGTCGACCACCAGCGCGTCGGGCGGCTCTTCGGCGACCCAGGGGCTGAACTTGCCCGCCCAGCGCTGCAACACCGACAGGAAGGCCGCGTCGGTCTGCCGGTTCCGCAACCGGGTCTGCAATCCCGGGCACATCGCCAGCGCGTCGCGCAACGGCTGGCCCCGAACCAGCCCCGCCGCCTCGGCCTCGGCCGAGAGCGAGACCAGCACCTGCGCGTTGCGCTCCTCGCCCGCCACCGCGAACGGCGCACCGGGAAGGCCGAAGCCCTGCCGAAGACAGCGCTCCGCGGACAGGCGCGGAAACCAGAGCGAGAGGATACGGCGCTGGGGCATCTGAGAACGGGCAGCTTGTTCTTGTTTCGTTCTCACATATAGCCCCCCATCCTCCCCCCTGTCGAGTCGGCCCGGGCGTCAAGAGCCACGCCCCCGAATGGCGCGACCCGCACCGCCGCCGGCGAATTCCCGCGACTTCGACCGCGCCCGCTCGGCCAAAAAGCGTCAAGCCGCCGAAAAAGCATCGCAGGCGGGGAACGAACCCCTGGCACGCCCCGTTCTTCATTCGCATGTGGCAACGCATGCCGAACAAGGACGCAAACGAACAGGAGCAGATTATGTATCGCATGACATCGCTGATCGCCGTCGGCATCGCCACGGCGGGCATGGCCCACGCGGCCGGCCCGGCGCCGGCGGAACCCGACATGATGGTCGCGCCCGCGCCGGCCCCCGTCTACGACACCAGCGGCGACTGGGGCGGCGGCTATGGCGGCGTTCAGCTGGGCTACGGCACCGCCGACTTCACCACCAGCGTCGACGACTACGATTCCGACGGAGTCATCGGCGGCTTCCATCTGGGCTACAACTGGGACTTCGGCGACTGGGTCGTGGGCCCCGAGCTTCAGTACGACTTCACCGATCTGTCGATCGACTCGGGCACCGGCACGGGATCCTTCGACGAAATCGCCCGGCTCAACCTGCGGGCCGGCCGTGACCTGGGTCGCGGCCTGCTCTACGGCTCCGTCGGCGTGGCCTACGCCAATTTCGACGGCGTCAGCGGCGCGCTCTCGGGCGACCTGGAGGATCCCGGCTACGTTCTGGGTGTCGGCTACGACTACAAGCTGAACGACGACTGGAGCGTCGGCGGCCAGTACCAGTATCACCAGTTCGACGATTTCGGCGCCGACGGCAACGACGTCGACTTCGGCACGGCGCATCTGCGCGCGACCTACAACTTCTAGGCCCCGCGCCACCGACCGCACATCCCTCGTGTGGCAGGAGCCGTCCGCAACATCCTGCGGGCGGCCCCTTGTCTTTCAGCCGCAGAACGCCCGCAGGATCAGACCCGTGCGGTCGTTATAGACGACGTTGGTCCGGTTCGGCATGTATTCCTGCGTCACCACCGCGACATTGGAATAGACCCGCAGACGCGGACCGGTCGGGGCCGTGACGCTGGTATAGGGCTGGCCGATCAGCGGACGGAAGGTCTCGGCGTCGCACAACTCGACCCCGCCCAGGCTGCCTTTCGGCGCGTCCGCCGCGCCACCGGCGCCAGGCAGGTTCTGCGTATTCCCCCCGGCGCCGGAGATGCCCTGCGGCGCTGCGCAGGCGGTCAGCGCCGACAGCGCAACGATTTGAAAAAACACGAACGGCTTCATCGGAACTCCTCGGTCATTTGGCATTGATTTCGCCTGCCTGGTCGCTCAGGGTCAACCCGAACCGATGAGGGAGGGTTTCATGCGAACACGCGCCGCCGTGGCAACCGCCGCCGGAAAGCCGCTGGAAATCATGGACGTGAACCTCGACGGGCCGCGCGCCGGCGAGGTTCTGGTCGAGATCAAGGCCACCGGCATCTGCCACACGGACGAATTCACATTGTCCGGTGCGGACCCCGAGGGGCTGTTCCCCGCAATCCTCGGCCACGAGGGCGCGGGCGTGGTGGTGGAGGTCGGCGAGGGCGTGACATCCGTGAAGCCGGGCGACCACGTGATCCCGCTCTATACGCCCGAATGCCGGGAGTGCGAATATTGCCTGCACCCCAAGACCAACCTCTGCCAGGCGATCCGCTCGACCCAAGGCCAGGGCCTGATGCCCGACGGCACGTCGCGGTTCTCGACGCTCGATGGCGACCCGATCCTGCACTACATGGGCTGCTCGACGTTTTCGAACCACACGGTCCTTCCCGAGATCGCGGTCGCCAAGGTCAGAAAGGACGCGCCCTTCGACAAGATCTGTTACATTGGCTGCGGCGTGACGACTGGCATCGGCGCTGTCATCAACACCGCCAAGGTCGAAATCGGCAGCCGTGCCATCGTCTTCGGCCTGGGCGGCATCGGGCTGAACGTGATCCAGGGCCTGCGGCTGGCGGGCGCCGACCAGATCGTCGGCGTCGACATCAACCCCGACAAGGTGCCGATGGCCCAAAAGTTCGGCATGACCGACTTCGTCAATCCGACCGAGGTCGAGGGCGATCTGGTGCCCTACCTCGTCGATCTGACCAAAGGCGGCGCGGACTATACTTTCGACGCCACCGGCAATGTCGAGGTGATGCGCGCCGCGCTTGAATCGGCCCACAAGGGCTGGGGCGAAAGCGTGATCATCGGCGTGGCCCCCGCCGGGGCCGAGATCGCCACCCGGCCGTTCCAGCTCGTCACCGGCCGCGTCTGGCGCGGCACGGCCTTCGGCGGCGCGCGCGGCCGGACCGACGTCCCCAGGATCGTCGACTGGTACATGGACGGCAAGATCGAGATCGACCCGATGATCACCCACACGCTGGCGCTCGACGACATCAACAAGGGCTTCGATCTGATGCACGCGGGCGAGTCGATCCGGAGCGTCGTCGTTTATTGATGTTTCGCCGCCTGTCGGCGGCGACCCGCCGGGGGCGCTGCCCCCGGACCCCCGGAGTATTTCCACCAGCAGGAAGAGCGGCGATGCGCGGGCTGATCTGTGCCTGCATTCTTGCGGCGCCCGCCGCTGCCGCCGAACTCGAATTGTCGGCAGCGGACGAAACCCTGATCGTCGAGGTGGCCGAGGCCGAAACGGTCTTCATGCACGGCCTCCCATCGCTCCAATTCGCGTTGACCGAGGGCTCGTCCGCCGCCATGGCCGATCTCACCCGACGCATGATCGGTCGGGACCTGACCGTCTCGCTTTGCGGCCGCGACCTCGTCCGCGCCACGGTGCGCGAAAGCATATCCGGTCGCGGCATCATCAACATGCCCAGCGCCGAGGCCGCGATGGCCGTCGCACGGGTCCTGGGCGACAACGCGGCATGCGAAACGCTCGCCCCGCATTTTCCCGACTGACCCGCCCTTGCCATTCCCGGCCATAGGCACGACATTCCACCGCAACGCGAAACGACCGAGGTGAGCCGATGGCCGACAAGGAAAAAGACAAGGACGACGACAAGAAGGACATGGGCGGCAAGGCGGCCGAATTGTTCTTCAAGTCCCGCAACGTGATCATCACCGGCGAAATCAACGACAAGCTGGCAAGCCGCGTCACCACGCAACTGATCGCGCTGGCCGAGGATTCCGACAAGCCGATCAACCTCTTCATCTCGTCCCCCGGCGGGCACGTCGAATCCGGCGACATGGTCCACGACATGGTCAAGTTCATCAAGCCCACCGTGCGCACCATCGGCTCGGGCTGGGTGGCTTCCGCCGGCGCGCTGATCTTCGTCGGCGCGCAGAAGAAGAACCGCTTCTGCCTGCCCAACACCCGGTTTCTGCTGCACGAACCGCGCGGCGGCATCGGCGGCACGGCCTCGGACATGTGGATCCAGGCCGAGCAGATCCGCATCATGCGCGAACGTTTCCACCGCATCTTCGCCGAGGCCACCGGCCAGAAGGAAGAGAAGATCGCCCGCGACACCGAACGCGACTTCTGGCTGAACACGCAGGAGGCCATCGACTACGGCCTTCTTGGCAAAGTCATCAGCACGGCGGCAGAGCTGCCCTGACCCTCGCCGTCCGCATCCGGCCGGCCACGCCCGACGACGACGATGCGATCTGGGCCTGCCTCAGGCCCGCCATCGAGGCGGGCGACACCTTCACCGCCGATCCCGACGGCGGGCGCGCGGGCGCGTTCGCCTACTGGCGTCCGCCCGGCGCGCAGAACTTCGTCGCCGAGGCAGGCGGCCGCGTCCTCGGCACCTCCTATCTCAAGCCCAACCAGAAGGGCGCCGGCGCGCATGTCTGCAACGCGGGCTATTGCACTCATCCCGACGCGCGCGGCCGCGGTGTGGCCCGCGCGCTTCTGGCGCATTCGCTCGACACGGCGCGCGAACAGGGCTACCGCGCGATGCAGTACAATTTCGTCGTCGCCACCAACACGCGCGCCATCGACACCTGGGAACGCGCGGGCTTCGCCACCGTCGGCCGCCTGCCCGGCGCCTTCCGCCACCCGACGAAGGGCTATGTCGACGCCCTCGTCATGTTCAAGGACCTGACCGATGCCTGAACGCGACCGCCCGCTCTACGCCGTCCTGATCGACGCCGACAACATCCCCGCGAAGTATGCCGAAGCGATCCTGAAAGAGATCACCTCCTTCGGCGAACCCGCGCTTCGGCGCGTCTACGGCGACTGGGGCTCGACCCGGCTGAACACCTGGGCCCGCGCGGTCCGCGACCTGGGCCTCGTGGCGCATCAGGAAACCGCCAACACCACCGGCAAGAACGCCTCCGACATCGGCCTCGTCATCGACGCGATGGACATCCTGCACTCGGGCCGCTTCGACGGCTTCGTGCTTGTCTCTTCCGACAGCGATTTCACCTCGCTCGCCAACCGGGTCCGCGAACAGGGCATGGACGTGATCGGCATCGGCGAGGCCAAGGCGCCCGAAAGCCTGCGCAACGTCTGCAACCGGTTCATCCTGCTGGAGAACATCATCGACGAACCCGCGCCCACCGAAAAGGGCGCGCCGACCCCGGCCAAGCAGAACCCGACTCAGGCGATCCCCCTGATCCTCAAGGCGATGGACAAGATCAACGCCGAGGACGAATGGTACGCCCTTGGCCAGCTTGGCCAGTACATCACCCGCGACAACCCCGATTTCGACCCCCGCACCTACGGCAAGAAGAAACTGTCAGACCTCGTGCAGGCGCTCAAGCGCTTCGAGACCAGGAAGATCGGGAACCAGCTTCACGCGCGCCGGGTTGACTGAACGACAGGCCTGCACACCGCCGGATGGACACCGCACGCGGGCACGATAGATTGCACTTCGCACCTCAAGGAGACTCGCCGATGATGAAACGCCTCGCCCTGATCCTGCCGATGATCGCCCTCGGCACCGCCGCATGGGCCGAAAGCCATGCGACCGACCCGGGCGCCGAGACGACCGCCGAGACCAGCGAGATGAAGCTGACCGTGGAAAATGCCGATCTCGAATCGGCCGAGAAGATCTTCAAGAGATCCTGCCGCGGCTGCCACGGCAACAAGGCCCAGGGCGCCGCCAGTTACCCGGGCCTGGCCGACAAGGAGCCCGAGCATATCGCCGAGATGCTGAAGCGGTACCGCGACGGCGAGAAGATAGGGCCAAATTCGATCCTGATGATCCAGCAGGCCAAGAAACTCTCCGACGAGGATATCGTCGATATTTCGGTCTATGTCGCGACCGCCTTCGACTGATCAGGCCGAAGCGCGCCTGAAGCGGCGCACCCAAGCTGACCTAGGGTAAGGAATTGTTTGACCGCTCGAACAACCCGGACTAGTTGAATCCATTGCTTGGTGGGGACACAAGCGCGAGCCAACGCACCGTCCACCGGGCAGAATCCAGTACCCAAGGGAGGTCACAATGCGTTATTCCAAAGCCATCTCCACACTGCCCATCGCCGCCAGTCTGCTGGCCGCAACCGCGATGATGTCGTCGACCGCGCTGGCCCAAAGCGGCATGAACACCACAAGCCTTCAGTCCGAGGTCGTCCTTGAGGGCCTCGAGAACCCGTGGGACATGGCGTTCCTCGATGACGGCACCATGTTCTTTACCGAAAAGTGCAAGGGCCTGTCGGTCAGGATGCCCGACGGAACGGTGAACGCGCTCTACGGCGTTGGCGAAACCGAGGGCTACGCCTCGAACGGCGACGATCTGTTCTGCGAGGGCCAGGCGGGGATGATGGGTGTCGCGATCGATCCGAACTTCTCCGAAAACCGCCGCATCTACGTCTATTCGACGTCGAACATGTCGGACCCGCATACCAACCGGCTGATGCGCTTCACGGTCAATGAAGACTTCACAGGCGTCTCCGACCGGACCGACATCGTCGATGATGTGCCCTACAAGATGGAAGCGTCCGATCACCCCTTCGGCGGCCCGGGCGCGCACAATGGCGGGCGCGTGCGCTTCGGACCTGACGGCGCGCTGTGGCTGACGACCGGCGACAATCACAACGAGGAGATCCCCCCAAGCCCCACGCTCATGGGGTCCAAGGTGCTTCGTCTCGATACCGACGGGAACGCGCACCCTGACAATAACCCGCCCGAGGGCTTCGACAAGCGGACCTACACCTACGGACACCGCAACACGCAGGGCATCGCCTTCCACCCGGAAACCGGCCAGGCGATCACCGCCGAGCATGGTCCGTGGCACTCCGACGAAATCACGGTGCTGGAAAACGGCGGCAATGCCGGCTGGGATCCGCGCCCCAACATGGCCGGCCGGGGCGATTGCCCCGACGACTACTGCGGATACATGCCCAATCAGAACGAGGGCATGAACCGCTATGAGCGTGCGGCCTTCATGCCGATGACCGACTTCGAAACCTATCCCGACGCCATGCCGCCGGTCTGGACCAACAACGGCTGGTCGCAGGGCACGTCCTCCGCTGCCTTCCTCGAAGGCGAAGAGTGGGCCGAATGGGACGGCGCCATGGTGGTCGGCATCATGGGCATCGGTTTCGGCGGCACGCCCATCGGGCAGCGCATCGACGTGATCGAATGCGACGAAGTGGATGGTGAACTGTCCGTGCTGGACGTGACCGAGATGACCCTTCCGATGGAGCCCGGGCGATTCCGCTCGGTCGTGCTCGGACCGGATGGCAGCCTCTACACAGCCATCGACGAAGGCACGATCTACAAGCTGACGCCTGGCAGCTGATCTGACACAGGGGCCGCGCGGCGTGATCGCGCGGCCCAATCTCGGGACCCTAGTTTCCGGTCACCAGCTCCTCGGGAAGCTCGAAACGCTGGTCATCCACCCGCACATGGTACACGCCGTCCGACAGACGCCATTCGGTATCGGTGCCGACCCCCGACATGGTCGCGTTGCCGCGCAGGAAATCGCCGTCGTCGAACATCAGGACCCGCGCGAACCCGTTCGTAAAGGTCACGACGACCGCCGCCGATCGCTCGTCGCGCGCGACGGCCGCCTTGCAGGTCCCAAGGACCTCCCCGACCTCCTGCGCGCAGCCGACCTCGGCCCTGGCATCCACGTCGCCGGACGTCGCGCGTGCCACGGCGGCGCGGACATCCGCTGCGGCAGGATCGGGCAGCAGCGCGGCTGCTCCGACGATAAGTATTGCAACAATTCGCATCGGGCCTTCCTTTTCGTCCAGGCTCAGTATCCGTGCCCGGCGGCTCATCGGCAAGGACGCCGCCGCCCGCGCCATCCGACACTGACGGGACGAGGCAACCCGGCCTGACGGCGCGACCGGGCATCTCCGGCCATCACCGAGCACCTTGCGCCGCGTCCCCGCGCATAACCCGACTTCACATCCGGTCAGCGCCCCTCGTCGTCGCGCGCATTCCCCGTGAACAACCCAGGCCGCCTCTCCACCGTCACGCGCGAACCCGACACCACACAGGCTCAACGCCCCGGCGTCACGCATCACCTGCCGGTCACACCGGGGCGACGGCCTGTCTTCACCAGTCATTAACCTTAACGATCATTAACCTTAACGCGCCGGTAACCTTCGTGAACGTGCGCACAAAATCTGGTGGATTTCCGCGCGAGGCCCATATCCGTGCCATACACTTTGCCGACAGAACGCAGACGCCCTGCCGACACACGGCCGCCCGTTTCGCCCTGTGAAACAAGGCCCGTTAACCTTTGGCCCTGCCGCGCGCAACACGACCGTACGCCCGTTGCGTGCGTACGGTTCCCTTGGCCGGCATTTCGCGATTTGAGTTCGCGGGGTTACGGGGCGATCTTCGCCCGTCTCACACCGCGTATTTGCAAAGGAACATGTCCACCGCGCCTTCGACCACGCGCTGGATCTCCTCCTCGGTCGGCGCATCGCGCAGGCCCAGCGCCATTTGCAGATGCAGACCCGCCTTGCACAACTCCGGCAACTGGTCGGCGGCAAGGTCGATATCGTCGATCTCCATCTTGCCCTCGTCCACTGCTTTTTGCAGGAATTTCTTGAGGATAGCTCGCACACGCGCCGGTCCGCTCTCATAGAACTGGCGGCCGATTTCGGGGAAGCGCTGGCTCTCGCCCACGATGATCCGGTACACCTGCAAGCCGACATCCGACATGAAGAACCGCACCATCCGCGTCGCCGCCATGATCATCGCCTCGCGCAGATCCCCCGATGCCTCGATCTGCGCCACGGCGGCATCCGACTGGGCCGCACATTCGGCCTTGGCGACCTCGACGAACAACAGCCTTTTGTCAGGAAAATAACTGTAAAGCGTCGCTTTCGACACGCCCGCCTCGCGCACGATATCGTCCACGCTGGCGCCCTCGAACCCGTCACGCAGGAACACGGTCCTGGCGCCTTCCAGCACCTGGTCCCACTTGCGTCCCTGCTTCACGATCTGTCCGGGTGCGTTCATGTCAGCCTCTCATCACCTTCCAGATATATAAACTGTCCGGTTCAGTTTTTTCAACCCGACCCCCACACGATTCGGCAGGATCAGGACGCATCCGACGAACAGATCACGCCCGCAAAGGCCGGCACCGTCACACCCGAAGTGGCCGGCATCGCATAGGCGCCGGCAATGGCAACTATCAGAAATGCAGCGCGAAACATCGGTCTTCTCCGTAATTCTGAACTGATCTGTTTACTTTGATCCGATCGTTTCGGAACGTCAACCGAAAAACGAACCGCTTGGTTCAGTTTTGCGGCTTGATCCCTGTCGGCGCACGACTAGTTTGGAACTGTTCTAAGAAAGAAGAGCGCCATGATCCCAGGAGTTTCGTCACGTCGTCGGTTCACAGACCTGTCCGAGCAGGAAATCCTGGCACTCGCGATCTCGTCCGAAGAAGACGACGCGCGCATCTATCGCACCTACGCCGAACGGCTTCGCGCCGAGTTTCCCGCCTCGGCCGCGATCTTCGACGGCATGGCGGAAGAAGAGGACCATCACCGCCACCGCCTGATCGAGTTGCACAAGAAGCGGTTCGGGGACGTGATCCCGCTCATCCGGCGCGAGCATGTTTCGGGCTTCTACGCGCGCCGCCCCATCTGGCTGGTCGAGAACCTCGGGCTCGAGCGCATCCGCGACGAAGCCGAAGCGATGGAGCGTGACGCCGAACGGTTCTATCGTCAGGCCGCTGCCCGCACTTCGGATGCGGACACCCGCAAGCTGTTGGGCGATCTGGCCGCCGCCGAGGCGGGGCATTCCGACAAGGCCGACGCCCTGACCGAGCAGCATCTGGACGAGGAGGCCAAAGGAACCGAAGAGCGTGCGGCCCACCGCCAATTCGTCCTGACCTGGGTCCAGCCGGGGCTTGCCGGACTGATGGACGGCTCGGTCTCAACCCTTGCTCCCATCTTCGCCACAGCCTTCGCGACACAGGAACCCTGGACGACGTTTCTTGTCGGGCTTGCCGCCTCGGTCGGTGCGGGCATCTCGATGGGCTTCACCGAGGCCGCGTCCGACGACGGTCAGATCTCGGGACGCGGATCACCCGTAAAGCGCGGCATCGCCTCGGGCGTCATGACCACGATCGGCGGGCTGGGCCATGCCCTGCCTTATCTCATCCCGCATTTCTGGACGGCCACGACCATCGCCTTCATCGTCGTCTTCGTCGAACTATGGGCCATCGCCTGGATACAGAACCGCTACATGGAAACCCCGTTCTTCCGCGCGGCCTTTCAGGTGGTTCTGGGGGGTGGCCTTGTCCTGGCCGCAGGCATCCTGATCGGATCGGGCTGAGGGGCCGCCGGCCCCCTCAACAAGGGTCATATTTGTCGAAAGCAGAAACGAAATTTTAATCGAATTGTGATTATCTGCTTCTACGGCACAGGCGAAAGCGCCGATGTCCGTGACAGGGGAAGCCTCCTCGCCCTCGCGCCGGAAGGTGGACCGGGCGCTTCTTCTGTCGCAAAAGACTTCCGCCGGAGGCACCGCGACCGCCGCAAGGTGGGCGCCATGGATCGTGTGCGCCGCTATCTAACCGGGTTCGTCCGCGTCATAGGCCTCGATGATCCTGGCCACCAGCGGATGACGCACCACGTCTTTCGACGTGAAATAGTTGAAGCCGATCTTGTCAATGCCCTTCAACAACCGCTCGGCATCGCGCAAACCCGAGGTCACGCCCTTGGGCAGGTCCACCTGACTGCGGTCGCCGGTGATCACCATCCGGCTTCCCTCGCCCAGGCGGGTCAGGAACATCTTCATCTGCATCGTGGTCGCATTCTGCGCCTCGTCCAGCACGACAAAGGCATTCGACAGGGTACGGCCGCGCATGAAGGCCAGCGGCGCGATCTCGATCCGCTTTTCCTCGATCAGCTTCGCCACCTGCTTGCCCGGCAGGAAATCGTTCAGCGCGTCGTAGAGCGGCTGCATGTAGGGATCGACCTTGTCCTTCATGTCGCCCGGCAGGAAGCCCAGGCGCTCGCCCGCCTCGACGGCCGGGCGGCTTAGGATGATACGGTCGACATGGCCGCCGATGAACATATTCACGCCCACCGCCACCGCCAGATAGGTCTTTCCGGTACCCGCCGGGCCGATCCCGAAGGCCAACTCGTTCCGGAACAGCGAGCGGACATAGGCTTTCTGCGCCTCGGTCCTGGGCTCGACCAGCTTCTTGCGCGTCATGATCTCGACGCGGCCGCCCTGGAACAACTCCATCTGGTCGGCCGGACTTCCGCCCACGTCGGCGGCGGCGCCTCCCATGCGGATCTCGGCGTCGATATCGCCCGGCGTGATCTCGCGGCCCGCCTCCAGCCGCGTATACAGCGCCTGTAGCACCTCTGCGGCTTTCGCAACGGAACCAGCCTCGCCGAACAGGGCCAACTGGTTGCCCTGATGCACGATCTGGACGGCAAGCGCCTCCTCGATCTGAACGAGGTTGCGGTTGAACTCTCCGAAAAGGTCGATGAGCAGGCGATTGTCGGGAAATTCGAGACGCGCTTCCTGAACGTCTCCGGACATGGTCGGCGGGGTCAGCGCACTGATGGCCAAATAACAGAACTCCGGGTCATGGATGCCACTTGCCCTTCCATGCTGCCAAGGGATCGGGTCGGGTGCAAGCACATCTCGTCCGATGTCATGAAAGTATCACGAGATGTTGCGGGCACCGGGCCGGCACCGACACCGGTCAGTAGGTCGAGATCTCACGCGTTCCCAATTCGGTCCCGGCGGCATCGGCCAGTTGCTCCACACCGCCGCCGATCGAGGTCATGACCGCAATGGACAGCGCAACCAGACCGGCCACGATCACGACCCAATCGACCGTCGTGTTGCCGGATTCATCCCGTGCCCAGTCTACCGCCACCCCGCGCGCGCGCTTCAGAAGGAAACGAACCATAGGAACCTCTGTCAAACCACCGGACCTGTTGCCGATGCTTCAACGCCTATTGCACGGTTCGTTCGGAATTTGGGCACCTTCCGGACGATCACAAGGCGCGCGTTTCCGTCACGCGTCAAATGCTGCCCTCAAGCGAGTTACTGTTCGACGAAACGATGCGAACGGGCAGGATGTCGCCACGAACGATGCGCGCGCTCTGCACGTGAACGGCGTGCAAGAACTCGGATTTTCCGACCATCTGACCCGGCAGGCGGCCCGGTTTCTCGAACAGAACCCTGACCTCGCGCCCGACCATCGCGTCCTGAACGGCGCGTTGCTGACGCGTCAGAAGGGCCTGCAACGCCTGCAACCTGGCGTCCTTCACGTCTTCGGCCACGTCCTCGCGCTCGGCCGCAGGCGTGCCGGGTCGGGCGGAGTACTTGAAACTGTAGGCCTGGCCATAGCCCACCGCGTCCACCAACGCCAAGGTGTCGGCGAAATCGGCATCCGTTTCACCCGGGAACCCGACGATGAAATCGCCCGACAGCAGGATATCGGGCCGCGCGGCACGGATGCGCTCGATCAGGCGGATATACTGCTCGGCCGTATGCTTGCGGTTCATGGCCTTCAGAATACGGTCGGAACCCGACTGTACCGGCAGGTGAAGATAGGGCATCAGCTTTTCGACCTCGCCATGGGCGGCGATCAGCGCATCGTCCATGTCGTTCGGATGGCTTGTCGTGAACCGGATACGCTCCAGCCCGTCGATCCCGGCCAGATCGCGGATCAGTCCCGCAAGCCCGCCCTCGTGTCCGTGATAGGCGTTCACATTCTGGCCCAGAAGAGTGATCTCGCGGACCCCGCGCTCGACCAGTTCACGGGCCTCGGCCATCACGCGGTCTGCGGGGCGCGAGACTTCGGCGCCGCGCGTGTAGGGCACGACGCAGAACGCGCAGAATTTGTCGCAGCCCTCCTGCACGGTCAGAAAGGCCGTGGGCCCACGCGCCGCCTTCGGCCGCCCCGACAGATGCTCGAACTTGTCCTCTTCGGGGAAATCGGTATCCAGCGCCTTCTCGCCGCCCCGCGCCTTCCGCTCCAACTCGGGCAGCCGGTGATAACTCTGCGGTCCCACCACAAGGTCCACCATCGGCTGGCGCGCCATGATCTCGGCGCCCTCGGCCTGGGCCACGCAGCCGGCCACCCCGATCCTGAGATCGGGCCTGGCTTCCTTCAACGGACGGAACCGGCCCAACTCGGAATAGACCTTTTCGGCCGCCTTCTCGCGGATGTGGCAAGTGTTCAGAAGGATCATGTCGGCGTCGTCGGCCGTATCGGTGCGCACGTAGCCCTCGCCGCCCAGATGCTCGGCCATACGCTCGCTGTCATAGACGTTCATCTGGCAGCCGTAGGTCTTGATGAATAGCTTTTTCGGCGCGGACATGGGGCGGGTTCCAAATCGTGGATCAGCAGGCGTCCTACACGCGGGCAGGCTTCTTGCCAAGTGTCGACCGGGCGTGGCATCGTCCCGGACCGAGGCGATGGGCGAAAGAGAATGCACTACGACGGACTGAAACGGCTGGCGTCCTCGGGTGCTCTTACATCCGTTCAGGGTCCGGTTGCCGCGATCATCGCCGAGGATGAAGCCCAGGTCGAGGCGACCATCGCCCATCACCGCGACAGGGGCTTCCGAAGCATCCTTCTTTTTGCACCGGCCGAGTTGTCTTTGGATATGGACGCCTCCGGACCGGTCATCCGCATCGATTTCGCCACGCGCTCGCCCGACACCGCGCCGACGATCGTCAATGCGCTGGTCGCGGCCCTGCCTGCCGGAACCTGGCTCTACTACTGCTTCAATGCCGAGTTTCTGTTCTATCCCTTCGCAGAACACCGGACCGTGGGCGAGATGCTGGCCTTTCACGCCGAGGAGCGGCGGGCGTCGATGCTGACCTACGTGATCGATGCCTATGCCGGAGACCTGACGTCGCACGATGATGCCGTATCGCTTTCGGATACCTGGCTTGACCGGTCCGGGTATTACGCCAATGCCCGCGTCCGGGACGGCGCAGGGCTGGAGCGGCAGCTGGATTTCCACGGCGGATTGCGCTGGCGGTTCGAGGAACACGTGCCGCCGGATCGCCGCCGGATCGACCGAATCGCCATCGTGCGGCCGTCTCCGGGCATCCGCCTTCGCCCTGATCACACATGGTCTCGGGAAGAACTGAACACCTATGCCTGTCCCTGGCACAACAACCTGACGGCCGCGATCATCTCGTTCCGTGCGGCCAAGGCGCTTTGCACGAATCCGGCCAGCCAGTGTCATATCGACAGTTTCCGCTGGCACAACTCGCTGCGCTTCAAGTGGCAATCGCAGCAGCTGATGGACCTGGGCCTGATGGAACCCGGGCAGTGGTTCTGACCGGTCAGCTCTGGTCGACCACGTGGATCGCGCGCGACTTGGCCTTGTGCTCCGGCTCGACGTGGATGGTGATGTTCGCGTCCGGCACCGCACGTTTCAGCGCCGCCTCCACCCTGTCGCAGACCTCGTGGGCGTCCAGCACCGTGGTCTCGCCCGGAACCACAAGGTGAAAGTCGATGAACGTGATGCGACCGGCATGGCGGGTCCGCAGATCGTGCGCCTGGACCGCGCCGCCCGCCTCATTCGCGATCAGCTGCCGGATGAGGGTCATCGTCTCGTCCGGCACGGCCTCGTCCATCAGACCGCTCAGAGACTCCTTGATCACCTTGGACCCCGACCAGAGGATATTCAGCGCCACCAGCGCCGCCATCGCCGGATCGAGTATCCACCAGCCCGTCAATAGCGCGGCCATCAGGCCCAGGGCGACGCCCACCGATGTGACAACGTCCGCCAACAGGTGTCTGCCGTCGGCAACCAACGCGGGCGAGCGCAGCCGACGGCCGCGCGAGATCAGGATCCAGCACCAGACGGCGTTCAACGCCGTGGCCACCATGTTGATCGCGATACCCTCGAATGGTGCGTCAATCGGGACCGGATCCATGAAGGCCATCGCCGATTCGCGCAGGATCAGAAGCGCCGCGATAACGATCATCACGCCCTCGAGCACGGCGCTGAAGAACTCGGCCTTGTGATGGCCGTAGGGATGATTGGCGTCCGCCGGACGCTCCGCCACCTTGATCGCGACAAGCGCGGCGATCGCGACGGCGACATTCACGGTGCTCTCCAGCGCATCGGAAAACAGCGCCACTGAACCGGTCAGCCACCAGGCAATCGCCTTGAGTGCCAGAACGGCGATGCCGACGGCAAGACTGCCGAGCGCCAGTTTCATGACAGGGGTCATGTCATCCTCCGCCCCGCCGCCTCGTCGGCTGGAAGGGCCGGGCCGACGGATGGTATCAGCCTGCTGTCCGTCATGCGCCTGCCGCTCATCTCGCGTCACAGGTTACGGGGCCTTGGTAGGGGGAACAACCGGAACCGCTAACGGTGACCGAGCGGGCGAACCGCACTTTGCCATACATTTTGCCATACACTTTGCCGACACTTGTCCGACACTTGGCATACCGCAAATTTCGCGCTTGACCTCAACTGAACTTGAGGAACTACCAAGTGCAGGCAACCACCGAAAAGGAGATGCCGTAATGGCCACCGCGCGACTGGAACACGTCAACATGACCGTCACCGATCCCAAAGCCACCGCGGCCTGGATCGCCCGGGTCTTCGGCTGGAAAATCCGCTGGGAAGGTCCCGGGATGACAACCGGTTACACGGTCCACATCGGCGAGGACGACACCTACGTCGCGCTGTTCACCTACCCGGAAACCCCTGAACCCAAGGAGGAATCTTATGTCACCAAGGGCGGACTGAACCATTGGGCGGTCGTGGTAGACGATCTCGACGCCGCCGAAGAACGCGTGAAAGCCGAAGGGTTCACGCCGAAAAGCCACGCCAGTTACGAGCCGGGGCGGCGCTTCTATTTCGACGACGCCGACGGCATCGAGGTCGAAGTCGTGCAATACGACTGATTTCCGTTGCCCGCGCGGCGCGCCCGGGTCTATAGCGGCGAAATGCACTCCGACGCCACCCCGCCCGCGCCGCGCACCAGCGTCGGCCCCCAAGCCCGCGCCCTCCTGACCCTGGGCTTGCCGCTTGTGGGCAGTCACGTGGCGCAGATGCTGATCGGTGTCACCGACGCGGTCATGCTGGGTTGGTATGATGTGACCGATCTTGCCGCGCTGTCCCTGTCGGGTCCCATCTTCTTCATCGTCTTCATCTTCGGATCGGGATTCGCCATGGCGGTCACGCCGATGGTCGCCAGCGCGCTGTCCCAGAACGACGAACGCCAGATCAGACGGGTGACGCGCATGGGCCTTTGGCTGTCGATCCTGTTCGGTCTGGTGACGATTCCGCTGTTCTTCTTCGCCGAACGGATATTCCTGGCCATCGGCGAGGCGCAGGACGTCGCGGGGACGGCGGGCATCTACCTGCCCTGTTTGGGGCGTGGCATGATAACCGCGCTGATGGTCCAAGTGCTGAAAGGCTACCTTTCGGCGCTGGAGATGACGCGCGCCATCCTGCTGGCCGTGATCGGCGCCGCGATACTGAACGCCGGTGTCAACTACTTGCTGATCTTCGGCAATTTCGGCGCGCCCGAACTGGGCATCGCCGGCGCCGGGGTCGCGTCGCTTGTCAGTCATGTGGCCAGTCTGGCGGCGCTGTGCCTTTACGCCGTTCTCAAGCGCCCCCAGCATTCGCTCTTCCGGAACCTCCATCGTCCGGACACCGAGGCTTTGCGATCGGTCTTTTCCATCG
>ERZ869936.1490-NODE-1490-length-16507-cov-6.021213_pt1 | contig 16507 bp, 14 predicted proteins | sample MGYA00520876_ERZ869936 | MGnify/ENA primary metagenome ERZ869936 (study PRJEB32218, sample SAMN09650985) | biofilter metagenome | isolation source: enrty point of leading RO module | place: Saudi Arabia: Thuwal, RO plant located on Red Sea | collected 2016-02-17 ...
CCAAATGATGATTTTCCCTTATTTAATTACAAACCCCGGGGTGTTGACAAAGAAGCGACAAAATTGCATACCTGTATGACAAAGCGGTGAGCAAACCCATACTTATGTCGTGTTTTTAACCCTAAAACAATGGGGCATAGAATTTGCCCCACGTAATTGTGCTTTTAAAAACGTAACTTTATAACCTTTAAAACCGACAAAAAATGTTGTTTTTTGATCCCATCCTCCTGATAATAACCGGCGTATTTGCCCTTATCGGGTTCATTGTAAGCTCAACCCTGAAATCCAAATTTCACAAGTTTTCCCGCACTCCGCTGAGCTCCGGTTTATCCGGAAAAGAAGTGGCCGAAAAAATGTTGCGGGACAGTAACATCCATGATGTAAAAGTTACGGCTGTTCAGGGGCAGTTGACCGACCATTACAACCCTCTTACCAAAACCGTTAACCTGAGCACCGATGTGTATAACGGACGGAATATTGCCGCTGCCGCCGTGGCTGCCCACGAATGCGGACATGCCGTTCAACATGCCCAGGGTTATGCCTGGCTTCAGATGCGGTCCTCGCTGGTACCGGTAATAAATGTTGGTAATTCTATTTTGAATATAGTCCTCATTGGAATTATAGTTCTGGCTTTTGTGAACCCCCATCTCTCAAACATGGGTCTCCTGGTTATGATAATAATGCAGGCCTTGATGACTGTTTTCACCCTGATTACTCTTCCAGTGGAAGTAGATGCTTCGAACCGGGCCTTGCAATGGCTCAACGACAGTCGTATTTCCGACAGGGGCGAAGAATATGCACGGGCAAAAAATGCACTGACATGGGCCGGTCTCACCTACTTTGTTGCAGCCCTCGCCGCCATAACCACATTACTTTATCTTATTATGGCCTATATGGGCCGACGCGATTAATGTAAACCCAAACCCTATGGTAAAAACCCTGATACTACCCGGACTACTGTTATTCTCTTTTTCCGGTTTTGCACAACAGGAAAATGAGAAAAAAATCAAACACGACATTAAAGAAGTAACCGTCTTTTTATCGGGAGCCCAGGTAAGTAATTCGGGTACCATAACCCTGAATCCCGGAAAATGGGATATTATTTTCGATAAAATCTCCAATTACATTAATGTAAATTCCATACAGGCAAAGGGCGATGGTGATTTTACCATTCTTTCGGTCAGTCACCGGTTTAATTACCTGAAGGATGATGAAAAGCCCAAAGACATTCAGGCTGTGGAAGACAGTTTGAAAACACTCAGGTCCAAATCCGATCTCAACAGGGCCTACCGCCAGGTGTATGAAAAAGAACAGGAAATGATTCTGGCTAACAAACAGATTGGCGGTCAAAACACGGGAGTGAATATTGCGGAACTGGAAAAAAATGCAAATTTCTACCGAAACCGCCTGATGGAAATTCAAAACAAACTGGCCGAATTAAAAGTGCGGGAAGACAAAATCAACGAATCGGTTAATAAATTTCAAAAGCAATTAACCGAACTAAATTCAAAATCGAAGCTCGACAATAGTGAGATAGTTGTTTCCATTGCTGCCAAAAATCCCGGCACGGCCAAAATCCAGATTTCGTATTTAACTACAAAAGCAGGATGGACCCCTTCTTATGACATCAGGGCAACGGACAATAATTCTCCCATCAAACTGGAATACAAAGCCCATGTCTGGCAGGCTTCGGGAGTTGACTGGAAAGACATTAAACTCACCCTGAGCACCGGAAATCCCAGCCAATCGGGCACGGCCCCTACCCTGCAGCCCTGGAAAATTGGATATTACCAAGGAGCGCCGAAAGAAGGCAGTTATGGCTACCTGAATACAGCCCCCAGTGCCACTTTTGAAATTATGGAGGACAGTAAAAGCGGTTCAGCGCCTAAACCAAAGAAGGAATCTTTTTCTTCTCTGCCCCCACCCGTTACCATGAGTGAAGGACAGGTAACCACGGTTTTTGATATTCCCATTCCTTATACAATTGCAACTTCGGGCAAGCCCAACCTTGTGGAAATACAGTCTTTCACCGTTCCCGCCACTTATAAATATTATGCCGCACCCAAGCTCGACCGCGATGCATTTCTGCTGGCAAAAATTACCGGGTGGGATAAACTGAACCTGATTGACGGCGACGCCAATATTTTTTACGAGGGAACCTATGTCGGGAAATCCTTCATCAACACCCGGAATATTACCGACACCCTTTCAGTATCGCTGGGGCGTGATAAAAATGTTTTGGTTACCCGGTTAAAACTGACGGAGCTTTGCGAAAAGAAAACCCTTGGGACCCAAAAGAAAGAAACTCTGGTATTTGAAATAAATGTGAGGAACAAGAAGAAGCAGGATATAGAAATTGAAATCGATGATCAGATACCCCTTTCCGTAATAAAAGAAATTGAAGTAGATCTCACAGAATCGACCGGGGCCTCCTATGACCCCGTAACAGGAAAACTATCATGGCGATTGAAATTACAACCTGGGGATACAAAAAAACTCAAATTCGGGTTTACGGTAAAATATCCGAAAGACAAAGTGATAACCTTATAGTTTCAGGAAGTTCTGCGCCTGAACTCTGAACAAATTATAGCCGTAGCAACGGCAGCATTTAAACTCTCCGCTTCGCCGGAGAGTTTATTTTTATGAGGAACCCTTGGCACAACCAGTTTTCGGGAAACAAATTCGCCAACTTCGGGAGAAATTCCATGCGACTCATTTCCGATCAACAAAATGCCGGCGCCCGGCAGGGCGGCTTCATAAATATTTTCCCCGGAAAGAAAAGCCCCGAAAATCTCCACCTTCTCCTTCCAGTTTGCAAGAAAACCGGGAAGATCAAGATAATGCAGACGGACCCGGGCAATAGACCCCATGGTTGCCTGAACAACCTTTGGGTTATAGAGATCAACCGTTTCCCGGCTGCACACAATATCGCTGATCCCAAACCAATCGGCTACCCTGATAATGGTTCCCAGATTTCCGGGATCGCTGATATTATCAAGGACAAGGACGGGATTAGTCAGAGGGTCGATGGAAGACATCGGAAACTCCGGAACCTCGCATACTGCCAAAACCTCTGAGGGTTCTTTCAAACCACTAATCCGGGCCATTTCCCGGGGAGAAATGCGAATGATTTCAAGGTGGTGGTTAAATAGGGAAAGCTGGAAATTACTGCTGCTGAAAATATGCCTGATTTTGATACCGCTTCCAATCAGGTCGGTTACCATTTTCGGACCTTCAGCCACAAAGCATCTTTCCTCTTCCCGAAACTTTTTCTTTTGAAGCGAACGAACAAAACTGATCTGGTTTTTCGTTATCAAAGTGCCTGAATAATAGTAATTTTGGTCAAAACTAAACAAATATTTTTTGTTTCGAAGGGGCCGAAATAACAAACTTGCAGTATTGGCAATTGCTGCCTTCCTGTTTTCCTGTTCTCCAACTAAAAAAGTAAAAGACGGAGAGTACCTGCTTGTTAAAAATGTGGTAGAGGAGAAAGATGCCAAATTATTGCCTTTCGGAAACGACATTGACCTGGGGGAAATCGAAGCTTATATCCGGCAAAAGCCAAATCGTAAGGTAGGACCGTTTCGCCTTCACCTGGGTCTGTATAACATGATCAACGAAAACCGGCTGAAACAAAAAAAAACAAGAAGAGATAAGCGTTTCGACCGGATAGATGCCCGAAAGGAAAAAAAATACCAAAAGAAAAATGTTAAGCGTCAGCGCCATGGAAAGCCCCTTCTTATAGCTCCCAAAAAAAACAAAAATCGTCAGACCTTCAGAGAATGGGTAATGGATATCGGGGAGCCGCCTGTGATTTACGACAGCACCCTGACGCGTCGCTCAAACCGGCAAATTAAACTATACCTTCAAAACAAGGGCTTCTTTAATTGCAAAGTTACTGACTCCACTGCCTACAAGAAGAAAAAAGCAACCGCTTACTATTTTGTTTCTCCGGGCAAACCTTATAAAATCAGAAATGTAAGTTATCAGATCGCAGATCCATTATTAGCTTATTATATTTTCGCCGACACAGCCGGACATCTACTCAAAAAGGGCGAGAATTATGATGTGGACAATTTAACCGCCGAAAGAGAACGGATATCTTCCCAGCTTAAAAATTCGGGCTATTTTAATTTTATCAAAGAGTTTATTTTTTACCAGATCGACAGCACGGCGGGTAACCGTCAGGTCGACATAGACATAATTGTAAAAAATCCATCCATTCCCGTAAAGGGATTTAAGGATTCCACCACAGAAGCCAGCCATACCCGTTATTACATTCAAAACATCTATGTCAACACTTCATACAATCCCAAATTAAAAAAGCAGAAGTTCGACACCATACGCGATCCGGAGTCGGGCATTTACTTTTTATTTTCCGATCGGATCCGCTACAAACCCAAACACCTGGTTACTGCCATTCATTTACGGGAAGGCGAGTTATTCATGAATAAAAATGCCGATGCCACCTATCAGAGTTTGTCGGAACTGAGGGCCTTTAAATTCATAAACATTAATTTCCGGGAAAGAGGAGAAAACCAGCTGGATGCTTATATAAATCTGAATCCGAATGTAAAACAATCCTTTACGGTTGAATCGGAAGGAACAAATACCGGTGGCAACCTGGGTGTTTCAGGATCATTTATTTATCAGAACCGAAATGTTTTCAGAGGTGCAGAAGTGTTCGAATTTAAATTGAAGGGAGGATTGGAAATTCAGCAATCCGCAACCGTTTCCTCTTCCCAACAAAATAACATCGGAGGCGATTTTATCCCTTTTAATACACTGGAATTCGGACCCGAAATGAATCTGCATGTACCCAGATTCATCACACCTTTTAAAATCCGTACCGGCAAAAATGCCAATCCGAAAACCATTTTCAGTGCGGCCGTTAACTATCAGGAAAGGCCTTCCTTCGATCGCACCTCTGTTTTAACCTCGCTCGGGTACACCTGGCGGGAAACGGCCTACAAAAAACACGCAGTATACCCTATTGAACTAAATTTAATTGCCCTGGATCCTAAAAAAGAATTTGAGCTCTTTCTGCAAAACAACACAGATCCCTTCATTGCTTTCCGGTACCGCGATTATTTTACCCTGGGCTCACGCTATAGCTTCATCTATTCGAATCAGGATATAAACCGAAAGAGATCATTCCTCTATTTCCGGGGAGGCGCTGAAGCCGCCGGAAATACTTTACGGGGGATATTTAACCTGGTGGACCAGTATGTTTCCAAACTTCCCTATGACCAGGGATACCTTATAGGCAAAATCCGGTTCGCACAATACCTCCGCGGAGAAACTGACCTGCGGTATTATAAAGTTTTCAGAGATAACAATTCCCTCGTGAGCCGCATTTTTGTCGGGGTTGGAAAACCACTCCACAACTTCAGGGAATTACCATTTCAAAAGAGCTTTTTCTCCGGCGGTCCCAACTCCGTCCGTGCCTGGAAGGCAAGAACCATTGGCCCCGGCTCCTATACCAGTCCGGTCATTACCAACTTCGATCAGGTGGGCGACAACCAGTTGGAATTAAATATTGAATACCGTTTCAACATAATCAAAGTTGTTAATGCCGCCATTTTCGCCGATGCAGGAAACGTTTGGATGCGAAAGGAAATCGCTGAAAAACCAGGAGCCGACTTTAACATTACCCGTTTCTATCAGGAACTCGCCATGGGATCGGGGCTGGGTTTGCGTCTTGACTTTTCCTTCTTTATAATCCGTCTCGACATGGGAATAAAAATGTTCGATCCGGAATTCAGGCTTCAGGACCGATGGGTAATTGTGAATATTCTCGACAATGACTGGAAACGAAATTACATCACCAGTACCGGTGTACCGCCCACGGAAAGATATTCATTTTTGAATTTCAATTTCGGGATTGGTTACCCCTTCTGATCAGGCTTCAATTTCGAGGCCGTCGTAAGCCAAAAATATATTCTCAGGAAGCTCTTCCGAAACTTCCCGGTGCTTTCCCATCTGATGGGAGATATGGGTAAAATATGTTTTTTCGGGTTTCAACTCCCGGCTCATCGCTATGGCTTCCTCGAGAGTAAAATGGGAAATATGTGATTCGCGACGCAGCGCATTCAACACCAGAATTTTGCTCCCTTTGATTTTTTCCTTTTCCTCATCCTCTATCCGGTTGGCATCGGTGAGATAGGTAATGTCGCCAATCCGGAATCCGAACACAGGCAACTTGTAATGATAGGCCAGGATGGGTGTTACCTTTATTCCGTCGAGCAAAAAAGATTCGTTTTTCAGATCGTGTACATTTATCTTTGGAATGCCCGGATAATTACTTCCGTCGAATATATAACTGAATTCCCGTTTAAGGGCCTCAAGTACCCGCTGATGCACATACACATCAATGGGCTTTTTCAAAATATAATTATACGCCCTTACATCATCCAGTCCTGCCACATGGTCTTTGTGCTCATGGGTAAACAACACCGCAGAAATACTTTTTATGCCGGACCTGAGCATTTGCTGGCGAAAGTCGGGGCCGGTATCAATGACAATATTTTTTCCTCCTGCCTGAAAAACCACCGAGGATCTCAGGCGTTTATCATGGGAATCCTCAGATTGACAAACCTCGCAGGGACAGGCGATCAGGGGAACACCCTGAGATGTTCCGGTTCCCAAAAAAAGAAGTTTTACTTTTTCGTTTTTTTCCATGGTTGGTAGTCACCGGGAAGTGGCTTGCGATCCGGGGGCATTTCACGCAGCGGTTCACATTCCATCAGGGTAGCTGATAATATTTCAGGCAGCGATTGATAAATCTCAGTGCCTTTGGTTTTCCATGCCAGCATTTCATCGCTGACATCTTTGACAATTTTACCGGGATTTCCGGCAAAAACTTTACGATCGGGAATTTCCATTCCCTCCGGAACAAATGAAAGGGCTCCCACAATGCTGTCGGCTCCCACAATAACATTATCCATAACCACGGCATTCATGCCGATCAGGGCGTTGCGGCCGATTACAGCTCCGTGAATGATGGCACCGTGACCAATATGAGCGCCTTCCAACAAAACAACTTTAAGTCCGGGAAACATATGCAAAGTGCATGACTCCTGAACATTGCAGCCGGCTTCAATGATTATTTCTCCGAAATCGCCCCGGAGGGTGGCATGGGGTCCGATGTATACGCTTTCACCTATTACCACATTCCCGATAACAGTGGCCTGAGGGTGAATAAAGGCCGACTTATGAATAACCGGTTTAATTCCTCTGTATTCGAATATCATGGAAACAAATTAATTATTTTTTTCCAAACCCGCCTCAAGATAAAACAAAAGTGCCGCCAGATGCCTGCAAACGCTCCGATGGCTCTGGCCGCAGGTGCAGAAATAATCACTGATGTTGTTCCCCGATTGGGCAAATGTTAAAGCATGCGGGGTAGATTCATGAATCACCACCTCATATTTTCCGGGTAAAATTTCTTTGGGAACCGAAACCCAGCCGTTGTTAAAATACAACCAGCCCCATTCCAATACTTTTTCATCAAGCTCATTCCTAAATGAAAGTACGGAAACAGGACTTGTCATTAACACTTTTCAAGAATCAGGGCATACCCCTGCCCTACACCAATACACATAGTAGCCAGGGCGTATTTATGATTTGATTGCGCAAGTTGCAAAGCGGCCGACCAGGAAATCCTGGCGCCCGACATTCCCAGGGGATGTCCGAGAGCTATGGCTCCTCCCCGTGGATTCAGTCTTTCGTCGTTATCAGCCATTCCAAGGGCCCGTGTACAGGATAAAACCTGAGCGGCAAAAGCTTCATTGAGTTCAATGATCCCCATATCGCTCAGTGAAAGTCCGGCTTTCTTCAAGGCGATGCGCGAGGCAAAAACCGGACCGATTCCCATATATTTTGGTTCAACGCCGGCCACACCCGATGCCACAATGCGGGCCATGGGTTTCAGATTGAATTTTTTTACGGCATCAGGCCCGGCAAGCAAAACGGCAGCAGCACCATCGTTAAGACCGGAAGAATTTCCTGCGGTAACACTTCCCTCCTTTTTAAACGCCGGTTTAAGGGCAGCCAGTTTTTCCGGAGTGGTATCCGGCTTAATAAATTCATCCCTTGAAAAAATATGCGGGTCGCCCTTTCTTTGTGGAATGGGAACCGGAATAATTTCATTCTTAAACAAACCGTTTTTCTCGGCTTCGGAAGCTTTTTTCTGACTGCGGGCTGCATAAGCATCCTGGTCAGTACGGGAAATGGAATCCCGGGCACAAAGATTTTCAGCCGTTTCACCCATGCCGTCGACCCCGTACATGTCTTTCATTTTCGGATTTATAAACCGCCAGCCGAAGGAAGAATCATACATCTGTTGATCGCGACCATAAGCACCGGATGCTTTGCTGATAACCCAGGGACCACGGGTCATATTTTCAACCCCTCCGGCCACCATTATTTCTGCATCGTCGTTAAGGATATATCGCGCCGCATCCATGATGGCAGACATACCCGAAGCGCATAAGCGATTAACGGTTTGTCCGGGCACCGAAAAAGGATATCCGGCCAGTAACAATGCCATACGCGCAACATTCCGGTTATCTTCACCCGCCTGGTTGGCACAGCCCATAATTACATCGCCGATAAGCTCCGGATTTACACCCGGGTTTCTTTCCATTAAAGTTTTCAAAACAAGGGCTGCCAGATCGTCGGTGCGAACCGGGGCAAGAGATCCGCCAAAATTCCCAATGGGAGTTCTGATCCCATCAATTAAATAAACTTCCTTTTTCATATTTTAATCAAACCAGTTTTTTGAAGTTCTGTACACCGTTCCCCGGAACAGGGCAACTTTTTTCCCTTCCTGATTGGTAACGGTTACCTGATAAATCCCGATTTTATCCGACAAAGATAATTCCTCGGCTACGGCAGTCAACACATCTCCTGATTTTACACGCTCCACATGAGAAACGGAAGTTTCCACGCTCACCGCTTTTCTCCCGTGAGAGTTGGAAGCAAATGCAAGAGCAGAATCAGAAAGCGAATAGGTAATACCTCCATGGGCAATATAAAAACCATTCAGCATTTCATCTCTGACCTGCATCCGTAATTTACAATAGCCCGGACTTTCACCCAGTCGTTCAATGCCAAGCCATTTGCTGAAGGCATCATTGTTAAACATCGCATCTACCACACGGGTAGCCAGTGTTTCGGTTCCCATCAGTAAAATGTTTTATTTTGTTCCGCCATCTCAAACACCAGGGGCGATAAACGATACCGGTCTTCTCCGTAGCGCTCGTACAATCCCTGCATGCGGTGTGATATTACATTCCAGCCTATTTCATCACCCCATTTTAACAAACCCTTGGGATAGTTTACACCCCGCATCATGGCCGTATCAATATCTTCCTTTCCCGCAATGCCCCAGAATAAAGTATCGGCAGCCTCATGAATCAACAGGGTAATAACCCGGTCGAAAATTTTGCCAAGCAATTCAGGATTGGCATCAGGGGCAGCAGGTTCCGGATTCTGATAATTGTAATAACCCCTGCCCGACTTCCGTCCGTATAAACCTGCCTCAAAATATCTCTTCTGAGTAAGGCTGGGCTTGTACCTGGGTTCAAAGAAAAACTGAGTCCATACCGATTCAGTAACCTTATAGTTTACATCGTTACCGATAAAATCCATCAGTTCAAAGGGGCCCATTTTAAATCCACCCATGGTTTTCATGGCATGGTCAATAGTATAAAATCCGGCAATGCCTTCTTCGTAAATCCGGATGCTTTCTCCGTAATAAGGGCGGGCTACCCGGTTCACAATAAAACCGGGGGTATCTTTGGCAATCACGGGGGACTTACCCCAGGCTTTTACCTCCGCAAAAACTTCTTCTGCCAATCCATTTCGGGTCAGAACAGAGGGAATAATTTCAACCAGGGGCATCAGAACAGCAGGATTAAAAAAATGAATACCAATCATTCGCTCGGGATTTGTAAGTCCATTGCTAAGGCTGGCAATCGAAATGGAGCTGGTATTTGATGCCAACACACAACCCGGCGATACCCTTTCTTCAAGGCTTCGAAACAAATCCTGCTTTACTTTCATTTCTTCCAAAGCAGCTTCCACAATTAAATTACAATCGATGAAACCATCAAGGGAAGTACCGGTAGTAATCCGACCCTGAATGGCCTTTTTCTCGGCTTCGGTAATTTTATTTTTCCCAAGAAGAATTTCCAGCGATTGGGCAATGCTCTTTTCTGCTTTATCAAGCGAAGCATTGGAGATGTCGTACAAAAAAACATGAGCCCCTGCCGTGGCAATTACCTGGGCAATGCCCGAACCCATAGCCCCGGCACCGGCAATTCCTACTCTGTTAAATTTCAACTTGCTCATTTTCCAATGAATTTTGGTTTCCTTTTTTCAAGGAAGGCATTAACACCTTCTTTATAGTCGAGGCTTTGCGCAGCCAGAGTTTGCATTTCGGCCTCCAGTTCAAGCTGGGTTTTCATGTCCGAGTTAAAGGAGGCATTCAACAGACGCTTGGTTAAACCAATGCCGTAGGTAGGTCGGCCCGCCAGGATACAGGCAAACTTAAACGCTTCATCCTGCATAATAACCCCATCGTAAATTTTATAAACCATTCCCAGGGTAAAGGCTTCCGCAGCGGAAACTTTGTCGCCCAGCATCATCAGGGCAGATGCACGCTGGAAACCGATTAACCTCGGAAGAAAAAAAGTTCCTCCACTATCGGGAATCAAACCTATACCTGAAAACGCCTGAATAAAAGTGGCATCCGAAGAAGCCACCACAATATCGCAGGCCAGGGCAATATTGGCCCCCGCCCCTGCAGCCACACCATTTACTCCGCATACCACAGGCTTTTCAATTTCACGAATCAAATGAATGATGGGATTGTAATGCTCATTTACAATTTTGGTAATTCCCGGTCCGTCCGGTGAAATGGCCTCCGACAAATCCTGTCCGGCACAAAAGGCTTTTCCCTCACCGGTAAGGTAAATAGCCCTGACTTCTGGATCTACTTTTCCGGCCTTCAGCTTTTCCTGTAACTCCAGAGCCATTTCACGGTTGAAGCTGTTATATTTTTCAGGACGGTTCAAACGAATAATCAAAACCCCGTCTTTTCTTTCAGATAAAATATATTTCATAGGTCTCAGATTTCGTAATAAATAGTAAGGGCAAACTCCAGAGGTCGTGAAAGGGAAATAATCTCCTTTATTCCTTCGCGACCGTAACGAAGATAAGAAGAAATAATCCCTTCTATTCGCTCCAGGGGAACATTCCCCGCCATAAGGCGTGAGCGCCCGTTTAAAAACTTTGACCGGGTATCGGCCTCTTTATTTTTCAGGGCTTTTATTCCCTTTTCCCGGAGGGAATTCAACTGGCTTTCCGTTCTGGCTTTAAAAGCAGCGGCAGCGGGGGTAAGAGTTGGATCTATTTCTCCCAGTTTCAAAGCCAGGGATTTTTCCATTTTCCCGAGCAGTGCAAAGGCTTCGTCCAGATCCACTTCTTCCGTCAATCCCTTAAACAATTCATGCAGGCCCTCCCCTTCCGGACGGAAATAGACTTCAGGTTGCAGGCCTCTTTCTTCAACAAAATCCAAAAACCTTTTTTCCATATAGGCATTAAAATTTCTGGGAAGAATCAAGGGAAAATCAAGACCAAGGGCATCAAAGACCGGCTTTAATTGAAGCCAATATGCAATTTCTCCCGGGCCACCCACATAAACTAGATTGGGCAACAGATTTTGCTGGAAAAGTCCGCGGGTAATTACGTTGGGGGAAAACAATTCTGCGGGGCCTTTGAGTTCTTTTATATCGGCAACCTCTATCCTCCGGTTCTTTTCCAGACGGAACAAATTTACGGAACGGCTTTTTGCTTGTCCCTGATAACCGGCCTTTTCAATCCTTTGGGTGGTTTCTTCAACAAGATCATTTATCTTTCCCGGGTTCCCACCCTCGTATCGGACCACTTCATTGAGTGCAAATTTAAATTCCGGAGCAGCACCGTCCAAAATCAGAAGTCCCGTTCCTTCAAAAAGAAAATGGATGAGACGAAAATTAAACTCGCCCAGGGTTTGAGAGGCGTTTGCCAGATCCTTTATTTTCAAAAATCTTTGTTTCTGATCAGGTGAGGAACCTGCAATGGCTTCCAGTTGATTCAGGCATTCAAAAAATCCTTCATCGGTTTTGATTGAACCCAGGATTTGTCCATCCGGTTTTTCCCATCGGATTTCATTTCCAAAAACGAGGGTATGATTTATTTCTGAAAAATCATCATCTTCATTATGCAGCCAGTAAACAGGCACAAAGTGGTTTTCCGGAAACCAGGATTTATAAAGGGCTGCCAGTCGGATGGTGGTGGCAATTTTTGACAAAACATATTGCGGGCCGCCGAAAATTCCGGGTTGTTGTCCGGTGCAAACCGTATAAGTACCCGGTTCAGACAAAGAAGAAATTAATTCCACTTCGCCGGCCTCCAGGTTATATCGTTTGTAGGAAGCAAGGAAAGCCTCTTTCAGGGGGGCGCGTTTTGCCTCCGGGAACCGGGATAATTTCACTTTGCTTTTCAGGTTGTTTTCATCCGGAAAACCGGCATGAAATTCACGCAGCGCGGACTGGCCGGAAATGTAATCCAGAAATAATTGCGAAAATGAAGGAATTCCGGAAAACGGAACCTGCTTACTGGCGAACGCCATAGGAACAAAGATAGGAATCCCGACGGAAGAATCAGGCCTCTAGATCGGCCATTTTCGAGGTTTTTACAAACTCGAAAGGAAGCTTTACCATATAGGCATAGTCGCGACCGGCACCCAGAAGGTAGGCATCGGAATACATCCAGGTTACCTTTACTTTCTTTCCTGAATTTTGAATTTCAAGTAGCTTATATAAGATAAAAAGGAAGGCTTTGCTGGAAGAGATATTGAAGAAATCGAGATGAAATACAAAATGGGTGTTTTCTGCAGGATTTTTGGAATACTTCCCAATCCAATCCAGCACCTGGTCGTAGAAGGGCTTCCCGAATTCAGGAACCGAGCGACCGGAAATAGAAAGATTACCGGATTCGGCATTAAAATTAACCTCAGGAAGGTTAGGTTCGGCATGGATAAACAAATGCTCCATAAAAAATATCACTTGAATTTATAGGTCAACTTTAACACTAAAAAATAAATTCGACTTTCACCTCATATCCTTAGCCTAAAGCCCTTTTTGCTTCGCTAAGACCCTGCTTTAATCTACCGGAACAGCCCGTAAATCATAGTCGGAAGCCCCTGTAATTCTTACCTCTGCAAAATCTCCGGTACGCAGATGCCCCTTACCGGCATCCACCCAGACTTCGTTATCAACTTCCGGCGAATCGCCTTCGGTGCGGCCTATAAACAAGCCTCCTTCAGGACGGTCAATAAGGACTTTTAAAACGGAATTTATTTTCGATTGGTTAAGTTCAAGGCTTATTTCCCGTTGTGCTTCCATGATTTCGCTGGCCCGGCGTTCTTTTTCCTTTGCGGGAACGTCATCTTCATACTCAAAGGCTCCCGTGTTTTCCTCGTGCGAATAGGTAAATACCCCTACCCGATCCAGCCTCATTTCCTGCAACCAGGAAACCAGGGTTTCATGATCTTCTTTAGTTTCCCCCGGAAATCCGGAAATAAAAGTAGAGCGGATGGTGATGCCCGGAACTTTTTCACGCATTTTATGAATCAGCGCCGTGGTTGATTCGCGGGTACTTCCCCTTCGCATACGCTCAAGCACCGGGGTACTGATATGTTGCAGGGGAATATCCAGGTATTTACAAATTTTAGAATTAGATGCCATAACATCCAGCACATCCTCCGGAAATCCTGCAGGAAAGGCATAATGAATGCGAATCCATTCTATTCCCTTTACTTCCGAAAGCTTTTCAAGCAGAGTGGCAAGGGTTCGCTTCTTATAAATATCGAGGCCGTAATAGGTGGAGTCCTGGGCAATCAGGATTAATTCATTTACCCCACCTGCGGCTAAATCAGCGGCTCTTTTTACCAGTTCTTCCATGGGAACCGAAATATGCTTTCCCCGCATCAGGGGAATGGCGCAAAATGAACAGGGTCGGTCGCAGCCTTCCGAGATTTTAAAATAGGCAAAATTCTTTGGTGTGGTAAGCAGGCCCTCCCCTACCAGTTCCTTTTTATAATCTGCCTTCAGGGTTTTCAGCAAAGCAGGAAGATCGCGGGTTCCGAACCATGCATCCACACCGGGAATTTCTTCTTTCAGTTCGTCTTTGTAGCGCTCACTCAAACATCCTGTAACCATAACCTTATCCAGCAAACCTTTTTCACGGGCCTCGGCATATCTCAGTATGGTATCAATACTTTCCTGTTTGGCGGACTCAATAAATCCGCAGGTGTTAATAATTACGATTCTCGCTCCGGAATCATCTGCTTCATGCGTTACTTCATGACTGTTGGCCCGTAACTGCCCCATCAACACTTCACTGTCGAAAATGTTTTTCGAACAACCCAGGGTAACTACATTCACACGGGGTTTCTTTCTGGTTTTTGCTTTCATCTCTATTTTTTCATTTCCTCCTCAGGTATCCTACGGTCACCATCATAAGCGGATATTTCGGCATCTACAAATCCCTGTTCTTTTATTCTTTGAAGAGCTTGTTCGGCAGTAGCGTAATCGCGGAACGAACCTACGGTAAACACACTGGAACCCGCATTACCCTTTCTAACTTTTACGCCCTGACCGGCAATACGGAATAATTTATTGGCATCGCTCACCGGCACTTCATTGGTATAGGATCCCAAAAATACCGTAAAAACAATTTCACCCTGTTGGGCATTATTGGGAACCGGTTCAAATGGAACATTATTTCCTCCATTTTCAACTACTCTGATGGGCTTATTTTCATCCGGCGGCTGGTTATCTCTGGGCTCCCGGGGAGGAGGATCGAATTCGATTTTGGGATTGTTGGTATTAACAGGGGGCGGATTATTGGCCGGGGGATTATTATTCACCACGGGAGGATTTACCACAACCGGGTTGTTGTTATTGTTGTTGTTCGGAGGAGGAGTATTGTTCGGGGCATTATTATTACCTCCCGTGTTGTTAGTACCTGCGCCACCAATCAAAATCTGATTGCCTTCGCGGGCAATGATATCTGCAGCTTCGTCGGGAGATATTCTCTGGCCTTTATAATAAGCGGTAACAAAAGCATCGCTGATTCCTCCCTGAACAATGGCATTTTTACGAGCCACTGCATCAGCAAATTTGTTGTACTGACCGCTGGTATATCGGATTAAGCCATTGGGTAATATTTCATTATTCAGGGGCGAAACTCCTCCCAACTGGGCAGAGGTAACTTTCCGGGAATACACTCCAACCTGCACGGTGAAAAACAATTTGTCCACCGATTTTACATCTGTTGATTTTACATCGTTGATTACCGTAGTAACAGGGGGCTGATCCGGATTCCGCACTTCGGGATTAACCGGATTTACGGGATTGTTATTTACAGGAGGATTGGGCGTAGTGTTCACCGGAGTATTATTTACTACTACATTTCCTTGTCCGCCACCGGCAATCTTTGCTGCTTCTCCTATACTTATCCGTTTACCATTGAAAAAAGCCACCACAAATGCATCGGGATACCCCATGTTTCGGATTTTCCCCTTGGCATCATCGGCCAGATTAAACTGCGTAAAATAACCTGCCGTATAGCGGGTAAGTCCGGTGGGGGTGGTTTCGCCTGACAAAGGAGAAATTCCCTTAAAGACTTCCGGATCAATAGGATTCCGGAATGCTCCTATCTGCACTTTGTAAATCAGGCCCTCTGGCAATTTTTCATCCACCGGAATGGGTTTGGCATTGGTGTAAACTACGGGCTTCACCGTTTCAATTCTATTGACCGGAGGCGGAGGCAAATTGGGTGCAGGAGCCGGAATTACAGCCACCGGGTTAGGATTGGTGTTCGGATTCGGATTGGTATTGGGATTTGTATTGGGAGCCGGATTGGTTCTTACCGCCACAGGATCCGGACCACTCTCAAACACCTCTTTATTTATAGCCACTATTTTTTCTGAGGTACCCTGATCCATTCCCGTCAGCAATTGATCGGAAGCTTTTAATTTGATTTCTGATGAAACTTTTTTCTGGGAAGCACTTAAATCCAGACTGTCGGCTTCTCTTTTCAAATCAAGTGCTTTTGCATCCAACTCGTCCGATTTTTTTAATAGCTCTACCTGCAATCCCGGATCGTTGGTTCCGGCCGTTTGCTCAATCAATTTCTGCGATTCTTTCAGCAGTTGCTCACTTTCCGATTTTTTATCGGCCGACAATTGCTGATCGGTAAAGGCAGAACGCTTCAATTCCTCTCCTTCGTTTTTTAAATCATAATACTTTACCACATCCGGATTCTCTCGCAGCCCGGGCTCAAGGTCGTTTACGACAACTACTTTTTTAGAACTGAACCTAACCGGATTATTCGTCGTTACGGGATTGTTCGTCGTTACGGGATTGTTCGTCGTTACGGGATTGTTCGTCGT
>ERZ869936.1491-NODE-1491-length-16503-cov-5.248176_pt1 | contig 16503 bp, 15 predicted proteins | sample MGYA00520876_ERZ869936 | MGnify/ENA primary metagenome ERZ869936 (study PRJEB32218, sample SAMN09650985) | biofilter metagenome | isolation source: enrty point of leading RO module | place: Saudi Arabia: Thuwal, RO plant located on Red Sea | collected 2016-02-17 ...
GGCTCCGTTGTAATGCAATCGAACTCCCGTCCGTCCTGCCCCGGCAACACTACAGCGCCTACCCCGTTGTCCTGCTCCAAGTCATGGCAGGGGAATATAGGCGCAGAATACTTTGCCTCAAGATCGACGGGATGCAAAACTGTGCCAGCCTTATTTATGACCTCTTTAGCACGCCCGCGTAATGTCAGAAACCCGTTCTCAGTTATCTCGCCTAAATCCCCAGTCCTTAGCCAACCGTCTACGACTGGGGTAGTCCCGTCAACGTAACCTAGGCACACTGAGGGTGACTGTATACAAACTTCCCCATCTACAAGCTTAAACTTGGTTTCAGGAAGCGGTAACCCAACCGGGGGACGGTCAGAACCTACATAAAATCTAAACCAGTCCGTGGGCGTCAATGAGGGCATCACAAATGAGAAGTTGCAATCCTCAGACAGCCCATAACCTTGTATAAGCTTGCAAGGTCCGTGCACACCATAGAACTCATATGCTGTTTTACGCGTCAACGGTGCCGCCGCCGTTATGAAAAACTTAAACCCTTCCCATAGCTTTGGGGTGCCCGGCCTGGATATGGCGGGAAGCAGCGCCGGAACTATGGCAGCCGTCTTTATGCCGTTGTCATTGATAAACCGCACATAGTTTTCCGGGTCCCCTCTGTACACGTGCAAGCGCTTGCACAGAAGATGGGTCCCCAGCAACGACATAAGGTAGGCGTTGGCGTGGTGAAACTTTAGGCACGTGGCGTGCGCATCTTCTTGTAAGTTCAGCCGGTCTGCCATGGCCAACGCGTTACGCTGCATACCTGCTCGGGACAGTACCACGCCCTTAGACTGGCCGGTTGATCCACTGGAAAACAAAACCGCCCCCGCACCCTCTGGCACACTATCAACCTTAATCGGCTTAGCGCCTAACGCGTGGGGGACTGCCACGGCTCCGTCATCCCATGCCTTTCGCATGGTGTCAATATCTTCGCCGCAAATGTAGCGAATGTCCGTCATGGTCTTTGCATCCTGTGCCTGCCATAGAACCTAATAGCAATTTCCCCCTTTTCATTGCTTATTACGCCCTCTGTAGATCGTAAAAAATTGGATTCTTCCCACTTGGCAACCACGCTGTATGGGGTATCCACGAAAATGGGTAACAGAAAAGTATATTGCCCGCTGACGCCTGCAAACATCCTAGCAGGTAACCATATTTGAAACAACTCTTGCCACGCTAGTTCAACGGCCAAGAACCCAGACGCGACTTTGCCCCCAACCGCGTCATTAAAAGCTTGGTTGTGGGCTATGTCTATGGTGTTTTGGTAGAACCTGTTCATGTTGGATGGTACTACCAAATCATATCGCCGCATCACTTAGCACTCCCATAGGTATCAACTACCTGAAAGCCCATCCTAATCGGCACCCTAAACAACTCAACTTCTGTGTGGCGTCTGATAATGTCGCATGCCGGCTCTATGAAGTCCTCATCAACCTCAAATACAAGCTCGTCATGTACCCAGTTGACTAGGTCCATTTTTGTGCCCCATTCCCCGCTAGCCAAAGTTTCCTCATAGATATTGGCTAAGCAATACTCAAGCAATTCGCACGCGGGGGCCTGCACCGGGAAATTGCAAGCCATGTTTAGGCAGTGCTTAAAATTTGTCTCAATCTGATAGCGTGGTATGCGGCGCTTGCGGCCCCAGCAATCCACTATAATACCGGACTCCCGCAGATTCTGCTCCGTCCTAATGTGCCAAGCTTTTACCCCCATATATCGCCGGAAATATTGCTGGATAATGTCTTCCCACTGACTAACGCTGAAGCTTGTATGCTCATAGTAAATACACATGGACGTGGCGAAATAGATCAACGCGAAGTTGCACGCTTTGCCGAACTGCCTATTACCGTTAAGAGCGGGTACGGCATCTGTGGTCATTTGGTGCAAGTCTTCCCCGTGGTAAAACGCCCGAACTAACGCGTCCTCCCACTTAACTCCATCTAGGCACACTGGGCAGCCCTTACGCTTTTTGTCAACCTTTACGCCCTGCCTTTTGCACCTAGGGCACCGAACAAGCAAATCCTCATTCTCGGCAGCGCCGCACTTGGGGCATGAGTGCAATAGCTTTTTTTCTTCCGTGCCCTGGCTTCCGCAAGCGCTACACTGCCAAACCTGATACGCCTTCAAAAACTGCTTATCCCCGCTTACGTGCGCACACACACGAAGCTCAATTTGCGATTGATCGGCTACCACAAACTTACGGCCGGGGGCAGAGACAATAGCGTCCCTAATCTTGATATGCCCAAAGTGCCCCGCCATTAGGGAATCCCAGTAAGCCGGGAAGTTCTGACTATTAGGTGAGTCTGCCCGTGTTCGGCCTGTGGTGGACGTTAGCCATATAGTGGGGTGCAAACGTTGATCCGGGTCCTCCATGGCCTTCCGGCTACATGGCTCAAGGTATGTGCCATTCATCTTTGTAGCCGTACGCACAATGCGTATGAGGTTACACACCGGATACCGGGGAGCTAGGGCGTCCATAACCTCAACGCCCGTTGCGTAGCGTGGTGCCTTATTTTTGCCGCCTTTGGTCATGGGTACGCCGCGAGTGTCATAGCCCAACTCATCAAATAGACGGCGGGCAATTTGATCCCCACTATTCAAATTAAGCTGGCCAATCTCAGCGTATATTTCTTGTTCGGCCTTTGCAGCCGCTGCCATAAATTCGCCCATTGCCCACCGAGCATATTTCAAGTCCCACTTGAAACCCTTTAGCTCTAAATCAGCAAACGCCGGCAACACCCGCATGAGAATCTTGCGGAATAGGTTCAACAGCCGCTCGGACTCTAGCTTAGGTTTTATCCTGTTCCACAATGCAAGCTCATACGCCGCGTCCTCGCACGTGTACTTAACGAACCGATAGCTGTCGGGGCCTCCTACAGATGCCTCTGTGTAGGTGTCCATTTGGTGGCCCCAAACGTCCTTAACCACCTGCTCTAGGCTTAGCTTGTTGGGGTGGCGGTTATCATCAAGCAAATTTACACCCACCATGGGGTCACAAGCTTGCCGCATATTTTGACGCCGGCCAATCAAATCTATACGCTTGCAGCATTTCAAGTCATACTTGAAATTGTAGGCCACACTGTCAACTTCCAACGGTATAGCGCGCTGCAAAAACTGTTTAGCTTTTGCCTTGTCCCGCTCAAACCATACGTGGTCTGCTATAGCGAAACTTACGCCCCATATATCAAAGTCCGGCTTGTGCACTGCCGTAGATGCCGCGTGTTCAACGTCGAACGCGAAAGCGTGCCCTGCATTTAGATAGTCCGCAAATTCATCAACAGTTATGGGGGCCTCTGTGGTAGGCGTGGGCAAAACTAGAGAAGTCATCTTATACCCATAGAGAGTAAGGTCAAAACAAAACCCCCGATAGCTGCGAGTTCAGGCAACAGCTATCGGGGGTACGTCAATTCCCCCAGATGCCTAGAAGGGAATATCTGTTTTGGACTTGTTGGCGGGCTCATTGTAGCTAGCCTCGCCTGTCAGTTGCCGCACCGCGTCCGCCACGGCCTTTTCATTGGGTGCCAGCATTTCCGCATAGTTAAACTCCTCCATTCCAGAGGGGAGCTTTGCGGGGTCCGCATGCCGTACATACTGCCAGTCATCGCCGCACGACGGGGACTTGTCAGCAGTGCTGCGGAACACCTTGAAGATGGCGTACTGTAGGCCCTTGCCGTCTTCAAGCAACTGAAGATACCGGCGCTTCAGTATCTCAGTAGTCTCTTTCTTGGAGCATAGCAACCGCCGGGTATTGCTATGCTTTTTGCCCTTGTCGTCGGTCCACTCGCTTGTATCAATCAAGGTGCCGAACGCGGCCTTGTACCTACGGCCCTTGCCCTTGTTAGCCGCCGCGTATGCGCACAAGTCGCAAGTACACTTCTCGCCCTCTTTCTTGCCATTATCTAGGCAAGTGAACCAGTTGCGGAAACTGCCGCCAATCTTGGGCTGATGCTCCCAGATAACGGGCATTGCATTGCCCTCGGTGAGCAAGACAATGGTTTTTTCGGAGCCGGGGGGCATCCAAAAACGATTGCCACTTGAGCCCCCTGTGTTGGGGTCCCCAGTCATATCCGTGTCCAACCCAGCGCCAACCATCCAATCAGGCACGCTACTCATTTTTGCAGTCTCCGGGGTAGTTGTGAGTTTTTCCAGGGGCTCATTGACCCTACTCACAGAGAAAAACGTAGGGCAGCCAATAGCTGCTCAAATTCTGACTGTGTCAATGTATCAACATCGCGTTTAGAGGGCAACTTATAGAACTTTAGCAGCATGCGGTGTGCAAGCGCTTGCACAGCCTTTTCTAGCCCGGCTGCGCCGGCCGCGTCGGTGTCAAACAATAGATAGGTTGTCCTATCCAGCCCCTCAAGTAGCGCCTGCTTAGGCCCTTCTAGCCTAGCCCCGAAAGAGCATACTACATCACAGTCATTTGCAACCGCCCACTCCCGACACCTAGCCAAGCAAGTCCAACCCTCTACAACGCACATTCGGGGGCAGCCCGGCCGCAATAGATTCATGGCACCAAACCAATGGGACTTAGGCCACTTCCAGTAATTGTGATACTTAGGATTGTCCGGGGTTTCCGTCCCTATGATCCTACCGTTAGCCCCCCTTAAATTTCCGTCAGTATCATAAACTGGGAACACTATCCGCTCCCGCCTATCGTCCCACCTAAGGTCTAGCGTCTCCCACACCTCCTCAGGATAGCCACGCCCGCTTAGGTAGGCGGCAGCGCCTGGATGCGCACGCACGGGAGGCCAACTCTCTAATAGCCTCTTAGTAAACGGTACATCGGGCACGAAACTTTCTTGTGGGTCTACGTGGGACGTTGCGGCCTCAAGCAAGCTCATTAAGTTTGGTTGATCATGCTCTAGCACCTCTAGCGCAAGCTTGCGTAGCTCATCGCTATCTTTTAGCTCCGCGACGGTGTCAACAAGATACCAAAGCTTGCCTGATTGCCCGCACGTGAAGCAATTGAAATATGTAAACTCCCCACCAAATTTAACGCCAAATGATGGGTTGCGGTCTACACCCTCCTCATGCAACCACGGCGCTAATGGGCACTGGCAAATAATCTGCCCCGGCCGCACCGGAGCTATGCCGGACGTAGACAATCCCAGCTTGCCCAGAATGATAAGAACACTACTTAGATTCATTGATTACGCCGACAACATCAAGAAAATGTGGGATTATCAAACAATTGCAGCCCACGTCAGAAAACACCTTATCAGCTTCCCTAGAAAGGGATTCCATCTGACTCTGGCTCATTGGTTGATTCGGCCGAACTATCACCGTTTGCCCCTGCATCACCTGAAGCTTGAGGCCCCCCACTACTTGTGGGAACACTACTGCTTGGGTCCCCTGCCACCACGTTTGAAACGCCTGCATTGTCAAAGTCGTCCTGTAAAATACTTAGTAGTCCAGACGCCGCCGAGCCCCCGGTATCCGTGATAACCTCCTCAAAGGACATTGTCCCCATATCCCACTGAGTCAGCACGCAGTCGCTGTTAAACTCCTCTTGGTCGCTCTCACGCACCTTGAGAACGTGGTACTCAGTCCGCTTGGTTATTCTCAAGTCATCGTCTTGGTATTGGCCAATCAGAACATCGGGGTTAATGAACCACTCTTTGCCATACCGCACGTTCCACGCCCGCACGCGGGGGCCTTTGCCAGACTTTTTCCCAGTCTCGGTACTGTCGCCCATTTGGGTTGTGACTACCCAAGGTATTTGACTAATCTCCGCGTTAGTCTGCAACGCCGCGACAATGTCAACTGTATTGGCCCATTCCCCAGAAGACTTTTTGGTCCCCTTAACTTGGAAACGATAGCCACCGTCGATAAACACAATGTCGGGCTCTGTCTCCTCTACCAACGCTTTTACGTCGTCAACATATTTGACTTCCCGCTTGTCCGCTAGAAGTAGATCATTGCGGTTAGGTGTGGCGTCCGCCCGTACGGCCGCTTCCCACTTAGCCAAATCAGCGGGGTCTAAATTGCCCCGCCTCAGCCCTTTGAATGGTATTTTGTACCTAAGGGCATCTACCCGCCGTAGGATACGCTTAGAGGGCATCTCAAGCGATATGAACAATACCCTATAGTTATTGGCAAGGGCATACTCCGCCGCAATGCAAAGGGTCCAAGTCTTTCCCGTGTTGGCAATGGCAGCTATTACGTGCAAATCACCATTCACCCAACCTAGTATCTTAGCGTTAATCCCCGGCCACGGAGTAGGCACGCCTAACAGGCCCTTAACCTTAGTTATCTCGTCGTACTCTTTTAGCCGCTCCTCCCCACTGTCCCGCATACTTAATAAGCCGGCGCGCTGCTTGCCAGCCCTTAGCGTGGTCCCGGCAGCACTGAACTCTTGAGCCGCGCCGTCGGGGTCTTTGGCATCAAGCCGCTCAATAACGAGCTTAGTTCGCTCCTTGACTGCCAGAGTCAGCGCCCGCTTGCGAACCTGTTCAACGATAAAGTCTAAGGGCTCGGCAACGTCCGGCAACGCCGTCCCTATAGCACTATTGACCGCGTCAACCGTTGGGAACGTGCCGTATTTTTGGTGAAAATCTAACAGCCACTCATAGCCAATCTTTGCGGAGTCAAATAAATCGGCAGAAGTTACGCCCGCCGTGGCTATAGATTTTAGCGTTTCTTCCTGCAAGGCCGCGCGTATGAGCCTTAATCCCAGAGTGTCCTCACTCATTTTAGCTTAGCCTCCCTGAAGTTGTGGCCCTTGACTGGGATCGGCGTCATACTTTCCGTAAGCACAGCGTACATTGCTGGGTACAATGTCTTGAAGTCTTTCAAGTCAAAATTTGTAGTTATGACGGTACTCAGCATGGCGTCGGTTCTACACCTAACTATGTCCTCAATTACCCGCTCGCTGTAGCCACCCCCTTTGCTGATTATGACCTCATCAAGGACGAGTAGGGGAGCCCTAAACCGCATGCGATCAGCCATAGAAGTTGTGGGGTCGTACATTACCTTTTCTATCTCAATCCCGGCAACTCGGCTAGCGCGTACCCAAGTACCTAAGACATTGCACACACTAAGCGCAGCCTTGAGGCAAATTGCAGCACACGCTGACTTCCCCATCCCATACTCACCGTATAGCAATAGCCCTTTGCCATTTGCCAAGTTATCCGCCATGGCTTGGCAATAGGCCCCTAATGGTTTTACGTGGGGACACGCTGCGGGAATTTGAGATAGCGTGGCGTTCCAATGTATTTTGGGCACCTGCATAAGCTCAAGGTGCCGGGGCTCTACTTCTAACCCCATTCGCCCGCCTCCCGCTCTACTAAATTGATAGTCCTATTTTTAATGTGCCTCGTATCCGCTGACTTTAACTCAGGCGCTGGTGGTATTTCCCCAGCCTCCTTGAACTTGCACGCCTTCAAAAATACCCAGTCAACAGATAGTGACGTTGGGATGGGCTCGACGTTCATATGAGGCTCTAACGCTGCCCAATTGGCAAACACGTACTCAACGTACCGGATTGCTGTGCTTACGTTGCCCTGACACAACTCTATGATTCTAGCGCACGCCCGTGTATCGCGTCCCCAAGAAACTAAATACTCCCGCCCGTATAGCGATCTAAAGCACGCGCGAAACGTAGCTATAACATCCTTTGGCCCCAACTTGGCAACAGACGTTAGCCCGAGCGTTAGGGCAACGCGTTCCGTTGCATGCCCCGCAGTCGCAACAGCCTCAGCCCTATCGGCCCTAATTTCATCACGCTTCAACCTTGATATAGCGTCCCGCATATCCTCCGTATGCCGGCGAGCCTTAGGCTTTATGAGCCTGTCAACAAACCACGCTAAACCGTCCACGGTCATAACCCCAAGTTGATACCCTAGCTCTGAATGGCTTACCCATTCCTTGGCTATCAACTCTTTGACGCACCGCTCTACCGTCAACGTGGAGACGCCCATACGCTGGGATAAACTGGCTGTGTCCGCAGCCGCCAGTAAAAGCCCCCTGTTTCTGCCATGCCTAGCTATAGCTGAGTCCTGCTCTTGGCACTCAGCCCGCATTACCGCGTAGCATACTAACGCGTCATTGCTGACAACGCTTATAGCGCTAGATAGCCAAATATGATCCATCACGGCTCCCCTTAAGTTAGCGCTTCAAGCCACGCTTTTACGTGGTTCTCTGGCCTGTGTTTGTCTGCTGCACTTTTACTGGGGATGCCTAAAGTACCATGCGCCGCCGCATGCAATCGTAGAACGTCCCCTAGCGGAACTGTGTGTATCCAATCGTTCTCCCAAGATTCCATAAGGTAACTGCCAACGCCATAAACCACAACAGGACGGCCGCGAGCCGCTGCCTCAGCGACAGTTAAGTCGTAGCCCTTTGCGTAATACGTCGGCACAACCAGACACCGGCAACGGTCATAGAGGTCAACCATATCCTCCCTGGCCCTGTCCCTAACAACTTTGCACCAACTTGATATTGCTGATATGCCCCTGGCATCATTCTCAAACACCTCAGCCGCGACTATGTCCCCATTGGGGTTGTACGGAACTTGTGGTGCAAAAAAGCACGCCGCTATAGGATTGTAAACGAGCTTAGCATTTGGCAGCCCATAAATGTCCTGCAAGTGCCAAAGCTCGCAGCGGCTTATACCTATGACAGTGTCAAACGTACGCAGTAGCTCAGGCTCATGCTTCAATGACTTCAAGTTTAATCTAAAGTCATCAATATCTTTCAAGCCCAGCCTCCATAAATTCCACCGCGTCAACATAGCGCCTATGGCCATGCCATGTAGTGTTATTGCGTATGCGCGGGCCTTGCCCGGCCTATCAATCCACCACTTGCTTCTAAGATCGGCGCTATCTAAATGGACAATGTCCGGGGATAGGCTTATGCAAGCGCTTGCACAGCCGCTAGCGTAATCTTTGCTATAGAGCCGGAAGTCGCCTCCAACAAAATGGAGTGTCACACCCTTATGCTCAAATATTTTTTGGGGTCCAGGCAATAGTATGTGAACGTCATGGCCTTCCTTGGCCAACTGCTCGGCCCTGTCCTGGCAAACAAAGGGCATCCCACCCGGCTTTATAGTCGGGTATGATCGGCAAGCTAACACTATACGCATGGCAATAACTCAAACACCTTTTGTGTGTCCGCGTGTAACTGTATCCCACTGTATGCCACGTTCTGCACTTGGCACACTTCCAACAATTGGGCCTTGGACAATGTCCACCCTATGCCATAACCCTTGCCAGCTTGCCCCCACCCGCACCGGCTACCGTCTTTGTTTGTGGCGGTATTTAACAGCTTGGGCTCAATATCCCCGATGGCTTTAACTAAGGCTGAGTGGGATAATATAAACAAATCCCGCAAAGACTGGCAAAGCCCTGCCCTAAGTTGCCGAACATCCGTTGCCCCGGTAGATCGGTAGACGTGGTGCCAAATAAAGTAGGTTAGCTCGTTACCTTGCGAAACAAACCTAGTGTATTTTTCTACCCGCCCACGGTATAGGATAACCCTGCCACTTTTGCCCATCCCCTTTACTTCTAAGTACCTAGTATCGCTTATCCCTAAGTCTGGGCATACATCACACCGGCTATCAGTCTTAAGCCTAACCGCCCCTGTGTGCTGCGCCGTCAAGTCCTCAAAGTATTCCCCAACTTCCCACCTAACCGCCCCCAAGCTAGTTATAAGCTTGGGGCCTAGGTCAAATAGAAGAAGCTGTTTGTCTTCACGCTTGGGGCCTGCGATTATCATAGGTCCTCAAAGCTTTCCACTACCAACTCCATATCAGCCGATATGGGGTCCGCTGAGTAATTAACGGTTAGTTCGGTTACAAGCCCCGTAACAGTGCCTGACGTGCCGGGTATAGTAAACCTAACCACCTGATTTAACTCAATGCAAGGCATGTAAGCGATTCTGACAGTCCACGGGTGCCGGCCCATCTTGAACTCAGCAAATCGCCTAGCCCCCAATGAGCAAGCGCTTGCCTCTGTTTTGACATACGGGTTATCAATCTCCTCAATGGCTACGCCGAACTCGTTTCGCAATCCTGAATCGTTGACGGTGCACTCTACGCGTATCTCCTCCCCTTCATCCTGTGATCGGGGCGTCTGTTTACTTGTGGAACCGCCTCCGCTGCCACCACCGCCACCGCGTCCCCCACGCCCACCACCGCCACGCCCGCTACCGCTTGCCTCCAACTTAACCGCGAGTTTGTGGATTAACTCCCGCCCACCTTTTTTATCAATCCAGTTGTTACGCCCCGGCCACTGCCAATCCCTGTCAAAGTCCCCGTAAGCCGTCATCTGTAGGGGTATGGCGTCATAGCCATTCAAATTATTGATTGCTGGCCAAGCGCCGTACGGCCCCGTATTGCGTATTGTGGCCTCCATGGAGCCGTCTGGTTGCTCGTCCATGTAGGATATATCCCCATACATCATGCTTGTGGCTAGCTCGCCGTTTCGCATGCCATTGGGTCCCATGTTGAACTTGCCCCGCACGTTCAACTTATGCTCACCCTTCCACACGGGAGTAGCCGAGCATATGCAAGTATCCCCCGTGCCTAATGGGGACTTATTGCCACCCGGAGGCTTATTTTGTGTGCTGCTAGGGCTAGGTGCCCCATCTACGCCGGGTATTTCTTTATTATCTAACCACCGACCGCGAACCTTAACCCGGCTGACACCCTGAGAAGTTGCTAAAGACTTGCTTGCCCCTAGTACGGCAGTCTGGGGGATTACAACATCAACCGCGTCTCCGTTGTCCTTCCAATCTGTGGCCGTGAGGATACCTAAGTGATTTATGTACAAGTCGCCCCCGGCAGCGCGTGCGACCTTTCGGGCCTCCTCTAATAGATTATCACCCTGTACTATGATCTTGTTGAACGTCTGCGCGCTGCTAAGTGCAAATGAGTACAAGGAAGATGGCAAACCCCCGAAAGTGTCAACCAACTCGGCTAACACTTGGTTGGCCGTCATGCCGTCGAATTGGTAAGTATTTACCGGCTTGTTACCTAGGCGGGCCGCAAAACTGCCAACCCCAAAGCTCATCTCAGAGTTAGGGGCATCGGGGTCATATTCCTCATCCGGCGCATCAATAACACCGTTAAGCCAATTGACGGCCGCACCGCTGCCGCACCCGTACAAATCCCCGGATACTGATATACCCGCACGTATGGGGTTATTGGCCCAAGCGCTGGGATACTTACGCCCAACGTTTACAGCTACTAACGTGCCGCCGTACTGGCCGCGCATGCTAGAGGTAATCGACCATGAGACTAGATCATCAACTAGCGCCATTGCAAAGGTCCTTCAAAGCCTGTGGAACTGTCTTGGGTCCGTCCGCAATTTGCCATATCTCATGGGTGAAATAGTCGTGCCGAGACTTGACCATAGCTTCCATATCATGCCTGCGAACATACCCAATCTGCTGCATAGCATCATATGACACGTCGGGAACTACCTTTGCCAAGTCCCACCTATGCGTAGTGTCGAACCTAGCAATAACCCATTTATAGTTTCCCCGGCTAATCCGGTTAAATAGGTTTCCGATCAAAGTAGTGTCAGTGCGGTCCTCGGAATCCGCGTGCACCAACTCTACAATATCCGTCATCACTAAAATGTCAGCGGGCACCAAACTAGAAGCTAGGCTAAGGTGTTCCATGTATGCCTTAGCTTGGGGGCTGGCCATATTGAACGCCCGCAAGTCCGGCTCTACTCCCAACACGTCAAGGCCCTCAACTTTAGCAAACTCTATGAACTTGCCGTTGAAACTGCCAAGCTCAAATACCCGTGGGGCATGCTCTAACGCACTGCAAACCTTGGCCGCTATGCGAAGGCTTCCAAGATGCCGCCACTGAGCGCTGTATCCCCAGCGGTTCGTATACCACCCAAAATAGTCCTCCGCGACTATCGAGCTTAGCAATTGTTCCCACGCATCAACCATGCGGCTTGATTCATAAGATTCCCGCAGGGCCAAGCCTTTCTCCACGCACTCCCGCCTATGGATAGCTGGGAGGGCTAATTGCATGATCTTGCCAGCAATGTCGTTTAGGTTAGGCACGCCCCAAACTGTGCCCGCCGTGTATTGCATGCCCGCGCATGGTACTAGCCCTGGGTAATCATCGCCTAGAACCTCTGGCAACGCGGTAATATGGCTAGCAACTGTGGGCACCCCACTAAATGCCGCCTCTAGGCAAGGTATGCCAAACCCTTCTCCCGTAGTTGTGGAGAAATGAACATCGCTAATGCGATACAATTCCCCCATCTCCTCAGTTGAATACCCATACGTGCCGGGGTCTGAGTATATGACGTTGCCACGCAGCCCGTAAACGCTTTCCAACTCTTTCAAATTGTAGCCGCCTACGTGGGGCCTAACGTCAGCCGTTGGGCGTGTATGGGCTATCAATGCAACGTGACGCCGCACGCCCTTAAAATGTGCCTTAACTCTGCCTGCCACGTAATACGCGTAGTCCCACCGCTTCCGTACATCGTTGCGATCAACGTTTAAGAGAACTATCGTTTCATCGGTTATGGGGTAGCCCAACTTTTCCGACCACTTTGCACGTAGGTCGCTAACTTCTTCGGGGGACTTTGCGGGCCTAAAAATGTGGCCATTTATACCATGGGGTATGACGTTGGGAGAGTCTACAACGCCCTTCCAAAGCTCTCGGCCTATCCGGCTAACGTGCACCAAAAATTCGCTGGGCAATTGGTGCCACATTCCATTTGCATCCTTAGGCAAGGTTACACCCTCCCAAGGCATCCAAAACAGCATGGGACAATTAGCCGGAATACCCCGAACGTGCGATACACGATTGAGCATGCCAATATGAGAAAAGGCTACCACAATGTCAGGCCGCCACTTCTCCGCTATTAGGTCAAGCTCTCCGGGGTCAAGGTGCAGCGCGTTGTACTCCACAATCCCCTCAGGCGGGTTCGGTAAGGGGCCGTGCGTCCCGCCAACAACCGCAATATCATTCCCCCTGAGGGCCAGCGACTCGGCCAATAATCGCAGTTGTGTCCCGAAGCTCGTCGGAGCTTGGAGGTTGTCGCCTATCAGCATCACTCGCACGGTCTTTCTCCATTTGCATTTTAGCTGAGGCTAGGCTGTGCAAAGCCTCATGTAAGGCTATGGTTTTAACTTCGTCCAGAACAACCCTAGGCCACGCCTCAGGCCATCCATAGGTTTCACCCTGCTCCGGGCCTACCTGAATCAAGAGCGGCTTAGAGTGCGGGAACGCCCGCTTCAGCAAGGGGACCAGTCGGGGAAGTTGCTTGTGCAACCTGGGGTCTGACATTACCCAACCGGGGGCCTCCCGCCTAAACCAATCAACTACGTCATGGGGTGGGGTTGTTGCCTCCATCGTATTGAGCAACTTGGCAAACACTCCAGCCGGCTTAGGGTGGTGGCATCCCAGCACACGGACAACGAACGCCGTAGTAACTGAAACTTTAGTAGAGTCTGGGCCTGCTACAAAGACGTTCAAGTACATCGTCAGCACTCCATGGCATGGCGTCTTCGGGAGCCTGCGGTCCATAGCTTAATGCTCGGAGCCCCCATTTTCGCAACATCCTTGCCTAAAAAACACCGCGTCTTCTATGCGTACGGTAAACTTCGCTATCATTTCCGGGCCTGTGCCCAACAACAATGTCAGCGCAAACTCCGGTAAGAACGCCGGCAGCTTTTGCCCGTAGAAAAAAGTCCGTATGCTCTGTTAGCTTTAGTTTTTCATCCCACCGAACGTCCCGCAGCGTCTGGGGCCTTGCTACGAAAAAATTATAGCAAATATCCACTAGGTTTACACACCCAAGCCGTGCGTATGGGGTAGCCTTCAAGTACAACCTATTGGCATGTAAATAAAACACGCGTTGCCAGCTAGCCCTACCACCGCTTGGAGTTTGCAGTGATCCCCCCAAAATATCCAAGGGGCTGTCCTCTAACAGTCCCACCATTGCCCCTATGTCCGTGCCGTCAACAAACAGAAAATCGTCATCCAGTATTAGGCAGTATTCAGTCTCTACCAAATCGGCGAGAAGGTTTCTACCGGCAGCAAGCCCGGAATCGTAGGGCATCCACACTGAAGACGCCCCACGTACTGGCGTGGGCATAGCGGAATCATTGGCCACTAGGATAGGCATACTTGGGTATTTGCCGCGTATGCTATCCACCAAATTCTGAAGTTTTTCCGGCCGCTCAAATGTCTTTATAACGGCCGTGCAACTCTCTATACGCCGTTTTTCTTCCACTGTGAACCCTTTGGGTGGTGGCAACCGTAGTCGTTGGTTTCCTCATACGCTGCTAAATTTAGCAGTTCTCGATTACCGGAAAGCCTGCACTGACAAATACCGCACGCTACTTTTTGACGCTCGGGGGAGTTGGTGTTAGCTACTTGCAACACTAACACGTGGTCACAATCAAAGCACACCTCTAGCCGCTTCTCTATACGTTCTGGGGGTAGTCGGCTCCCCAACAATATGGCCTTAGTCAAAGACTTCAGCTTGGCCACCTTGTCCACTAGCAACGCTATTCCCTGCTTAGCCATTTTATTCAAGCGCTTGCCCGCCCCCCCCCCCCCCCTAAGTTTTTATGTTGGCCAGACACCACTGCACAACTTTTGTTCTGTGTGCTGAGTGTGCGTCAAATCTTCTATGTATGCTGTTTTCATCGCCGGAACCTAACTCTTGTACGCCACCGTGCATATCATAGGCAATGCCGCCACCCGATACATAGGAAAGCAAAATATCTTCCCCATTGCCTTGAGGCTTGCCGCCTATGGCATCAATAGCTCGGGTGTATTGCATTGCCCGTATGCAATTACGTCGATCTGCCACAACGCACCTTGTTAAAACTATGGGGACTTGCCCGCAAGAGTCCGCCCCTACATACGTTCCGTCAGTCAATGGCGTACGCCCGAACAAGCCTTGCATCTTCCCATCATTCGCGGCCTCAAACTGCGCCACTAAATGTTTGATCGTGGGCTCATCGACGAGTAAATCATCGTCTTGAAACAAGATAGCGTCATTTTTCGCTAGGGACGCCGCCGCAAACCTAGCCCACAAGCCTAAGTCGCTGGTGCAATTTACCACCGTTACGCCGTCCACACGGAACGGGTAAACTTTCGGATTGCTGTTCCAGACTATTACCTCATCAATAATTGGGATACGCTGCAAGTGCGCTAATATCTCAACTAACTGTGGGAGCCTGTTCCAACTTAACAATATTGCGGTAGCCGTCATTAAAACTTCCTAGCGTGCACTAGCCCTTCCATTAAAGTCGGGGCGTTCCAGGGGGTGGAGGGGGTAAACTCTTTTAGGCTGGTGTCCTCTGCAAATTCGTCCAATGTTATGGCGTCAAATCCAGCAAGCTTGTACCTTTCTGGGCTCATATGTATGCCACGTGCCCCTATGTACCGACAGCGGTTCACTTGGGTGCACAATCTAACCCAGCCTTTTTGATCAAATGAAACCGCTGTAGTACCGTCTTGGCCTCCAGGCGCTGAGCCCAAATGCTTAGCCCGGCGGGTATGCCAACCCAAATCAACTGGGAAGACGTGCCCATTTGCTATGGCGGCCGGTTCCTGCCTCAATTCTTTCAACCACTCTCTGATAATAGCGTGGGGCCTGTCCGCGTAATTTTGGCCAGACAGAAACGTATGCTCAAAGTAATAAAGCGTGGAGCATATAGATTCCCAACACTTTTTAGACATTAAGTAGGCCCACCAATTAACAAACGTGGCCTCCACGTTTTGTAGGCGGGTTTTCTTGCTGTCAAACGAGTGCAAGCACGGGCACCACCCTTGCACGGCCCCAACGTTGGAAAAATTATCCTCAGCCCAGTCCAGTAGATTTTCCATCAAGGGCAGGTAGTTTGAGGATGGTACGGCGTCATCCTCAAACACAAACACCCGAGCGTAGCCCAAGCTGTCGAACAGTTGCCGTCTGAGGTCTATGATATTTCTGCCACACCCCCAATTAACGCTACGCTTAATTATCACTGACTGGGGCAAAGCCTGCCTTGCTATAGCCGCTTGACGGTCTTGCAATGTTTGATCTTTTGGCAAGTCTAAGAACACATACACCGGGTAAGTGTGTATCCCTGGATTCTTTGCAAGCGCTTGCACAACATGCGTTAGGTAGTCCGGCCTGTCGTAAGCCGCAATACCTATAGCCGTGGTGTTTTCGGGCGTACCTACGGGCTTCGTCAACGCCCACCTATGCTGGTGCCAATCCCTCACGCCGGATTGATGGTGGTATGCCTTGAGCCTATCTCGCCAGTCTTCAATGGGGGACTCGGCTCGGCGGGTGTTGTCCTTCCACCGTTGCACGGCCGCCCCAACTGGCCTAATCATCGTAGTTCCGTTTTGACGGCGCTCCCGCCCCAGCCACGTGCCGTCCGGCTGCAACCGATACACGCACCACAAAACGCCGCCGTTGGCATACAGCTTTAGCGCCGGGCCTAGCCCATCGGAATCCAATACCCAGTGGGTTATATTCTCAGCGT
>ERZ869936.1492-NODE-1492-length-16496-cov-11.989295_pt1 | contig 16496 bp, 20 predicted proteins | sample MGYA00520876_ERZ869936 | MGnify/ENA primary metagenome ERZ869936 (study PRJEB32218, sample SAMN09650985) | biofilter metagenome | isolation source: enrty point of leading RO module | place: Saudi Arabia: Thuwal, RO plant located on Red Sea | collected 2016-02-17...
TCATAACCAATGCGGGTCTCAACGTAGTTCTTATCCATTTCGCTATCTTCGCCCTTGATGCCCACCTTGGTGGTGACATAAGGACCAGCAAAAGCAGGTGCTGCGGTGGCAGCGCCCAGCATTGCCAGAGCAGAAAGTGCGAGTGCTTGTTTCATTTTAAAGTACTGTGTAGGGTTGTCTGTTGAAGACCTGATAATTATACCAGATAATCATTTCTTTGTCATTAAGGATTCTTTAAGGTTTGCTGACAAAGAAAAAGGGGGGCGGTTGCCCCCCGTTCAAATATGTATAAGTATTAAAACCTATCAGAAGTTCCAGGTAGCACCGATCTTGGTTCCGTAACCGATCTCGTCGGCATCGTCAACGGAAGCGAAGGAGAGCTCACCATACACTGCTACAGACTCACTGACAGCAATGCTAGCACCGCCCTTACCGGTGAAGGCACCCTTACCATCTGCACCATCCGCCGAGACTAGAGCAGGACCCGCTTGGACGTAGTAGGAAACATCGCCAGTAGCACCAGCGTATCCAATGTGCGCCTCAGTCGTCGTGGATTGGTAGTCAGAACCAGCGAACGAGCTGTTTGCTTCCACGTTTACGTAAGGACCAGCAACAGCAGCACCGGCAGACATGGAGATAGCAGCAGCTGCCGCAAATACAGATTTGATCATTTTGTTAAGTTTTGTGTAAATTAACGAACACAGTATTTAGTGTACGTTAATCTAAGGTTAATGTCAAGCTTGTAGGGGATTCCGTAATACACTGAAACCCTTGACCTTTTGGAATTCTAGTACAGACTCGAACTTATCGTGCAGTTCGGGTTTATGTGAGATGATGAAGATATTTGCGTCCTTAACGACAAAGCGGATGATCTTCATAAACTCGTCAGTGCCGAATCCATCCAGTGACGAGTCAAACACCTCGTCCATGATGAGAAGATTTGTAGCGACACTGTTCTTCATCCTTGCAATTTCACGCCATGTGAAAAGGAGTGCGAGATCGATTCGCATCTTCTCGCCCTCCGAGAAGGAAGAATAGGAAAAGTTTTCGTGGATGGGTGATTGGATTTTTTCATTGAACTCACCGTCCAAGGTAAAGTTGATGAAAAAATCCATCCGTTGTAGATATCTGTTGACCTGCTGATTAATCAGTGGCAAATACTTTTTAATAATGCTCGACTTTACGCCGTCATCCTTAAGTAATACGTTTGCTTGAAGAAAGTAATTGTAATCTTCTTTCAGCGTCTCGTGGTCTTTCAGAACTTGTTTGAGTTGTCCCTTGTACTCACTTAACTTCTCGTGTTCAGAATTTCTGTCTTCAATTCGATTGGTAAGAGTTTGAATTTCACGTTCCAGTCTTGCCCGTAATTTGTTAGCTTCAGAAATTTGAACGTTTGTCTGAGAAATCTCATTCGAGAGTTTAGTAGTCTCCCTTTGGAGTGTAGAGAACTCTCGTTCCCTACGTTCCTCCGCCTTGATTGCCTCCTCAAGTTCATTGAGATTGCTATCAAATTTGGCGACTGACTCCTGGAGCTGTACAGTTTTATTTACACGGAAAGATTCTTCGATGTTTTGAGTGCAAGTCGGGCAAACCGAATTGTCCTCGAAGAACTTCAGAGTGTCACTGGCATCAGACTTCTTTGACTGGATTTTTCCGAGGAACTTACCCAGTTTTCTAAGTGCTTCTGAAGCATCAGCAAACTTTGCTGCTTCCGACTCCTTGCCTTCGACTTTGACAAGGAGGTCTTCAACACGCTTTTGATGCTTCGCGACCTCGGAATCGAGATCCAAAATTTGGTTTTGTTTCTCTTGGATATCATGTTGACCTGATTCCTCGATTGACTTGATGAAGTTCTGTTGCATGATGATTTTATCAGCAATCCCTTCTTTTTTCAAGTCCATCGTCCGCAGACGGTCCTTAGCATCCTTGATACGTGCCTTCATAATGTCCGACATGGACGAGAAGATCTTAATGTCAAGGAGGTCTTCGATGACCTCTCTGCGGTTTGCAGCGGACAACTGCATGAAGGGCACGAAACTGGCACTGCCAAGGATCACAATCTGTGTGAACGACTTGAAGTTCAGTTTGAGGATGCTCTCTTCCAGCATCTTCTGCTGGTCCTTGGCATCAGCATCCTCATTCAACCGGTTGCCATTCCGATCGATTGTAAAAATGTTCGGTCTGATACCACGAGTAATCTTGTACTGAGTGCTGTTGACAGCAAACTCAATCTCAACAACACAGTCCTTGTCATTCTGAGAATTGACAATCTGACCTTTGTTGATTTTACGGAAAGGTTTATTGAATAGCGAAAAGCACAGAGCATCCAGCAACGTAGACTTACCAGCACCATTCTGACCGATGATACAGGTGTTCTTAGACTCGTTTAACTTAATCTCTGTGAACTGGTTACCTGATGACAGGAAGTTTTTATAACGAATAGTTTGAAACTCAATCATTCTCCGGTTCAAGCATACTTGCAGGAGCAGCAACTACTGCCCGTCCATCTTCTAGGCGAACCAAAAAGGTTTCACCATTCTCAACTCGCTCCATGTAGTTCTCAAAACTAGCATGGAATGTATCAAAGTCAACCTCAATCATCGTCTTCGGGTGGAGGAACTACAATGTCTTCTTCAGTGATAATGGTATAACGAACACCTGCTTTTTCGCAAGCACCGACTGCAACAGCGTCCTGGACCTCAACCACAGACATCTCAGGACTATCATTTGCCTCTAGTTGGAGAGCATACCTATAAGCATCATCCTCTTCTGTGAATAGAAAGACTACTTTCTCACCAGAAGCATCTTTGACAGCGAAGGCACCTTCATCTTCCATGCCTTCGACAGTAATAATAAACATTAGGTTACCTCACATGCTTCACGGTAGACTTCCTTGACAAGACTTTTGATTTTATTCTTACTCAGTTCTGTCTCAAGGTCATCCACAAACTTGTCAAGCAATGTCATGGTGTCCTCAGTTTGTTCAGCAGCGTCTTCACCAAACTCCATGGTGTCTGTCTTCTCAATGATCTTTAGATCATAAGGATTCGCTGCTGTCAGAGCATCGACAAACCTGTCATACTCCTTTGTGCTGGACTTGTTTACAACAATCAACTTAACAATCTTGTTTTCATACTCCTTGAACTTGAAGAGTTGACGAGGAGTGTCATCATATCTGATGACCTTAAACATCTGAAAAGGATTGTTGATATATTCTAGTTCGTACGTGTCTGTGTCGAAGATTGTGAATCCTCGATTATCGCCAACGTCGTTCCAGAACATTTCATATGGGTTTCCGAGGTAGAAAATCCTACCGTCAGTTGATCGGGTGTGATAATGACCAGAGAAGACCCGATCGAATTTTTGGTAGGGTTCGATGTCTGCACCATCTTCCATCGTAAAGCCTTCGTGTGCATAGAACCCGTTAAGTTCTAGGTGACCCATGACGACCTTTGCATCAGTCTCACGGATCCACTTATATGTATATTCGCTGTTGTCAGCATTGATCCAAGGGACCATGCAGATCTTACATCCATCAATCTCTACGTCCGTAACTTCAGTGAGAGTATGGACATTATCGTACTCTCGTAGAAGTAGGTCGATAGTATTAACTTCGTTAGTGTTCTTGTAGAATGCGGTGTGATTACCGACCACGGAGTAAAGGGAAATGTTATAACCTGCGAGACGGTCAAAATAATTTCTCTGCGCCCAATCCAAAGAATATAAATCGATACCCTTACGACTATCGAAAGTATCTCCCATGTCGATGACAGTTGTGATACCACGTTCCAGCAACGTTGGGAAAAAGATTTCCTCGTAGAACTTCTGGAAGTATTCATGGAATAACTTTGACCCCTTCTTAAATCCGAAGTGCTGGTCGGTGATAATAGCAACCTTCATAGTTTTCCGCCAACAACTCCGCTATTGATTACTCGTGTATATTGATCTAGTGTTCCTTCTTGCTCGCACTTAAGATGCCATCGAGTCATAGTGACCACTGCATCTTTTGTAAGACCCGTGAGCATCTTACGACCTTCTTTAGTTTCACTTTGCCATAGACCGAATCGAGTTTCCCATACACGGAAACAATCATCAATCCATTCGTATTCGGCAATCTCAGGATGTTCGCTCATCGGTTAAGGCGGTACTGTACGGCATCTTTAATCTGGTTGTACTCAGAAGACCTATCGGATTCGTCTGCGACGAATACTTCGTCATACCCAGATCTTTCGATAATCTTTTGTCTAATCTCTAGTTGCTTTTTCTCCTTCTGAATACGACGGAGGAAAGCATAATGAATGATTTGAGTGAAGTAAGCAAAAGGATTACTTGACTTCTCAGGGTCAAAATTATTGATGTACTGAACACAGTTCTCAATGCCATCACAAATCATGTCATCCTTGAACATGTAGTTCACAAAGTTTGGTTTGTATGACAAGTGAGTGGCAATCTTCAGAAAGCATTCACCCAGGTAATTAGTAATACGAGGTTTGGGTTTACCTGCTGCTTCAGCATCTTTGATAGATTGTTTGTAAACAATGATTGCAGCAAGAAACTCTTTATTGTTTACATAATGCTCTGATCTTTTACGTACCATGGGAATGTACAGTTATGTAATCATTATAGCATACTAATGGGGGCTTGACAAATACTCTGAATGTCAGTATGATGACTCTGTGCCCGGTAAAGGGGTGTGTTAAGCCTTTAAGAATTATAGAGTTTCTCTAGGAGATCTCTTGCTTTATCTACCGTAGAGACATATCCCATCTCTTTAGTAAGATCAGGATGGTTATCACCGAACCCATGGTTCACTACTTCTTTATAAGTTTCTACAATCTCTGATGATGAGATCTGTGAGATCGTAATAACCTTAGACATAGGTAAGACGTAAGTCTCATCGTCAGTCATCTTCATCCAAGGTTCGAACTTATACCCCATGGGTATATTCGTGCCATTGGCACGAATCTCTTTACAGATAACTGGATTATCAATAACGATCTGTTCTGGTTTTTCTTTCTCGGTGTTATCTACAATGACCATAGCAAGGATTTCTTCACCAGACACCAACTTGATGCTTGCGTAGAACTCGTCGTACGGTTGATCAGATTTTGATTGAGATGATGTCATAATTGAACTTCTCCTCGTTGTAGTACTTGATTCTCTCTACAAGATGATTCAGGGTGTAATTACTTCTGGATCCCTTCTTACAATCATCAGCAATATCGTAAAGAGTTGCCTTGAGTTTGTTCTCACTTTTTCGCAAGACTCTACCAATAGACTGTAGAGTTCTGATCCGGGACTTGCTAGGCGATGAGAAGATGACGTTATGAAGGTTTTTGATGTTGATCCCTGTTGAGAACGTGCCAAACGAAGCAATAATAATGGCATCGTTCTCTTGTTCAGTGATCTGACGAACGGTCTCCCGTTCTTCGGTGTCCACGCCTCCGTGAACAAAAAATACCTTTCGTTCTGATGTATTTATGAGGTCATAGAGAACCTCACCATGTGCGGCAACCCGACTAAAAAGAATCAAAGTGTTCCCTTTCAAGTCGTGTGCTAGGTTCTTAATGAACTTGTTACGCTTCTCATGCCCGATGATGAACTGCACTTCATCCTCATAAGTCTCAAAGACCTGCGGGTCATGCTTCATCAACAGAACCTTGATATTCAGTTTGGCAAGATACCCTGCCTCCTGTAGTTCCTTCGTATTGATAATCTTGTACGATGGTCCGAATAGACCTTCTAGCACCCACTTATGAGTTTGTGTGCCGTCAAGGGTTCCAGTGAATCCATAACGGTACTTTGCATCTGCCAGTTTGGACATGATGCCGATAAGAGACTTAGACTTGAATTGATGTGCCTCGTCCCCAATGATGACATCGAACTGACCGAACCACTTACGGTCCATCTTGTAGATAGACTGCCAGGTGCTGATAACGACATCCTTCTTAGCGATTCTCGTCTTGCCGCCATAGATTTTATAACAGTGTTGCTGTGCGTTCCATCCATAGTCCTCAAAGTCCTTATACATCTGCTCCACCAATGATGTGGTGGGAACAACGATGAGGACCTTCCTAGATGCCTCTACATGGTACCTACAAACGCCGTAAATCATCAAAGACTTACCAGACCCCGTAGGACTGATTAGAAGGCGTCTGTTGCGTCTCAGAGCGTCGAATACACCTTCTACCTGATAATCCCTAGGTTTGAAGTTTGTGATGCGTTCTAGGTAGTCTCTGACGCCCTCCTGGGAGACCATCTCGTTCTCCTCATATGGGAGACCATAGAACTTGTTATTCTCAAACTCAAAACTATATCCGTGACGATCACAGAACACCTGTAGTTTGTCAATCAAACCACAGTAGATTTCTTTCTTCTCAATATTGAATAGTCTAATCTTTCCGTCCCAATACTTGCTACGGTATTGAGGCATGAACTTCGCATTGGGTACATCAAACGTGAACTGATCTTGTAGTTCATGCTGAATGTGTGGATCACAATCAACCGTTAGATAAACCTCATTCTTCTTCCTAATAACCAGATCAGCCATAACCAGCACTAAACCTACGCCATTCGATGGCATTCTTAATTTGGTAGGTTCTGTTGGAAATTTGTTTTAGTACCTCTTCAAGGTACTTCAACATAATATCGTAGTAATCAATTTTGAGTTTTGCTTTCTGCATCCGTTCATCTGCATCCAGATACAGTTGCAACTCTGATTTGTCTCTAACTTTGTAAGGAAACGGTTCATCAATATAAATTTGTGAATCCGCCTTCCCAGAATAATACTTACGACGTTCCAGTAGAATACCTGAAAACACAGTCTCTGCTTGCTTTTTCAGCGACAGTGTTGTATTATATAGGTCGTAATATTTGGCGTGTAATTGGGGTACCTTAAGTGATTCTGTATCCAGTTCATCTGGGTTGATAACAGAATCAGATGCCCACATCTCCTGGATAAGTTCCAGTGAGAAACTAGACTTCCTTTCCATCAATGTCCATCAAATCAAACATAGTGTATTTGAACACTGCGGTGGCAGTGAAATATTGCTCTTCTTGGATTGTAGCGTTGAATGGAATACCTTCCAAGGAAACAGGAAAAAGGTCCCTGAACAATACTTTGCCAGACACCTGATAATTGCTATTAAGAATCAGCAGCGTTCCATCACTACGATGATTCTTGTATTGTCCTAGATCTTCTGGGTATCCTAGTTCACGGATCCAGTTGTAGATCTGATGATAGTTCTCCATGTTCTCATCGACCATGAAGTCAACCCTTAAGTCCTCATACTGCACCTTGTCACCAGGCACAGGGATGTCTCTGAGATAGGTTGATTGTTGTGCAGTTCCCATAGAAATGCTAGGCAGATTCGCTTTGTTGCAAAGAAAATCTACCTTGCGGCATCTATTGAGGATTAGTTGGAACCCACCAACAGAAAGCATGTTCCTGTTGGATACTTGGTTCAACTTGCACGGATTGTTTGACATCAGCTTCCCAAGCTGACACTATTTAGTAGCGGTACTCTTGGATAATATCCAATACTTTATTCAGCGTGTAGTGTGCACCATCGTGCCAATCTCCACTAGCACCCTGATAAGTTCCGTTGTAAAGAGTCTCCTTTATCTTAAGAACACGTACCTTGAGTTCTTCGAGTTCCAGTTCGTTTCTAGGCATAAGCATGTCCGGTAATTGCCCAAGTGATTAGACCAGCGATTGCACCGTATATAAGAAACGCTACAATCAGAGTATGTCGGTCTGGCATTTGTATCGTGACTCTACACTATTTTATCACCACACATAAAAAAAGACCCCCACTTGTGTGGAGGTCCTAATAAACGGTTGAACCGTGATCACATTAGGTTTTGAACCTTTACGCGACGGTAGTAGCGGTTGGAACCAGCAGTCATACGACCGCGACCTTGGGTTGTGCCTTCCGCGAATGGGTTTGCGACCATGCCGTAGCGGGTCTTGAAACCAATCTTTGGTTGGAAGGTGTCCTGTCCAACGGCGCGAACCATCTGGAGAGGAACGTATGGGCAGTAGAAGAGACCTGCGTCGTAAGGGGAAGAACCCTTATAACCCATGACGTAGTACTGGTCGGCGCTTAGGTTTGCAGCGAATGGATCGATGTAAACACGGAAGCGACCATTTAGAACACCAGCGAAGGTGTTACCGGTGTCGTCAACGGTTAGGTTAGCAGAAAGTGCTGGGGTGTAGTCGAGTTGACCAGCAGCAGCAAGAGCAGAAGCAACGTCAGCAGAGCAAAGGATGATGTTGCCCTTTCCTCTACGAGTTCTTTGTGCGATTGCGTTGGCATCACGCTCTAGTTGGAACATCATGCCCTTGAACTTCTCAACCATCCAGCGACCGTTGGAGTCAACGTCTAGGTCGAAGACACCGCCGGTTGCAACGTTGGTCTGTGCACCAGGCTCAGCAGCCTTGTAGATGGTACGGATGATCTCGCGGTTGATCTCAGCAAGGATTTCAGTGCTGAGGATGTTAGCGAGTTCTGCTTCTGCATCTAGACCATGGATCGCCTTGAGGTCCTGGGCGAGTTCCATGCTGTACTCTGCCTTGAGTGCTCTGCTGCGTGCTGCAACAGTAACTTTCTCAATGCTGAACGACATCTCGCGGAAGTCGTTCGTAGAGGAATCACCTAGTGCTTCTAGGGCAGTTGCGTCAATACCTTGACCAACATTGTAGTCACGACCAGCACCACCGTTAAGGATGGCAGGGTTTGTACCGTTCTGAGCAGTTGTACCGAAACCAACGGAAGTACCATCGTTGGTAACACCGCCAAGTACGTAATCGCCCTGGGTTAGCGATGCATCGCTATCCTGTGCAGAGAATGCAGAATCAGGCTCGTTGAAGAATGCCTCGGTGCCGTTCTGGTTGTCGTAGCGGCTTCTCATCGCAAAGATGAGACCAGTTGGACCGTTCATTGGCTGAACGCCTGCTAGGTCATAAGCGACCAAGTTAGGCATTGCACGACGGATTAGGCTGATTAGAACAGGGTCAAAACCAGCAACAGGACCGGCATCAGCAGAACCACCGCTGAAACCTGGAGTACCTGCAGAAGCGCCACCGTTACCTAGGGAGGTGGTAGGAGGTGCTTCAGCAAGGAATGCACGGTCCTCTTTTAGAAATCTTTCTTGGTTTTCGAGAAGTTGGGCAGTAACTGCTCTACGGTGAGAATCCTTGATCTGATCTAGACCTTCGGCTTCTAGTAGAGGAGCCCACTTCTTCTGTAGTGCAGAAGAGTTAAACATGGGTGTCTCTTTAAAAAGGAGAAGTTTTAGTTAATTTAGTTGAACTGGGTTAGAGCACGAAGATATGCTTCCATTGCTGGGGAATGCTCCTCACCAACAGGTGCGTCTTCAGAGATAACCTCTTGCGATTCAGTTACAGGCTTTTGTGCGAAATACGATTCGCGGAGCGTAACAAGTTTTTCGCGGTATTGTTCTTCACTTTCAAACTCAACACCTTCAGCGAGACTTGCAAGCTTTTCCTTTTGGGAAAGAGCAAGACCTTCACAAACGTCATCTAGGATGTTGTCAGAAACAGATTCGCTTAGACGCTGGGTAAGAGCGACATTGCTGTCAATCTGTTCGTTGAGCTTGGTTTCCATCTCATCAAGTTTTTGAACCATAGCCTCAAGAACATCGTATTTTTCTTCAGGGAGTTGTACATAATGTTCTTCAAAAAGTCCCTTGAGACCGGTCATAAAGGACTCCGAGAGTTCACCACGGAGACCATTGGTGACGGCTAGTTCGTTTTCGTTGACCCATTCCTGGGCAACGTACTCTAGGTAACCGTCAACACGCTCAGTTAGTTCACTCTTGATTGCTTCAACTTGCTCTACAAGAGTGGACTGGTATTGAGCTTCGATTTCTTCTACTACAGAAGAAACCTTAGATTTGATAACTGCTTCGAAAACAGTTCTTGCTTTTTCTTGGAACTCTTCGGAAAGCTCTTCGCCTTCGAGAAGTGCAGCAACGTCCTCTTCGAGATCGAGTTCGACTTCTTCGTTAGCACCACGACCATAACCTGTTGCCTTAAGAGCAGCAGGACCTGGCATTGTGGTCTTAGCAGCAGCGCCCTTAAACTGTGGATCGCCACCTTGTGCTAGTGTTGCAGAAGGAGTCTTGAGTTTGTTCGACTCGTCGTCTGGTTTGGAGTTGGTTGGAGTAGGACCGCCTAGATCTTCGATAGATCCAGCATCAGGCACATAGTTTGGAGCCTTAGGCATAGGATCGGCAGCCTTAGCACCCTTCGTTACCTGGTTCTCCATCTCATGTAGTTCGTTATTAACGCTCATTTGAAGTTTCCGAGAGTACCTAGAATTGCTAGTATTATTTATAGATTATAGATTTGATAGGAAGTCTGCGAAGAGGCGCAACTTGTTTGCCTCATAGATCTCTCTGTCAATCATAGTAGTATTTAGCTCGGTCTTAATCTGTTCGCACTTCATTTCGCGCAAAACAGACCCTTCCCAAACCCATTCCTTACCTTCCATGATGCCATCAACGAAAGCATCTGGTGCAGAAGGATCTGCTACAATATCAGCAGCGGTGGCAAGCATAAAGTCCTCACCAACAACATTCACACCATCTTGGTTCACAATAGAACCCATGCCACGAGAAGAAACACCTAGTTTGACACCATCTGCCAAAAGCGACTCGGCGATCTTACCCATTGGTGTGGATAGGATTTGTGCTTTACCAATGAAGTTATTACCTTCTTGGCGTAGTTCTACAATCTTATGGGATACACGGTCCAAGTTGATTTGTGGACCATCAGGGTGACCAAGTTCACCAAGAGCACGACCTTTAGAAACGAAGGTCTCGGTGTAACGCTTGACCTCATTCACCATCGTGTTGATGGGATACATTCTCTTGTTACGGTTTACGACTTCCGCCTGAAGGAATGGACCCTGAATGTATAGAGTCTTCTTACCGTCTTTTTCTTCGGTAAGAATATCAACTGATTCGATTTCTTCGGAGATTAGTTTCATCCTAGTTGTACCTCGCTGATGAATACATCACATCCGTTACTGGAATCGCCATACATTAGCGGAATGACGGACTTACTAATCGTTGCCTCACCGGTAAAATCTGCATGACCGGTGTTTGTGCTTACATCTAGTGTAAGCGTCATCGCGTAATCATTCTGACGCTGTGGTGAAGAAATACCTGTAATCTTCACATGCTTCAATGTAGTATTGTAGATGGAAGGATCTGCTCCAGTCATCGTCACAAAGTCATCAACCTTGAGTTTAGTATCAGGGTGATTTAGTGTGACTGTTGTGGTTGTACCAGTGGTGATACCAGTGACAGTAGCGGAAGCAGGATGAGTGAACCTTAGTAGAATATCGTCTTGTTTGTTGACGTGAATCGAAGTAACACCAACGTTAGAGGTTGTAGTGTGACAAACGCCAATGTGACCACCATTCTTACCAGAACTGGTAGAAGCGTGCATAATACCTGTTTTGACGATAAAGTTATCGCCAACAACGCGAGTGGTATTATTTGTGGAAAGTGTTCCCAGGTCTTGGACCTGTTTAATTGGTTGCGCGGCGCTCATTCTTCCTCTTGGGATTCAGGTTCTACTTCGGTTTCAGGTTCTACTTCAGTCTCAACTTCTGCTTCAACTTCAGGTTCTTCTTCAGGTGCTTCTGGTTTGTCACCAAAAAGTCCTGCTGCAACCTCAGGTTTCAATGCATCAACCTTTTCGCCAGCCTTACTATAAAGAAGACCCTTGATATAATCAGAAACATCAGATGCAGATGTCTCACCACCTACAATTTTATCAACCAGTTCTGCAGATTCCATAATTATCATAAAGTGATGTATTTATTTATCAGTTAGATCTTTGCTTTTTTGATGTCAATGCCTGGAGATTCAGTTGCTGACTCGTCTGGCGCAGCATCTTTAGGATTATTTCCTAGGTTTGTGTTTGCCTGATCCATCTGCATCTGACCCTGCATCATCATCTGCTGAGTCTCAAGAGGTACCCCTGTACCCATCGCATTCTCTTCCTCCATTTCAGTCTCCATCTCCATGATCTCTTCATCCGTTTGACGTAGGATCTTACGTTTAACATAGTCTCTGCTATAGTAAGTTCCTATGTAGGGCTCAATCTGAACCATTAGGTTGAGACGCTCATTCATCAACTCTGCTTCTTTAAGTTCTGCAAAGTGATTGTCATAGAGATAATCGAACTGGATGTGCTCAGCCATCATATCCCAATCCTCAGTGCTGACAATGTTTTTGAGGATTAGTTGGGTCTTAAGAAGATCCAAGAACAGAGCAGAAAAACGCTTGCGGAGACGACCAACAAACTTGGAGAACATTAGTTCGTCACGTAGAATCTCAGAACTACGACCCAAGTTAAATCCACCATCAGCACCAATACGAGACTCTGGTACGTTCAGAGATCTGTAAAGTTTCTTTTGGAAATACTCAACGTCAGTTAGTTCGCCAAGGTTCTGACCACCAGGAAGTGTGGAAATCTCTGTTCCACGACCACCTTCACGTCTTGGCAACCAGAAGTCTTCCAGCATGGACATAAACTTCTTGTCATCCTTGATCTCACCAGTGCTTGCATCGTAAACCAACTTGTTACGATAGCGACTCATAACATCACGGAGGTATTGCTCTGCCTTTACCTTTGGCAAGTTACCAACGTCGATGTAGAAAATACGACGCTCAGGTGCACGAGACAAACGATAGATGACCAAAGAGTCCTCAATCATACGGAGCTGATTGAGTGACTTGATTGCCTTGTGTAGATAAGACAATCCAATATGCTTGTTACGATCTACAAGACCAGAAGTAACATGGGTAATTGCATCCTTTGCAATCCTTACACCCTTGCCCTGGACATTACCAAACTTCTGTGCAGTTCCTTGTGGGTAATAAGTATAAAATTCTACTACTTCTGCGTCTTTTGCTGTTGCTGTAATAGGATTTGCAAGATCATTGCCTGTTGGTTGAGACTGAGGAATCATACCAACGTTCTTATCATCCTTGGGTTTGATACGCATCAACTTGATCTTAAGTGGATCAATGTAGCGTACTTCCTTCAAACCTTCATCAGGTTTCTTAAGGTCAATAACTTTATGATAGAAAATTCTTCCGTCAACATACCAGTTACGGAAGATTTCGTGTGATTTCTTATCGAACTCAAGCACATCTTTGATGTACTTAAATTCTTGTCGGATAACCTTTTTCAGACTCGCACTGACTTCTAGATTATCGAGATCGATTTCAACAGGACTATCGTTTAGATCAGAAACGATAGCCTCATTCACAACATGCTCAATAGCGGTATCACACTCGGGGTGCAATGCCATGTTGCGATACTTTTTGATAATGTCAAATTCAGTCTTGAAGACACCTTCGATGTCAACATACTGACCATAGAAACCAGAAGAAAGGTAGTAATCAGAACCGTCCTCATCATTAGGAGTAACGGGACTGACTACACCTTTTGACTTCTGATCCTCATCATCAATAGAGAATCCAAAAAGTTTCGCCATTACATACGGTCTTTTCGTCTATTTATCTAAGATCAGACGATGGATTCTTGACCGTCCTTATCATATGCTTCCCAGTACTGAACCTGCATGGTTGCCTGGAACTCTTCAATCTGATCTTGGTTGTCATAAGACAACTCAATACCGCCGATAGCACTAGGCCAACAACCCTTCATCTTGTAAGAACGAAGAACTGGAAGTGGGTTAGCATTCTGCTCGCCTGGAGTTAGAAGATCGCCAGAACCACGACCTAGTTGATGAACAACCCAGTCTGCCTGATAGTCAGAAGGGTTGATGGTACCAGAACCATCAGATACTTTGATAATGAAGTTGGACCACTTTTCAAAAGCATCACGGATATTGAAGTCACCGTCGTTTAGGATGGTGATAGTCCAAGGATCAAAGCGTCTGTCACCAGCAACTTTGAGTTGGCGTCCACGGAAGGGAACGATTACTTCAGCGATGTTAGAAGCAGGGAGCTGTGCTCCCTTGATCATCATGCGGAATTTGAGATCTTGCTGAACAGTCTGAACAGAAAGTTGCTCAGAGATTGCTGTTGGGAAATTGAACTCAACTTCGAACAGGTTGGATCTTGCACCACCCTGTACTAGGCGACTTTTGAAGTCGTCGATTGTTCTGTCACCAATAGGTGGAATGTTACGGTTTAGTGGCATTAGTTGTTACCTCCGATCAAACGTTGCCGACGACTTCTTGGAACGATACGCCCGTGCGTGTGGCGACGAACGTTAGACCGATAAAGTTAATCGATCTTGCTGGTTTGACAAAGATGTCCGCGATGAATTCGTTGCGGTCAATGACATCAGGTGTGTTGTTGGTGTCATCACAAACGACTAGGAAGTCGGTGATGCCACGCTTTGCCTGAACGTCGCGTAGATAAGGTTCTACGATGTTGAGGAAGTTGGTTCTTGTGCCTGCATCGTTGAACTCAAAGAGTTGTGCGTTAGCAGCACCTTCGATTGCCTTCTCAATCGTAATGAAGAGACGACGTACGTTGATGCGATCAAATGCACTCTCGTATGCAAGAGCAGTCTTATCACCGTATAGAACCGTACCAGAACCTGGTAGAGTTACAACAGGGTTGATTCTGCTGCTGTAGAGTCTGTCTCTTGCTGCCTGACCAGGGTTGAATGCAAGTTTAACTGCATTGGCAAGTGCACCGCGTGTGGTGCCTGCTGGGGAGAACCATGGGAACTGATTGATATCAGTTCTTACACACAAACCAGCAACATCATTAGATAGTGGAATGTAGTTGAAACGCTTATTGAAGCGATCGTATGTGTACTGGTAACCGCTATCGAAAATGCCGTAAGAAGAAGAACTTAGCGGAGCAAAGAACTCAAGTACGTTGTTGAGTTGAGTTGTTGCGTTAGTTACGTTAACAACAGAATCTCTGTTTGGAGAGATGAATGCAACACAGTCCTTACGTGCTTCACAGATACTGATTAGTTTCTGTGCTTTTGCTTGCTCTTCTGCTCTGCTCTTATGAGCACCACCCTGTAGTAGGAAGCGGATGTCTGCAGTAACAGTATCGGCAAGTTTGTCGTATGCCTCAAGGATGTTACCTAGATCTGCCTCAAAGTATCCGATAGAACCAGCGTAGTCCTTACCACCAAACAAGGTGTATGACTGGTTGCCAAGAGAGTTGAACTTAACGTCTCTTGCGTTTTGACCCCAAGCACCTGCTGCTGCGGTAACTGGTGTTACACCGCTGCTAAAACCTGAAGGTAGTGCCTGTGTGTTATGATAAGAGTCAGTGACTGCAGGAGAAGTACCAGCAAAGATGTACTCGGAGTTAAGTGCGAGATAATCCTTGTAGTATACTGCTTTGTTTGGAGATACCTCAGCATCTTTTGCCTTGGATAGATTACCAAACTTCTCAAGGATAGAACCAGGTGCTCCAGTTACAGAACCCTTAGTGTCGATGACTACAACGTTTAGCGAGTCATTGAAACCATTACGCTCAGAAACGTAACCGTTGGTTGCTGGTTTTGGAAGAACTGTTCTCCACTTAAGTGTTAGTGGATCAGTGCCACCGTCAGCAGCAGCAGTTAGAACGTTCTGTTCGTTATACCAGTCAGTGCCAGAAGCAGTACCGGTTGCAATACCAACATCACCTAGTGTGCTGGAAGAAAGTCCGATTTGCTTACCAGTTCCAAACTTGAACTCGTATTGGGAGTTCTCTTGGTAACCTCTTGCAGTCTCTACACCAGCGACGACTGTCGAAACAATCTTAACGTCGATGAAGGATGCACCAACACCAGTAACGATGCCCTTGAGGTAATCGTTATCACCAGGTGTTCCGGTTGTACCGATACCGATGTTTACGCCCTCAAGTTTCTGAGTGACAGCGTAACCAACCTGAATGTTGTGAGCACTGACGAAACCAGTATCTGCTGCACCAACATTTGTAGTGAAGATACCGCTGATTCTCTGATCAGCAGCATTGTCGATTGCTACAACTTTAACACCATCTGCCCAGAATCCTGGGTTTCTCGCTGCCCAGTAGAAACTTCCGTCAGATGCGTGATTATTATTATAGTCGTCGTAATTCTCAATGTTTAGTGTTGTGGTCGAAGCAATACCAACACCTGCGTTAGCATTAACTAGACCGGTGCCATTTGCTCTGACGACATCGAGCTGACCACCATAAGACAAGAAGTTAGAAGCTGCATACCACGTTTCGTAGTGGTAGTCAGTTAGACCCGCACCAGGACCACCGAAAACTTCTACAAGTTCCTTCTCGGTAGTGATTCTGGTTACTTCGTTTACAGGTCCCTGTTGGAAAGGACCCGCAATACCAGCGGCGATGTTTACAGAAGCATTTACTCCGCCACGGGTTAGGTCAACTTCTCTTACATTAATACCAGGGGACGATAAACGTAGTGCCATCCTAACTCCCGCGTAACCCTACTTTTTGACTAAAAGTATTTATAAATT
>ERZ869936.1493-NODE-1493-length-16495-cov-15.715511_pt1 | contig 16495 bp, 22 predicted proteins | sample MGYA00520876_ERZ869936 | MGnify/ENA primary metagenome ERZ869936 (study PRJEB32218, sample SAMN09650985) | biofilter metagenome | isolation source: enrty point of leading RO module | place: Saudi Arabia: Thuwal, RO plant located on Red Sea | collected 2016-02-17...
ACATTAAATACAGTAGCATCAGTCAAAGTTAAGTCTGTAAAATCTAACTCATCATTACTCCCATCAAATCTTAAAGATGGACTACCATTGCTTTTACATATACCACCATTTTGAACAATAGCTGGCTGTTGACCAGCTGATGCTTGAGTAGCATCTATACCATTACCACTTTGGTCGTACCAAGTTTCTACGAAACCATTACGAGGTATGCGAGATACTTTGAAGTCAGATAGGGTAGCTGTCTTAGTTCCAGCATTAAAAGTTATTTGCAACCCAATAGCTGTGCCACCAGCATTATTATTTACATTAAGGCTATTGAATCCATTTGTAATAGTTTTGGTACTACCACTTACACCATTTTCAGTTCTCCTAACACTTATGTTATTTAAAGCATCATCTGGGTCATCTGCATTAAACGAAACCCTAAATACTGATGGAGTGCCTAATGGGGCTGGGACAGCTAATTCAAAGAAAGCATAATCTCCGCTTGCTGGATTAGTTACTGTAAATCCATCCTTGGATTCATTCGTGACTGAAGCATTTGGGGAATTCCAAGGCTCTGCCATTTCATTCTCATCATTGTACAAACCATAATAATTATTGATGTTGGACTCAATCTTGAAGCGATTGTCTGATTGGTCTGTAGTGTAAAGAATTACCTCAGACATAGAACCTTGCATAAATATATTGCCATTTATACCAGTTCCTAATCTAGTCCAATCAAAGGCTGGGTCTCCAGAACTATATATTATACTAAGTAAAGAGTTAGTGTCCGATGGTATATCTCCATAAGTTCCAAGGTTTCCTCCAGTTGAAGATAATGCCTTTCCATTTGAAGCATATTGTCCAGTGTCACCAGTACTAGCACCATCTATTGATATTGCATAGGAATTAAATGCTGAGTTGTTATTAGATATAAATATATAGCTATTTGTTCCAGCTGTTCCAAGTAATGAACTAATGCCATCTTGTCCATATCCAGTTAAACCTCCACCAGTTGTATCTATGTTTTGATTAGTTACTGCAAATATAGACCTACCAGATACACCATTAGTTATAGTAAAGTTATCGCTACTTCCATTGAACTTTAATCCATCAGCAAGTAATGCTCCATTCTCTGCAATCTTTGGTTGGTTAGCAGCAGTCGCTTGAACTGCATCGTTTGACCCAGCTTGGTCGTACCAAGTGTGAACAGTAGCTTGATGTGTATGGGATACTATTGTAAAGTTACTTACAGAAAATGTACAAGCATCTGATTCTAAAAACTTAATATATAATCCATCGCCAGTACAAGTTAATGTAATTGTATGATTTGTAGAAGAAGATACTGTAGCATCATCTGATTTTGCAGTCAAAGTACCGATAGCCGCACCAGTTCTTACTTGTATAGTAGGAGTTCCAGATGTTATATTTAAATCAAAGTTAGCAACAATAACATCACCTTCGCCACTTTCGTAACCAAATACAGCTTGCTTAAATGTACCAGCATCTGAATTAGTTACAGTAAATCCAGTATTAGAATCTCCAGTAAATGTGTTGTAAGCTATAGAACCAGTACCATTTTGAGAAGAACCCACTGTTTGTTCATTTGCATTTAAAAATTCATTAAGGTCAGTAGCAGTTGTACTTCCACTTTCACCACCTTCTTCAGCTACATTTGTAATCGCTGAACTAGCACTTACTTTACCATCTGAATCAAAAGCTACATCTACCTCAATATCATCTGAGCTTCTACGAATACGAACTGCATCACCGCTATAATCAGCTTTTACCTTACGAAGACTATAAGCAGCTGCGGCTGTGTCTACATCTGCTGGTAGTGTGCTTTCTAGCTCACCGTTTACCCATCTTTCTAAAGTACCATCTTGTACTTGATTAGCTGAAAAATCTTCTTCTGGGTCTGAACCTTGTCCGTCTACATCTCTACGAACTTTTACAACCCTTCCATTCATTGCACCAATATCTCGCAATGAGTAAGCCGCTGAGGCACCACCGAACCTACGAGCTATTCCTAGATCGGTCTGCTCTCCAGTGCTTCCTGTGAGTATATTAAAACCCCCACCAAGGTCTCCCTTGAGGACATTGTTGTTGTGACCTAGCTTTTCTGAGGACATTAGTCAGTAAACTCTGATGCGTGAATAATTGCATCTGTTGTAGTGTTCTCTATGAATTTAGCAGCTCTTGCTGTTTCTACAGCCCAAGTGTAAGATCGTCCTGCAAACAAAATATGTCCGTTTGCGGTTCCACTATCCTGGGTGTTATCTGGATTAGATCCATCATAGGTTACACGCACATCAGCAACTTGAACATCTAGCACTACATATTTACAAGCAGAACTAAAAGCTCCAAATGTAGTTACTGTGTTACCTACAGCTAGTGCTTGGTCAGTGTGTCCATTAACTACCTTTGGGTATAGATTTGTTGATCTTGAATTTGGCATGATTATCTAGAATTACGGTTTAAATGCGTTGAGAATTTTTTCTTTAAATTATTGTTATTAGCTATTATATCAAGCTTTTCAAGTTCTTGAGCTAAATAGTTTTGAGCGGAGGCCTCTTCTCGTAAAGCCTCTTCATATCTGCGCTCTATACGCAAGAAATCAGCGTACACAGAGTGCGCAACATAATAAAAAAATTCTTGAGGTATATCAGTAGTGTCTCCAGTATAATCCGTAACAACTGGAGTAGGGCTAGTTTCAGTTATATCAACTAATGACAATCTTTTCTTGTAAGTTACAAATGCACTACTGTCGCTTGTATTTGCTATATTTAAAATATTAGCACCGTCTACATCCAAAAAGAAATCATACTCAATCTGAGAAGAATTTAAGAAAGGTTGTTTTCTGTGCAAGCGCAAAAACTCACCTATGTTTGTTTTACCTGTTTGAGTATAAGTTATTAAGTTAACTGCTACAACGTGCAATGTTCCGTTTACGCCACTTTCATTTGTCCAGGTTTCTACATCTGCTGGACTTGGTGAACCTGTAGTATCAGCAGTACAGATAGTTGTGGGACTCGTTACTGTTACAACTCCAGTGCTTGCATCTTTGCTTAAATTACTTTCAGCTACATGAGCTAGTATCCATTTATCTGTAGTATCGTTGTAATAAAAAATGTCATAACTAACAACTCCACCTTGTTCATTGTGCGTATCTTCTTCACGATACACATTGTATCCATTGGCATCCTGTCCATAAATAAAATAAGGATCGTCAACGTGACTAAAGCTACCAGTAATACCAGAGACATTTAATGCATACATTCTACGCTTCTCCGAAGGTTCTAAATACCTGGGCCAAGACTGAGTTGTATTATAAGCGTCAGTCAATCTTCTATTAACTAACTGATAGATATTACGATGCTCTTCCAGTGTTAATGTCCCAGCACCTATAAGTGCTTGTATTAATTTTACTAGATTTGCGTATGTATCTGTTTGCATTATATTTTGTTTGGACTAAGTTCTGGGAACTTTTTGTTATAGTACTGTAAAAATTCTTTAGAATGCACAGTCTCGTGACCGTACTTCTTTGTTAATCTGAAAAACTCACGAGCTGGCATAGTTGCCACAGGTTTTCCCAATGTAGGGTGCGTTTTACCGCGAAGATCGTTAGCTTCCTTTCTGGCTTGCATTGTACGCTGTTCTTCTGTTCTGCGTTCAATTTCAAAACCGTTCAGTATCTCCTTCATAAACTCTCGGTCTACTTCACCGTCTGAGTACTTAGGAACTGATGTAATTATATTTGGTGTTTCGGACATAAAAAAAAGGGGTGGGGGCCGAAGCCCCCCCTCCCGAAATAAGTTACGCGTTGATTCGTCTAATACCAAGTAAAACTCGGATCTTACCAGATGTATCACCGTTAAGTGCAGAACCAGCAATGATTTCAATGTTTCCATCGTCATCAGCTACGAAAGGCCCAGCACCAGCAGCAATATCAGCACCTGTGTTAGCAGCTACGCCACCAACAGTTTCAACAGCAATAGCTGTGATTAGTGCATCTGGATCAGCTGATGTACCGTCTACATCAGCGTCTATACCGACTGTAAGGTCAGTGTCAGTGCTGAATGCTTCTACTACTTCAACTGCTGCTCCATAGATAACATCACCTTGTTTCACTGGAACAGTAACTTTAGTAGTTGTGTTACCAGCGTCAGTTGTGAAGTCATTTGGAGTAAGAACGATCTCGTCTGTATAACCAGAACCAGCCGCTTCATTTATTGTTAATTTAGCCATAATATTTTATAGTCTCCTTTGTTAATGATTAAGCAGCATCAATTGTTTCAATCTTACCGTGAGCTTGTGGGTGCTTCATTAACAATGTTAATGCGCAATCAACGAAGCCACGCTCACCACCACCTAAGTTAGGTAGACGTGTTGATCCCATTGGGATTAACTCAGCGATACCAACGTACTCTGGGTTGATTAAGTAACCACCCTCACCAGCTTCAAAGCCAGTAATAGCATTTGTGAATGTATCTGGGTTAGCGTTAACAACAGAAACGATACCGTGGTCTGACTGATAAAGGTCAACACCAAGTTTGATTGTTGCTTCACCGTTGTCTAGAGAAACACGACGAGTTCCGTCATTAGATGTACCAGCTGAACCTGCGTCACCGAAGCGAGCGAAGTCAGAAACATGACGACGAAGAGCAGTGTCAGCAACAAGAGTAAGGTTTTCTACGTTACCTGTTTTCTTGAAGATCTCTGTAAGAATCGCGTTGAAGTCAGTCTCTGTTAAAGCACCGTCAGCATTCTGATGAATAGCTGCTGCGTCAGTTCTGTAATCAGAAGGAACGTCATCTCCAGGAGTAGCGCTTAACCATTTACCTAAACCACGAAGTTTGTAAGGTTGTCCAGCACCGTTTTCAGCTTTGCGGTCATTGTTAGAAGCAAGTGTAGCTTCAATGTCGCGTTTAAGCTCACGGATTGCTTTAGCTTCTGCTTGAGCAACTTTAGCTGGGCCAACTGAATCTACAGCTTCTTGTAGGTCAGATACCAAGTAGTCACGACGGAACTTCTGTACGAAGTTACCAAGACGAGCGCGGTCTGCGAATTTATCTGTGAAAGATGTTACATCTGCGCCTTCGGTAATACCGTCTGTGCTAGGTGCAGCCAATTTGTCTACTGTCCACTCAACGAATGTGCTATTCGCTTTTGATTTGGCAGAAGAAGAAAGGATAGGTGTTTCCTCTGGAGCAAGAATTGTTAGAACGTCTAACAAGTCTTCTCTGTTAGATACACTTGTCCCGCTTTTAAGTCCGTTTGATGGGACTGGGTCATATGTATTTGAAAATGCCATGATTTTTAAAAAATAATAATAATGTTATTGTTGTTGCGAGAGCCGCATGGTTCTCATTTTTATGAAGTCATCCTTTGAACCAGTTTCACGAAATGCTTGTTGGGATTCTTTTAATCCTTTCAACGCATTACTGATTTGTTTCTCTGACTTAGCACTACCAGGCATAGAAGATGGCGGGTCTAACTGAACACCCTTTTTAGTCTGGACTGGAGCATCTTCTTTGATTACTTTTCGTCCATAAAGGCTGTTAGCCGAGTGCGCCAACAAGTATGGTAATTGTGCTGCTAATTCTGGCGAGAATTCTTCAAGACCTTCCAACCTTGGATCGTCCAGCATAGCTTTGTACTTTTCATTAAGTTCGTCACCTTCTTTACCAATCCAACCAAATTCTTCTTTGGCCTTTTCAGTTAGTGAACTCTTAGCTTGCTTTGCGTATTCCTTGTCCTGTAGAATCTTTAACTGCGCTGGAAGAAATTTCTTCTCGGCTTTTCTGGCATCCAATAGCTGTTTTCTGACTTCAGCTTTTGTGTACTCCTTGCCGTTAACTTCTGTTACTACATCGTCCGCTCCGTAACCCTCTGCATTGAAGATCGTATCTTCTGCCCACTCTACAATGCTGTCTACGTCTTGAGCTATTTTTTGTAGCTCCTCTATAGATTTTACATTGCGATAAGGGTTTCTTGATTGATCTATATTTGCTTTGAGAGGATTGTCAGAATCTTGGAGTTTTTGACGCAGTTCAGAAAGCTCAGCTTCAGCTTGCTTTCGTTTAGCGGTCAGCTCACCGAAACGCATTACTGCTCTACTACCTAATTTCTCAGATAGTTCACGTAATTCATTTTCGGATAAGTTATCCAAATCAATATTAGAAAGAACATCTTGGGTCTCTGTTTCCTCTGAACTTTCTTGAGTTTCCTCAACAGGCTCTTTGGTCTCATTGACCTCGTCAACAACTTCTGATTCTTCTGCTTGAGGTTGCTCTTGAACTTCTTCTTGAACCTCCTCTTGCTGCTGTCCCATCAGTTGATTCGCTCTGAATTTTGCAAACTCAGAGAGTGACGCGTTTGACTGTAATCTCGCTGTATTTTCGGCATCAGCGTTCGCCTGTACTTCATTGTTCATATAATAACGCTATTTACGCCAGCGGTGGCGATTCTCAGATTATAACATAAGTTTTATATACCTAAAGTATCAGAAAACCTTCTACGGATTTCTTCAAAGTTAGACATACGCAAAACTTCGTCGTAAGCTAATATTTTTCCAGATATTTGCTGGATCTGCTCTGTTGGAGCTGAGTTGAGTTCATTGATTGCTTCTTCGCGAAGCTGGTGAACGTTGTTAATAAAAGCACCAAAACTTTCATGATGCTTTAGTGTATTTACGGATTCTTCTAATGTCATAAATTATTCAATATTACCTCTAAGATAGTCCATAACTCTTTCAGCTCTATCTGGTCTTTGTTCGTAGTATTGATTTATGTTATCTGGGTGATCTCTTTGGTCTTTTTGAGTACCTGGTTCTAAATCTGGATCACCGTATTTTAATTCCAAAGCAGCTCGCTCATAATCCTTTGCGGCCAAAGCTTTATTATACCCAGTAAATTTACGATGCCTTTCTCCAGCACCTACGTTGAAAACAAAATCAACTATGCCTTTGCGAACTCCTAAAGGATGATTGTAAAAATCTTCCGAACCTCCAGATACTTTTCTTGCTTCATCGTACATAGTATCTATAGTGTAGTCATACAAACCCTTACCTTGCTCTTCTGTTAGCTTTAACTTTTTACCTTTTTTGATATAATCATCAATATCTATATTAAGAACATCTCTAATGTAATTCTTAGCATAATCTTCTTTTAAGTTTGTGCCTCCCGCTATAGTTGGAACCCCACGACTATCAAAATACATTTCAAGTCTATAATCTTCGTTAGCTGGAGTTTTCAGACTTTTTCGCATGTGATCTTTGATTATTTTATCTTCGTCTGCATAGACATCCATCCCAGCTGGTTCTGGTACAACCCCAGCCATTACATCACCCTTAGGCATTCCAATCAAATTTGGAACTGGTGCATTAGGATTAGGAATATTTCCAATTAAGTCCATATTACTATTCCATCCCTTGGGTCTGAACATCTCCAACAGAAGCAGCAGCAGTGCCAAACTGGCCATACTGAGTTGCATTAATTTGCTGCATTTGCGCAAATTGATATTGCTGTTGGTATTTGTTAAGCCTTTCAGCAAAACCTTGATCAGTTTGCAACCTTTGTGCAATATCTGGTTGTTGGACATATTGTTGTATTAGTTGCAATGCTATCTGACCAGCATTAGGTCTAGCTGGTACTTCTATTCCAGCATGAATCTTAGTCAAATCATCTGTAATATCCTTGAGTGCTTTCTCTTGAGCAACTTCAGTAGGTTGTAGTACTGCATCCGCAAGTATAGGATCAATGCTACCAGCAAGAACATCTAATAAAGTATCTACATTAATACGCCCGTTTCTATCAAGCTGCATCAGTTGTACCATCTGCTTCAATTTGTTCTCTTGAGTATCTGGATCAGTATTCAATACATCGTAGCTTACTACTACATCAAAGTTTTCATCTGGATCACCTTTAGAAAACTCCATTGGATCTGGAACACCAGTAACTCTAAAAAACATGCTGTCTGGGCCAAATCTCTGGAAGCATCTGTATGACATACGCAAAACTTCAGATGCATGATGTAAGAATTTATCTACAAAGAATTGTTTTCTTACACCAGATATTTGACTAGTTTCATCTAGTCCCATAACCCTGTCAGCTTGCTCTAGTAAAGTCTTTTCTATTTCTATAGATGCTTGAACATCTTCCATGTTTGGAGTATCCGCAAAATGAATCTCATCCTTACGTCTGTAAGGTATAAATCTTCCTGGCCCCCAATCTGTAGGTGCTTGTCCTACTGGGTGCATTATTGGAGGTAAAGTCGCAATACTTGCGCGGTCAATACGAGAATCTCTTTCAATCTTTACTTGCTGTTGAATGCCACGAAGTAAATCTGGTACTGTGCTTGCATCATACAAACGCTTACTATCCTCTGAGAAGCGAGTAACAACAACTGGATAATCTTCGTATCCGTTTAGTAATTGAAACTTAGCGTAACCTGGTGCTTCGTCATCTCCAGTAAAATCTCTATGAAAGATTGTTTCGTAGATTCCTTCTGCACCATCTTCTTTATCAATAAGTCTTTGGAAGCAATGCACGATTTCAATAAGCTCTTCTGCTTCGTATACATCTTCCATTTGGCTAATGCTACGTCTTCCTTCTTGCTCGCGTTCTACGCTGTCAACAGATACACCCTTGAAGTGATGAATGACGTACTGAACAAAGTCTTCATCCCAGCCATCTGTGATCACTTTGTTTTCTAATTCCTGTGCAGTGTAATAAGTGCGCCAAAAACAGTAAGGTGCGCGCTGAGGATCAGTAACATAACTAGGAAAGAAGAAGTCACCATCTGGAGCTAATGTTTTAATATTAGGAGCATCTATCTGCCTGCGAACAACTGGTAGTTCCGCAAAACCAGTTTTACGAAGGGATTTGATTGCCTTCTTAGCTCTTTTCTTGGTTACTCCATCAAATGCTTGTTCAAGACTACCGATTACCATATCCTCTTGAGCTTCATTCAAAATCATCTCCGCTGTTTCTGGAGAGATTTGTGCAATCTGTTCAAGACTTAATTTTTGTAAATATCTACGGTCTTCGCGATTCCATCCTACGTAGGTAATCAATACACCTCTCTCTAGCAAGTAATTAGCACCAAGCTCCATCTCTTGCTTAAATCTAGGAATGTAACCAGAAGTAGTCATCCACTTTAAGAAACTAGATACAACTTTACTTCTTTCAATGTCTCCGCTCTCTACTGGGTAAGCTCTAACGTTTGCCCTGTTCAAAGAGGACATAAATAAAGATACCAAACGAGTAATACGCTCATCAATAGTATGAGCTTCCATATCAGAAGCACCCTCCCAAGGAAATGCGTCCGATCCATGCTTTCTAAGGTCAGAACTTTTGCCAGGCCAGAAGTTACGTCTGTCGTCGTAGTTGTTTCTGCACTGGTCAAAGTAAGACTCTAATTCTTGTGCTGTTTGATCGTATGCTTTGTTTAAAGCTTTAATGTTTGGTTCCTTGCCAACGTAGGTCAAGGACTGGAAATCATCAGTTTGGTGCATTTAATTGTTTTCTTGCGGATTTTATTATTTCATATACGAAACCTTTATGAACTCCAATTCTATCACATAAATCTTGTGGTAGCAGTTCTTCATGCATTCTGAATGACAAGGCACGGGTGAGCATTTCCCAAGCGAGCAATCTGTCTACCTGTTCTAATATCCAGTGCGGATCCAAGGTAGGATCATCGTATTTTTTTCGGGGCATGTCTGTATGACACGCCTTTATTATCTTGGATGGCTTCAATGTCTATTCTTTTTCCTATTAAACGATCTTTAAAATGCTTGCTGATTACGACTGGCACCTTCTTACCTATCTCTGGTATGTAAGCATATACATAGTGCGGATTAGGTGCAGCGTGCTTTACGACTCCGTGAAGAAACTTAGGTACAAGCTCTGGTACATCAAAGGCTTCATCTAAGATCTCTTGACCTTCTTCGCAAACCCATGTGTTCTTACCCTTGCCAGTCATATAATCTTCTGGCAACTTATCCTTTGCTATTTCCATAGCTTCTTCAAAAGATAGATCGTTCTCTTCGGCTAATTTTGTTAATTTTACTTTTGGCATTAATATCCTCCTGTTGATTTTAGACTACTTTCAAAATCCCATTTGTCAATGTGCATAGGCCCATCTCCTCCCGCGGATGTTCTTAAATATCTAATTACGTCAAAAAAGTCCTTGAGTGGCTCGTCTGCCTTACCATTACTATTGTAATTTATAAGACTATCTATTAAGTTTCCGCAGTCCTCATGAATGTAGCACATGGGTCTATTCGCGGGATCTATTTCTGCGTTTGGATTATAAGCGAACCATTCGTCCAGTGCGTTGATTCCGTACTCTTCATTCCTTCCATCAGATGGGACAAAATGCATATCATAATCAGCAAAAACAGTAAATAAATCATCGTTGTTTTCATTTTCTTTAGAAAAGAATCTAGAGTCACCTATTCTTTCAAATACCTTAATTCCTAACTCCTGCTCTATTTCTTCAAACAGTTCTACATACCCAGCAATATCCAGGCCAATCTTCTTCGCGGCTGGCCCGTACTTCCATTTAGGATCACCAAACTCTGCCCACTCTCCGTAAGTATCTCTGTCTGGCCACTCTCTCCGTATATACACTTCTCCATCTCTATTTACCCCAGCCCAGATACTAACATAGTTTCTGGCTCCAGCTGGGTCAACTACTTGGTAGCAAGTAAACCCATGCCCAGATATGTCTGGGAACTGCATACCATAATTATTTTCTACGTCAGAAAGTACATTTACCTCTGTATTGAACATAGGTACAAGAGAAGTCATACTCTTTACAGGTATACCGTAAGCACGAACTAATATCTCCTCTTCGGGTCTATTACGCAAATCTTTAGCTATACGATCATATCCACCAAAGGGATTCTCATCAGAATGCAAATAAACTATTGAAGCATCGCGATCTGGACTGTACTGCTTTACTGGGACATCTCTATCCAGCAATGCCGCGGGCTTAGTCTGCAATGTCTCAGCTCCCTTAATGTACTCAGCTACGAATGGAGTATATCCGTCAATAGGAGTAAATCCTATAAGCATCTTTGAGTTCCTGGTAGCAAGACGAAATCTAAGAGTATTGACCAGAGCCGCGTCACCCAAGTACTCATCTAACCAAGCACCTATATTATTAGAACTCTGCTGCCTAAAACCGAACTCAAAACCCTCAAGTATAGTCTGATTATTACTGAACTGCGTATAAGTCTTAAAATCTACCCTTGTTCTGGTATCTGGGAAAATAAACGAAGAACCAGTAAAACCATTCTGCATAGAAAAATTGATATATCCCTCTGTACTCTTTGTCTTCCTTCTGAACTCCTTTGGCATCATCTCCCAAATCGCGGCCTGCTGTACCTTGATACTAGTATCTGCGTTCTGACTAAAGCAAACTATATGACCATCATTGTTCTGCATAACCGCTTCCATAAGCATCTTTGCACAACCAGTCGTCTTTCCAGATCTATTACCACCCAGAACTAGTACTTCATTATAATCCTGTAAGCCATCTCTGATCCTAGACCAGCCCTCAAGGTCAAAACCATGACGCACTGGATCCTCCTCCGCGGCCTGTATCCTACCCTCATGAACCTCAAAAAGCTGCCGTAAAAGCTTCGGGTCTTGTTCCGCGAGAAGTACTATCTCCTCATCCGTTGGGGCATCCAATAAAGGATGCTTAGTAAATGTCAGTTCCATCTTCTTCGTCGCCTTCTTCTAATAGTTCTTCTTCCCATATGACATCCAGCATATCTGTCTTGCCTTCCATATCGTTATGAGTTTCCTTAACAAGCATTCTACCAACCCTAAAGTTAGTATAATCATAGAACAAGTCGCCATCATCGTCCATGACAATAAACATGTAGTTTGAGAAGTGTTCGCCTAAGTTACCACGAACCCTATCAAATAAATCATCATAATCCTCAGTTATCGCCATCTACATCTATTATATCTTCTTTTTTGAGTGCCTTCAATCTTTCTTTCGCGGCCTTGATAGTATCCTCGTAATCCTCTTGCGTAACTACCTTTCTCTCTTCAGTTATATTACTGGCTTCACCTCTCGCGGTCAACGCCTCTCTACTAGCATTAGCCTTTGCTATTGAAAGCTCCTTCAGATCGCGGAAGCTTACCTCCATCTCTGGATCATTCTCCAGCCTGTCCCGCACCTTATCTACCAAATCCTCCTCCAATGAAGTCAACTGCAAATAGTTCCTGGCCGCGAGCTTACCTCCCAGTTCCTTGAACTTACCCAAGTGATCCGAATAATCCGTGAGTATACTTATGACCGTCTGCCTGTGAAACCCATACTTCTTCACAATTTGCGTCTGAGTCTTTCCTATACTAAATAAATACAAGATATTAGCTACCTTGTCTGGATCGTACCTAGATAAGCACTTGATCTTATCAAACTTCTCATCAGCAGCAAACTCAAGAACTGATTCCTTTATTTTTATTAATAATTCTTCTTTTGGACTAGACATACTAAAATCTTATGCTATAATGCCAGCGATTAAAACATATTATAGTCCATTTGCAAGCCCCAAGGGTGAAAATAGATAAATCGCATAGATTTATCTCTGAACGGTAAAATTGGCAATCGCCAAGAATGACATTAAACTTCAAAGAGAGTCTCCCAGGTCTAAACCACCTCAGAGATTATAGGTTGCTTTCCCTGACCCTAGCATGAAGGAAAGCTTAAAAAATTAAGCCATTGACCCATGAGTAAACTGATCGTAATACCTAGCTCGCATAAAGTCAATGACCCGCCTATGGCGAAGCTGTATCCAAAAATATGTTATAATAACCCGCATGGCAGAATCAGAAGCAACCAGAAAACGCAAGGATTACATTTACCATTCTTCCCCTTTACAAAAAAAACGGAGAGCAGCGCGCAATAAGGCCCGCAGAAAGGCTGCTCGGCTGTATGGCAAGTCAGCCATCAAAGGTAAAGATATTGACCACAAAGATGGTAACCCTAAGAATAACTCCAAAAGTAATCTTAGAGTTATGTCCAAGAAAAAGAACCGCGGCCGTAACAATGGGCCAAAAGGTCTAGGGCGCAAATAAGCCCCATGAATTAGAAATTTTTTTAGACCCTGGTATATATATATGTGTGCAGCGACACGACGGGCCGCTGACCCCCTCCCCCCGTCGGTAATGATAGCCAACTAGGCCCTCGCAAGCTCAAGTGCTTCGCTATTGTACTTGACTTGCTGATGCCAAACCCAAGCCCTTTAGGCTATCATAGGCAGACGAGGCTTGTCAAGAAAAATAAAAATTATTTTTTTTAAAAAAAAGCTTGCAATCGTTAGGTCTATCAATCAGTATTCTAATCATAGCATTAAGCTATACTTAAACTTAAACTCAAATACTATTATGAAAAATATATTCAAATCATTCAAGGCTCGCATCGTGAGCTTTTGCCAAAGACCAATTAAGAAACTTAAATTGAAGTTTGTTTGTTATGTCCAGGAAGAGATCAACAGAGAAATGAATGAATACATTACTTCTGATCAGAACTATGTAGACCTTGATCGCAGGATAGACAGTCTAGAAGAAAATACTGTAGAACACGATAACTTCAATTCTTGCTTATGGGATGACTACGACTTCACTAGTCACGACGATAAGATTGATGAACACGAACGCAAGATTGAGGCACTTGAAGATGGTGCAGTCCAGTATGATGACTTCGTTGAACTTCAGCTAAAAATGAAAGAGATAGAGAAGCTCATCCAAGATGCTTGCGAAGAAAAGATAAAGCAAGTCCTCTCTGAAGATTATAAGATAGAACTAACTTTGAAACCAAAAGAGTAAAAGTATAGCGAAGGGCGGTCAGAAATGACCGCTCTTTTTTTATGCCTGGGTTTTGCCTGGGTCTTAGGATTTGATGATAGCCTGCACCCAAGCACACGGGGGAATGGTTGATGATAGCCAACCGCACGCTCCGTTACTCGCTTCGCTCAGACATACCACACTCTACGAGCTGTGGTTACTCGCTCGCAGTAACTATGCGTTCTATTGGCTATCATGGATGGGTGAAAAAAAACACGGGATATTGAAAAAAAAGCTTGCAATAGTTAGGTCTATCTCTAGTGTATTAATCATAGCAATTAAGCTATAACTAACTAACAAAATACTATGTCAAATATTACAATTAAACAAATACAAGAAGCGGAAGCTTTTTTAAATGCTCACAAAGCACAAATCTTAGAAAAAGATTTCAACCATATAACTTGCACAATGGATGAAAAAATCAAATCACTCAGTGAGTTAGGTGGGTACGACACATACAATCTAATTGAGCTAATCAATACTGAAGTAAGTTTCAGAATTATTGGAAGAGCATTGAGCAAATACAGAGATCAATTGCAAACTGAAAAAGACGAAGGGTACACGAGCTAATTAACACGGGTAGCATCTTCGGGTGCTACCCATATTTTCTAAATACTATGAACATACTTACTAATAAAAAAGACATCAAAGCATTTCAAGTTGTAACCCTGTTGAAAGGATTAAAGCTAGAGATTGAAACTGGAATGAAGATTCGTAATGGAATCAGTACTATGAACTTTATCAAGAAGCATTTTGGAATCCCTGGTATGCGAAAGAAAGCAGTGTACAACAGATTCCTAAACTATGCTTATGAAATGGATTACGTAGATGAAGACTATGTATCCAAAGAATACTTACCAATAGGTGACAGATAATTAGTTATAGCAAGGGCTGATCAGAAATGGTCAGCTCTTTTTTTGTGCCTGCCTATGATAGCCCGACGTGCAACACGGGGGGACAAAACCTGGGGTGATGATAGCCAAGACTGCCCTCGCTACGCTCTGCCTTTTCCCAAAGCCCCAAGCTATCATCGGGGTCAGCAACCTGTCAAGTTTTTTTTTATTTTTTTTTAATTTTTTTTGCTAATGCTGTTTATTAGTCTAGCTAATATTAGCGTTGCTTATCGTTTATATTAGTAAATTGTTATAAGTTGGGCTTATTTTATGAATAAATTATAGTTTTTTAGTCAAAAAGATATATTTAACAGAGTCAAAAAAGAGAGAGATTGATGCATTATTTGCTTGCAAATGCTTGACAATTAACCTTTTATAAGCTCATGAAAAACAAATTATTAACTACTACAAAAGACAAGTTTGACATTTTAAACAATGCTCAAATTTTGATTTCGCAAGCATCGTCAATGCTTTCTTTAAATGATTTTAATTGTAAGCAAAAGGCTTTCAATAAATTAATGCAAATTAGCATTTTATTAAATGAATTAGAAAGCGAGATTAAAGATGCCTAAGAAAAAACTAAGTCAAATTTCAAATCGCTCTATCAAATCAAATCTTATTAAATGGATTGAATTTGCTAATGAAAGACAAGTTGAACAGGGTAAATATTGGTACAAAGACGCAATGCTTTTTTGCGAATCAATTGCCAAAAAATACAAAGTTGACTCTTACACTGTTGCAACTGTTGTAAGTTGTCTTTCGCCAAACAATAAATGGGAAAGAAACAAGATTGACGCTGAAGCGACAATTGGAGCTTTTACAAGTGGTAAATTTAATAAAGCTGAATTTATGGAGCTTGTAAAAGTTTGCACATATAATGCAAACAAGTTGAAAGCGTGGGAAGCATTAGAACAGGGTTTAGAGATTCAAAAGAGTTCGCCAAAAACCCACTCATTTGCGATGAACATTGCAAGGAATTCTAGCGAACATATTACAATTGACAAGTGGCATTTGAGAGCTTGCCAAGTTTCGCCAATCTCAAAAAAGCGAGATTTGCAAGAATCTTGCACGGGTTTACAATACCGAAATATTGAAAGAATCACGTCGGAAGTTGCCAAGATTTACAACTTGAAAGGGTATGAATTTCAAGCGATTGTATGGTTAACAATAAAAGCAAATTGGGAGAGATAAGAAAATGAGAAAATTTGTACTAAGCGAAAATACGATTGACTGTCCATCCTGTAACGGAGAAGGGGCAATAGATTGTATAGGCTACGAAACCTGCATTGATTGCGACGGAGAAGGTAAAATCCATGAGGAATTTTGGGACGGGGATTTTATTTGGCATAAATCGCAAAATTTGTTCGGTTGGATTGTTGGATTTGATGGAAGTAAAGCAATAGTTGAATTAGGAGACGACGGAGAAGAAATAAAAATAACCTGTAGCGTAGACGAGCTAGAGCATGCCAAGGAGGATTAATTCCTCCAAGGCATCAGCTATCATACAAACAAAAACGGGGGGATTAAATTTATGAGTAACGAAACTAAAAAACACGGGGGGACATTGACTGAGTTCAAGGTCACACAAGTATACATCATCAAAGCTAGAACTTTAGACGAAGCTTATGATTTAATAAATAGCGATTCAATAGATTGGACTATGGGACAGAATGTTGAATGGGAACACACAGAGATAGAACCAAATTTTTAACTACTTTTTAACTACATAAATACTATGTCATTAACAAC
>ERZ869936.1494-NODE-1494-length-16488-cov-11.357269_pt1 | contig 16488 bp, 25 predicted proteins | sample MGYA00520876_ERZ869936 | MGnify/ENA primary metagenome ERZ869936 (study PRJEB32218, sample SAMN09650985) | biofilter metagenome | isolation source: enrty point of leading RO module | place: Saudi Arabia: Thuwal, RO plant located on Red Sea | collected 2016-02-17...
AAGCGGCAGCGGTAACGGTTCAAGATATGACATTCGCTAACAAGCAATTGTCTGCCTACAACTACGCATCGCAAGTTCGCGTGTCAATGCAATTGTTGCAAGACAACGCATTCGATTTGAACGCGTTCTTGGCTGAATCAATGGGTGAAAGAATCGCACGTGCTACAAACGGCGCATTCACTACCGGTACCGGCTCAAGCCAGCCACAAGGTATTGTGACGGGTTCTACGCTTGGAAAAACTGCGGCAAGCGCCACAGCAATCACAGCTGACGAAATCCTTGATCTTATCCACTCAATCGATCCGAGTTACAGAAACAAAGAGTCTTTCGGTTTGATGGCACACGATAACGTGATCAGCGCGATTCGTGCATTGGGTATCGGTTCAAGCAACGACTTCCCAATCTTCATCCCATCGATGGAAGCGGGTCAGCCGGACAAGTTATTCGGTCACAATGTATACTACAACAACGACATGGAATCAAGCATCGCAACGGGTAAGAAAACCCTTATCGCTGCAGATTTCAGCAAATACGTTGTTCGTAGCGCTGGCGGTGTTCAGTTTGTACGCCTAAACGAACGTTACATGGACGAACTTGAAGTTGGTTTCGTGGCATACGCTCGTAAAGATGCGGCCGTTCTTGATACACGTGCAGTGAAGCACTTGCTACAAGCATAAGCAAATGAAGGTTAGATTTTTAAAGTCTATCACTGGATCTGGATTCCACTACCGCAAAGGCGCGGTGGTGGACATCCAATCCAAAGAGATGGCGACCGATTTTTTGAACGCGGGTTTTTGTGAGGCAATCGCAGAACCACCAAAGAAGCGCGCAAAAAAAGCGGTGAAGAAAACCACATCAAAAGAAACACGATAAACGATGGCAATTGATATTGTAACGGCGGCGGCGTCGGAACCAATCACATTGACTGAAGCGAAGAATTTTCTTCGCGTTGACCATAGCGATGACGACACATTGATTTCGGCATTGATTACGGCGGCACGTCAAATGTGTGAAGAATACACACGACGCATTTTGGTCACAACGACCGTTGATGAATACTTTGATAAGTTCCCTTCGAATAAATGGAACAACTTGTCGAATCTTATTTATTTATCACGCGGCCCCGTTGCATCAATTTCATCGGTGAAGTATGTGGACGAAATCGGATCAGAAGAAACGATTTCGACGGATGCGTATGTCACGGACTTGATTTCAGAACCCGCACGAATTCAATCGGTTTCCGGTTGGTTTGCCGCGGCTGGTGTAGTCAATCAAGTGATTGTGCGCTATGTAGTGGGGACGGATGTCGCATCGATTCCGAAACCATTGATTCAAGGGATGATGTTGGTGATTTCTGATTTGTACGACCAAAGAAATGATCGTGTGAAGCAATTGCCAACGGCGTCCGAATATTTGTGGAACCCGTACCGAATCTTCACATTCTAATGATTGACCACGCTGGACAATTAGACCGACGGATCACGATTCAGTCATTCACAACAACGACCGACGATTTTGGACAAAAAAACCAATCGTTTGGAACGTTGGCGACCGTGTGGGCGAAAGTGATTGAAAAGGTTGGGAATGAAGCGGAAAACGGCGACATGATTTCTGCAACGAAGCGTGTCGATTTTTTCATTCGTTATCGTGACGACATCAACGAACGAATGAGAATTCAATACAACAGCAAAACATATAAGATTCACGCAATACAATCGGCAGATGCTCGCGAAGCATTTCAAATGATTCGTTGCGAATACACCGACGCGGAATGAATAAAGTGAAAATCCAAATGATTGGCGACAAAGAATTGCAAAAGCAATTGAAGCGTTTGGATGAACGCGTGCGCAAGCGTGTGTTAAAGAAAACCGCACGCAAGGCATTGAAACCAGTTGTTCGTGTTTACAAATCACAAATCACAGATTCTGACGAGGTGTTCGCGGTATACAAAAAAGGCAAAGTTTACGCTGAAATCGTTCCGGGGCAATTAAAACAATCGGTCGGAATCAAATTTCCAAAGCAAGAACCCGGCGTTGATTCAATCGTTGCATCGGTCGGCCCACGTAGAACGGGCGCATATAGACACCCGGAAAAGGGCGGTTGGTTCGCTGGTTTCCTTTCATTCGGTATGTTGCGTTTTCGTGATGGGACAAGATATGCCGGTCAGAATTTTGGTTGGGCAAAGAACGCCATTCGCATCGGTGAACGTGTTGCGGCACCAAGGATTCGTCAAGTGTTCACGCAGTATTTAGGCGCTGAAATCAAGAAGCTTGGTTTTTTGCAAAAAAAGGGAATGCGATGATTGGGAAGGTGATAAAAAACAAGTTTGACAACACATCGGCATTGAACAACGTGTTTGGTGGTCGTGTTTATCCCGTCATCGGGGCGCAAGGTGGCGCAACACCTTTTGCGGTATACGACACGACATCGATCCGCACGGAAGGTTCAAAGGATGCCGATTCACATATTGACATCGTGAACGTGTCCATCACTATGATTGGGCCGGGTTATGGTGTACTACAAACGGCGGTGGACAATGTGCGTTCCACGTTCGTTCGTATGAATGAAACAATTTCGGGCGTTGAGGTTCAATCGTGTACGTTCGACACACAATCAGAGGTGTTCAACGTAGATGAGGAAACCTATGGCGTCGAAGTTGATTTAAGTTTTCGAATTATTAAAGATTAAAAAAGGATAAAAAATGGCGGCAAGTACATCCGTAATGAACGCAACAGACGTTGTGATTCAATTTTCCGAAGATAACGTGACTTATGAAACGGTCGGAAAAATGACATCTGCGTCGTTGTCAATATCAATGGCAACACGCGACACATCCACCAAAGATTCAGCCGGTTGGATGGAAGTTTTAGAAGGCCAAAAATCGTGGACGCTTAGCGGCGACGGTTTGGTGGTTTACAATCTTTCGGGCAAATCAACCCCGGACGATTTGTTCACACACTTGGCAGATCGTGACAACCTATACGTGAAATTCGGTTCAACATCAACTGATGAAATCGCATATTCTGGTAGAGGTTTTATCACTGAATTCAGCAACGAAGCTGGTTTCGAAGATAACGTGACATATTCGTTTTCTTTCCAAGGAACGGGAACATTGACACAAGCGGCGGTAGCATAATCGTAAAACAACAACGGGCCGTCCATTGGGCGGCCCTTTATTAAAACACAACACAATGACAAAACAAATTTTGGTAAATGGCAAACAATACCCGGTCAAATACGGATTCAACGCATTGCGATTGTTTTCCAATGAAACGGGAATCGGTTTGAATGAATTGACGCAATTGCAAGATTCAATGTCTATCGATCACGCCATCGCGTTGATTTGGGCGGGATTGAAAGACGGTGCACGCGTTGAAAAGATTGAATTTGAAATGTCGATGGACGACGTGGCCGATTTGTTGGATGAAGATGCAACGCTAATCGAACAATGCGTCGCGTATTTCGTCGAATCGTTTGTCAAGCCAGCGGACGAAAACGAAAAAAAGTAAACACCCAACGCGAAGCAGAATCATTCACATGGGATGATTTGGAATCCATCGGGTTGGGGGAAATGGGAATGACGGTTGGCGAATTGTACGACATGACGCCACGACAATTCCAAAACAAACGACAAGGATTCCAAAGGGTCGTTGACCACAACGTCCAATTGATTTGGGAATCCACACGGTGGAATGCGGCAATAAATATTGCGCCACATACCAAAAAAAGAATGAAGCCACGGGATCTGATTGCGTTCCCGTGGGAAAACAAAAAGAATCGCGTTCGTCGAGTGTTTACACGCGAAGAAGTGATGGCGGATATAAAAAAAGTGTTTGGCGATGGCAAAACCACAAATTGATTTAAAGTTTGGCGCGGATCTAAAGGATTTCCGCCGGGGCATTTCTAACATCGACGGATCGTTGAAAAGAATGTCGGGCGGATTTTCCGCATTGGGTGGTGTCATTGGTGCATCATTCGCGGTGGATGCCATTCGTCAATTTGCAATGGAATCGCTTGAACTGGCCAATCAAGCGGAAGGCGTTCGAACAGCCTTTGAACGCATAAATGACCCAATGTTGTTGGGTGAGTTGCAGAAGGCAACAAAAGGCACCATCAACGATTTGGAGTTGATGAAGATGGCCGTCAAAGCGAAGAACTTTAACATTCCATTAGAACAGTTGGGGAACCTTTTGGGATTCGCACAACAACGCGCGACGGAAACGGGTGAATCGATTGACTACATGGCCGAATCGATTGTTTTGGGTATCGCACGGAAATCGATTCCAATTCTTGACAACCTTGGGTTCAGTGCGACGGAAGTTCGTGAAGAATTCAATTCTACTGGCGATATGGCCACGGCGGTTGGAAATATCATTCAACGCCAAATGTCAGATGCGGGTGAAGTGACGATGACCACATCGGAAAAGATTGCCGCGCAACGTGCTGAAATCGACAATTTGAAAATCGCCATTGGCGAGCAACTACAGCCAGTATATAACGCCTTTTTGAATGAGGTCAAAGGCGGATTGGATTCCATTAACACTTTGATTTCTGACCAAATCAGCGGGGTGGAACGCATGGCGTACATCGCGTCATTCTTTCAAGGAACGCAAGGTGCCGTGTTGCGCACATATTTGGATGCACAAGTCGAAGGACGCAAGATGGCGGCACAAGTGGCGGCCGAACAAAATAATTTAGGAGAGCAAACGACAACGACCACATCAGCGATTGAAACGCAAACCGAAGCGGTGAAAACCCACAAAGAGGAATTCACCATGTTGGGCGCGAAGTATCGCGAGTTCAACCAGTTGATGGCGGAAATGAGTGAAACGGCACCGATGGCGTTTGCAACGGTTACAGCATCGGCGGAACAATTCGTCACGGCGGGACAAAGGATGCAATCGGCATTCATGGGTGTTTCAGATGCTATTGGAAATACATTGGCGCAATCGTTCGAAGCGGCGTTGATGAATGGCGAAGGATTCTTCAAAACATTCATTCAAGGATTGAAAGCAATGTTGGCGCAACTTGCGGCGACGATTGCCGCAGCCGCGGTGTTGGCGTTAATCTTAACGTTGGCCACGGGCGGATTGGGTGGATTGTCCATGGGTTCATTCGGCACGGCGTTCAAACAAATAGGTGGTGGAATGGGTGTTCCATCATTCGCGATGCCGGGTGGATTAGGCGGTGGCGGATCAAACGGAATTGAAATATTCGGCAAATTGTCGGGTTCTGATATATTACTTTCTAACGAGCGCGCCGGGCGCAATCGATCACGTTCACGCGGATTCTAACTATGGGGATAAGATTAAAAAGCGCATTTCGTTCACTAAACGACGATTACTACAAAATAGAAATCCACGATTCAGCGTATTCGGCACCAGCCATTGACGTCAGCGTGGGTGGTGATGGATTCACATTGACGCACGACGGCGAAACCGATGCGGTGTATTCCACAATCGTTGGTTCGTCGGTAGCGTTGACTATTTACAACGATTCATCGGCGGTTGATTCCTTTAGAACGGGATTGTTGAACGCGCAAGACAAGCAATTTTCCATGCGCATCGAGCGCGCCAAAAAACCGGCGTTGCAATTTAAAGATCGTGTCGAAAGCGACGGCGGTACTTTTGAGGCTTATTCGTGCGTCGAATCGGCCATCAATGCATTGGGGGGCACTGAAGAACCCGATCCGGCAGAATACGAAGTTTTTTGGCTGGGCTACATCACGCAAGATTTGATCGAAGAAGCTGACGAATCAAAACCGCGTGCAATAAAAATCACCGCGGCCGATGGCATTTCCTTGTTATCGACCTTTGATTATGAATTCGGATTGGCGCAATCATTTTCAAAAGATATGCGTCAGATCGTTTGCGACATCTTGGATGATTCGGGCATTGCAGATTTGTTTGAATCTACGGAAACGATGTTGACGACCGTGGTCAATTGGTATGCAGACGAACACACGTATTCGGCATCAAGCGATCCGATGACGTTGACGAAATTTGATTTGAAAGCGTTCACCACATGGTCGTCGGGTGCGTCAAGGCAATACACGAACGCATTGCAAGTGATTCGGGAAATGGCCGTGATCATGGGGGCGCGTTTTTACTTTTCCAACGGATCGTTTCGATTCGAACAAATTGGCGAACGCGACAACACGACGATTCGTGAATTCTACTATTTAAACGACAACAGCGCCAACGGGAATGCCGACATCATTTTAGATACAACGGTCGACCAACAATCGACGCATCGTATGGGCGGAACATTCCGTTATTTGCCAGCGGTCAAGCGTGTGAATCTTAGACAGCAAAAACTTGCGGCGTTCAATTTGATTGGTGGGCAAGTTCAATTCCCGGCGGATGAAATAGATGTCGGAATCGTTCCATCGGCAAACAACGGGCGCGTCTTGTTACAAATGCGTTCAGTGTTCCAAACGATAATAAACACGCCACTTGTAGGAACGGCAACGCCAGTGTTCGCCGTCACCATTCGATTGGAACCAAGCGATGGCACTGCGGATCAATATTGGACGAATCAACTGGTGTCCGGTTTTGTGTCGTTCGGCGTCGGATCGTGGGGAACCACATTGGGAACCTACAAATGGGCGGCCAACACCGTTGGGCGTCAAACGTCATCGACGACACATAGCGTTCACCAGTTAGCGACCGGCCCACTGCCAAAAGATGGGGAACTATACATCGACATCACAATCCTTGGTTTCTACGACGCGCAAGGTTCATCGACGTCGTTCTTCACTGGGGGGAACTCTTTCAATTGGAACGTGTATCTAAATTCAGCACGATTCGAGAACGACAACGATCCGGCCGACATTGTAGAAACGATTTTCACGTCAACGAACACATCGCCAAACATCGGGTCAAACATCGCCGTGGATATGACAACGACACGATTGGGCGACGGCCCCGGCGCGGCGGGTTCCCTATATGCGTACACGGGAAGCGTTTGGACGCAATCAACGGGGTGGCGCATTGGTGATGACGGCACCTTCATCGACGTTGCAGAATTAGCCACGAAAGAAGTGTTGGCACTGCAAAACAATGTGGTGCGTCGATTTGAAGGCACAATCATCAATGGCGGAATATTCTTGAATAGATTTTATTTCGACATCGGGTATTGGTTGCCGATGCGCTCAACGTTTGTGGCCAATGACGATGAATTGCAGATTGAAGCATTTTTGGTGAAACGCACGGTGACGAACATCGACACGACGGCGGTGGGCGTAGGATCCGGAACGGGCGGCGGCGGTGGTGCAACACCTATTGCCCATTATTCGGGGTCATATACCAATTCGGGAAGCGGTTCGATCGCTGGGATGACTATTGACAGCGGCAACAATTCCATCGGCCCGTTCGCGAAAACGTCGACGGGTGGTGAGGTTGAAGGCACGATGAACGTCACGGGCGCCACGACGATGCAAAGCACGTTGTCGGTGTCGGGAACGTCATCGTTGGCGCAAACCAACGTTCGTGAGTTTACCACTACGGATCGCGTGAACGTCACAATCAATGACATCACGGCAACGCCGGGCGGTTCTCAAACGTTAAGCTTTAGAAACAATTTCAATTTCATCACGTATTCGGGCGGTAATGGAACACACACAATCAATTTGCCGTCAAGTGAAGATGGCGTGATCTTGCGTTTTAAGACCGACTCAACCATTGGGGCGAATAAGAAAGTAAATTTGCAACCGCAGTCGGGCGAACAAATTGATGATGAAACGTCGTACGACTTAGATAGAGCCTATGACGGCATCACTTTATTGGGCAAAAACAGCAATTGGTTTGTCATACAGAAAAAAGAGAAATAATGCATTGCACACGATAACGTATTTTTAAAACATTAAAACAAGGCAAAATGGCTAATGCATATTATTATTATCTATTGCGCCGCGGATATAGTGGGGGCGGCATTGGGAAACTGATCCGCAACTATCGTTCGCGTGTGCAATCCGATGACGGCGTCATCGAGGCCATTGCGTGTGCCCAACAAGCAATTTCAAGATTGCCGGGCGGTGTGAAATTTGGAACGTTTATGTACAACCAATTTGATGCACGCGTAGTGGACGACGGCGGCGCAACGGAAGCGCAAACATGCGTAGAACGCGACTTAAATTATTTAAACGAAAATTTCACAATCTAAAAAATTATGGCAACTCTTTTTGATTCCGCCAGCTTGGTCATGGTGCCCAGTGGCGTAAAAGATGACAAACTTTATTCCATCAAGCCAACGAACGGCGATGGCGACTTTACCTTTTCCCGCGACGGATCGGGCGCATCAGTAGCGACCCGCGTCAATAGTGCGGGGCTTATTGAAAAAGGCAGAACGAATTTATTGCTTCAATCGAATAGTTTCAACACGACGTGGACGAACAGCGGCACAATAACGAGAACAAGCGGACAGAGCGGATATGACGGCACGAACGACGCTTGGTTACTTACCAAAGGTACTGCGGGTGCTTTTATAAGGCAAACAATATCACAAAGTGGCGTTCGCACTTTTAGCGTTTACGCAAAAGCGGACACGGCTGATTGGATGTTATTAGTTATTGACGGTTCACCGGATGACTTTCAATACTTTGATTTAGCGAATGGTGTATTGGGTGCGTCGGGTACCAATTTGGATGCAACAATAACAAGTGTTGGAAATGGTTGGTACCGTTGCAGTGTTACCGGTACAAATAACACTTATTTGCAAGTAAGAATATATCCAGCCGAAGGAAATAACGACGTTACTGGTACAACGACCCAACTTTACATCCAAGATTCACAATTGGAGAAAGGCCTAGTCGCAACCAGTGTGATTGAAACCACTACGGCGGCGGCAAGCGCCGGCATTTTAGGTGATATGCCGCGCCTTGACTATTCGGGGGGTGCTTCGTGTCCAAGTTTGTTATTGGAGCCGGCGAGGACGAATTTAATAACGAATAGTGAATACATTGGCGCTACCGAATGGGTGAATGCATCCGCAACAAGAGATATCACAATCACTCAAACATCGGAAACAAATCCGGAAGGAAGTGCAATTTGTTGGAAAATTCAAGGTACAGCCACGAACAACCAGTTGGCCTATGTTGGTTCGACGACAAGCGGAACAACATTGACGAATAGCATTTATGTGAAAAGAGTGTCCGGTACTGGTGATGTCATTTTAAGAGATGTAAACAACAGTTCGAACACGTTTAGTTTAAGCGTTTCGGATGGATGGAAACGTATTTATGCAACAGCAACAGCAACGTCAAACACCGCAAGATTTTATTTGAATTTAGATGATTTTTCAGATGAAATTTTAGTGTGGGGAGCGCAACAAGAAGCCGGATCCTATCCTAGCAGCTACGTGCCGACCTATGGAAGTTCTACGGCGAGGGCAAAGGATGTTTGTGACGGTGCCGGCGATTCTTCTGTGTTTAATGATTCAGAAGGGGTTTTATTTGCGGAAGTTTCTTTTGCAAGGGATAAAGGAAAATCTTCGCCGTTCAAAGTGGAAAGAATTAGTTTGTCAGACGGAACGTCAAACAATAGGGTGTTCATCAGCAATACTACCAATTTAAACGCCTTACAAGTATTTGTTAGAAATGCCAGTGGAATATCATTCAATCGAACTATCACTCTAACTGACATCACTGCGAATAATAAAATAGCTTTAAAATATAAAGCAAACGACTTTGCCTTGTGGGTAAACGGGACAGAAGAATCGACTGATACATCATCGAGTAATGTTCCATCCGGATTGAACGAATTGATGTTTGACGGGCCTTCGGGAAATTATGAATTTGAAGGCAATGTCAAACAACTTTTGGTGTTCAATACCGCATTAACCGACGCCGAATTGGCGTCTTTAACAAGCCTATAAAATGAGCAAGACATTCAGAAAATACCGCTTTAATACAAAAGCGGCGGCAACGACAAAAATCAATGCCCTTGGACAAGACGACGACGGCAATCCAACGCACGGCCATTTGGTCATTGAATTGGGGAATGAAATCACCACCCCGGCAACGTACGACGACGAGGGCGAAGAACTAACCGCGGCGGTGTATTCAAGCAAATATTTGGTGGACGTCCTTTGGGACGGATCGGCGGAATCAAGTTGGGACAACCAATTGATCTGGTGTGCGCCTTTCGGGATGCTCGCAATGGGCGCCAGTGATGTGCAACAAGAATGGTTGGAAGCATGTAAAACGGCACGCCCGGAACTATTCCCGGCACCGTCTGACGACGAATAAATATGAAGATTTCCGAACACCTTACGTTGAAGGAAGTCACAAAATCGCAAACGGCGGCGCGTTTGGGCATCAGCAATGATCCCGACGCGCACCAGCTTGCGGCGCTTAAGGCCATTGCGGAAAACATCTTCGAACCCGTGCGTAATCATTTCGGGGTGCCCATCGGTATAAGTTCGGGGCTGAGGTCAAAGGCGTTGAACAAGGCCATCGGCGGATCGAGCAGATCGCAACATTGCCACGGTCAAGCGCTGGACATCGATGCCGACATCTATGGCGGTATAAACAACCGCGACATCTTTCACTACATAAGAAAACACCTTGATTTCGATCAACTGATTTGGGAGTTCGGCACGGACGACGAACCCGCTTGGGTACACGTGTCGTTCACCGACGATGACACCAACCGCGGTCAAACGTTGCGTGCAATCAAGGAGAACGGAAAAACGAAATACATACGTTACAAATACATTGACTAATGAAAAAGTTCATAAACATATTTAAAGACGACAACGATTGGAATGAAAAGACCATCATTGGGTTCCTATCTTTTGCCGTTATGGTCATCGTCATGGTGGCCGATGTCGTCACCGGGATGTGTGGCGTCGACCTACCCATCAACGAATTCACGTACAATTCATTCGTCATTGTGACGCTGGGGTCGTTCGGAATCGCCGGGTTGGAAAAATTTGCAACACCTAAAAAATAAGCAATGCAAATGGGCGATTTAAAAGTTTACGGCCTTAACACCATTACATTGGCGATTTCGTTTTCAGCGGTTGAGGACACGCTAAAAATCATTTTATTGTTGGCCTCGATTGGCTACACCTTGCAACGCTGGTATTTGCTACGCAAAAAGAATGAATGACACTCGTCGCCAAAATATGCTTAATCGTTGCGGGCGTGATTATCGTCACGTTCTTTGGTGTGCAAACGTGCATCGTGTTTCGCCTATGTGAGCCGACGTACCAACTGGCGGAATTTGGCTACGCTTGCGTGATTGCCTTTGCGCCACCCTTTGCCGTGGTGGTGCGCTCGTTTATTAATAGCACCAAAATCAAAGAAGAAAACATCGATGTGCAAATGAAGGCCATCGAAGAATCCAACATCGTCGTGATGCTGGATATGTACGGCGTCATCAAATCGGCCAACAAAAATTTCCTAAACGTCACCGGGTATTCCGAAGGGCAAATCAAGGGGATGAACCACAACAGATTGGTGCCCGCCTATTACCGCGATTCGGATCAATACAAGGCATTTTGGCACCGGCTAAAGCAAGGGCAGACCGTAAGCGGTGAATTTCAACGCGTGGGAAAATCCGGCGATACCGTTTGGGTGCTGGGGCATTACACCCCGATAAAAAACAAGGCGGGAAAATACACGCGCGTTCTAAAAATTGCCACCGACATCACGGCGCAACGTCAATCGGAATCGTTGGTGAATCAAAAAAACAGCTATTTGGAACACGCTGCAAAGATTCTGCGCCACGATATGCATTCGGGAATAAACACCTACATGCCGCGCGGATTGACGTCCTTAAAACGCCGCATTTCCGACGATGAGGTCAAGCGATTGAAGATACAAGCGCCGTTGAAGATGCTTGAAGAAGGGTTGCGCCACACGCAAAAAGTGTATTCGGGCGTCAAGGAGTTCACCAACTTGGTCAAAGAGGATGCCCAGTTGGACAAGGAGCGCCACAACATCACCGAAATATTGACCGATTATCTAAAATCGACGTCGTACATCAAGCAAGTGAAAATCGGATTGTTGCCGTCGTTATCGGTCAACGAACCTTTGTTCTGCACGGCTATCGACAACCTCATCAGAAACGGTCTAAAATACAACGACTCGTCAACGAAATACGTGTCCATCTACATGCACAACGACAGCACCTTGTGTGTTGAGGACAACGGACGCGGGATGACGCAAGACGAGTTCGAAGAATTTTCCAAGCCCTACACACGAAAAAAAGAGCAATCCGAAGGGGGTTCCGGCCTTGGATTGAACATTTGTTTGGCTATATTGAAAGAACACGGATTCACCATACACGCCGAAAAGCAAACGCACGGCACTAAAATTTACATCAAAATAAAATGATCAACTCCATCCTATTAATCGACGACGAAGATTTGTTCCACCTTGTGTTCGAAGATGCTTGCAGTATCTTGGACATCACCTTATCGTTGGAAGCGCTGAGTTCGTCGGACGAGGCCGACAAGAAATTCAAAGAGTGGTTCCCGGACGATCCGCACGGCGAGAAACCCGAATGTGTATTCGTCGACCTCAACATCATTGGGTCGAGTTTTGACGGCATCGAAATGGTGCGCAAGATAAATTTTGAGTACGGCAACGGATGTGTGGTCGGCATCATTTCTTCATCTGACGACAACCAAGAGATTGAGAAAGCGAAGAAGGCCGGCGCGCAATTTTGGATCATCAAGTCCGACGACATCGAACCGCGATTGGAAGAATTTAAAAACGACTACGACGGGTACAAAGACAAAACCAACCCGTTCAAGATATACAAATGATTTCGTCCAAAGACACGGTGCGCACGGCCATCATCAAGGCCAAATCAAAGCGCGTGTACATCGAAGGGAATTTCGTCAAGCTACTGGCGAAATCCACCGATCCGGACGTCAAAGAATACGTCGAAGAATGCAAGCGCCGCGACCGTGCATCCCGACGGAAACGCTTGGACATCACCAAGCAAGTGCAGAAGCAAAACAAGGAGCTGGAAGAAGCGGCCGTGGTGAAAGAAGCGTTGGTGATTGAACTGCAAAACGCGTTGGACGAGGCAAAGACATTGCGCGACGAGGCCGTCGAAGATTTAGAATTGATGCAGAAGCGCACGCAATACGAACTGATTGGAACGATTGTGAAGGTGGCACTTTGGGTGATTGTCGGCGTGGGCGTCCTTACGACAGCAATGTACGGGTGGGCAATAGCATCGGGAACGGACACGCAGATCATTGGCTCCACATGGTCGAACATGTTCGGTATCTTATTGACCAACGCATTCAGCATCGTGGGGACTATCATGGGGGTGAAGTATGCGACAGAAAAAGACTAAACATATAAAACACGAAATTGGATTGGAAAGCTTTTATCGATTGATGTTGTTGCCGTATGCATCCAACCCGATACGACCGTCAGACATCCACACGGAAATTGACTACAACAAAATGAAACGGTCGATGCAACGCATCATCATGTCGTTGCCACTGGTGAAGTTCACCGGGCGTTTTGACGACGGTGGGTTGGACAAGAACAAGCAATTTTATCTGATGACTACGTTGAAAGAAAATTTTATCGTCGACACGCAAGGTTCAGATTTTGCACGCCATGCATGTCGCATCGTTGGGTTGCCGGATCTAAGCGATAAAAATATCGAACAAACGGTTGTCGACAATGAACACGTGAAGGTCATCAAGCGGTTGCAGCAATTCGAAGTGGTGTTCGATGAGGTGAAATATACGTTGGAAATAGTCGAAGAAAACGACGAAACATTCACCAGTATTGAACACAATGGGCGCTATATTATGGATAGAAAGTTGGAAAGCGACATCATGAATTTTTTTAATAACCACCGGTAAAATCTAAAAATGGATAACGAAAATACTTTTGACGAATGGATCGAAGAACTACAAAATCAAGAACAACCAACAGCATGCGACATTGGCGACCACGAATGCGATTCGTGTGGCTCGTAGGCCTCGCAATCCTCGTCCAGTCGTGTGGTGCATCGTGGCACCTAAAGCGTGCGATTGCAAAAGACCCAACGATTCTTGCGGACGCAATCGTTCGCGTTGATACGACGGTTGTCACGCAATCAATCCGTGCGGTGGACACCTTGGTCGTTCGTGATACGATAACGCGGGAAATCGTTCGTGAGGGCGTTAAAATTAAATTGAAGCGCGTGCATGATACGATCCGAGTGGATGTCGTTTGTCCCCCCGATACCGTTCGAGTGGTGGCAGAAGTGCCCGTGGAAAAAGTGGTGATCCGAGAAAAGGCGATGCCGCTTTATCGTCGTGCGATCAACATCATGTTTTTGATACTCGCGATTCTGATTCTTGCGTGGATTTATAGATTGACAAAGTAAACGTTCAACGGGTTCGTCCCGTTGTTTTGTTGTTGTGGGGGGCGTCCTTTGGGCGTCCCTTTTTTTACATATATATAAGGGGCAAAAGAAAACCCCAGCGATGCGCCGGGGTTCCACAGTTCAACAAAAAGAGAAAGAGCAATGAACCGATTGTTGATTGTATGTACTTGGGTTTTGCCGTTGTTGTTGTGTTTTTTTGCTTTTCGGATTATTTTAACTTTGCCGATAAAGTGTTCTTTTTCACCCGCTCCCCAGCCGGGGGCGGTTGATAAACAACACCGTCAAAGTTAATCCCGTGAAATCATAAAGTCAAGTATTTGAATGATGAGGTTTCAACGTTGATTGTGAATATTTTTCAATTCACGTATTGTTAATTCAATTTTTTTCTGTATGTTTGAATAACAATCAAAAACAACAACAATGAAAAGAGCATTTCAAACGTGGTTCATGAAGAACTATCCACCTATTGTTTTATCCATTCTTATAATGATGGGGTTCGTCTCAATGTGCGCATTACTATCGGTCATTGAATACTACACGACCGACCTACCGATCCAATACCAGTAAAAAAATACAATCGCGAACGACGCCCGCGATTGCATCACAACAACATTGGCGTCAAAACTTTTTTAATTATGGCAAATGTAGATTTTGCAAAAGGACACGGAACCATCTTGAGTGGTTCGGTGAAGTATGCCCGCTTGACCAACGAAAGCGGCCCCGACGGAATGTCGGAAAAATACGGGTGCGATTTGTACCTTGATTCAGCGTCGGCGAAACAACTGGCCGACCTTAAGATTCTTGACCACGTTCGAGCGAAAGACCCGCAAGGCAATTTCAAGCACGAAGAACCCGTCGTGAAGATTAAGTCCATCAACGTGCCGAAAGGGTATTTGGCCAACCGACAAATGTTCGACGGTCTCATCGGTGATGGTTCAGAAATCCGTGCGAACGTATGGATTAAGAAATGGGAACACAAAGGCAAGAAAGGATTGTCGGTGTGGTTGTCTGCATTCGTGATCACCAAGCTTGTGGAATACGCCACCAACGATTCGGACGCCTTGTTTGAGGGTCTTGAAGATTTGGGTGACGTGACGGCGGAACAAGTTGCCGTGCCAGGATCGAAACCGCAAGTTGCGACGGCATCCGCTAACGAAGCGTTTGAAAGCGATGACGATTTACCGTTCTAATATGGCAATGATTGGAAAAAGGGCAGAAGATATGATAATGGAAATGACGAAATACATCTTTGACAATCACCAAATCGATGTGATGAATACAAAGAGGCGTCACGAACCCGTTGTCATTTCAAGGGCGGCTTTGTTCAATGCGTGTCGGGGTCTTATGACCTCGACACAATTGGGCGGTTATTTTGGTATGAACCACGCAACGGTCTTGCACCATCAAAAGAATCACGACGGCTTGTTGATGATTGCGTATTACCGACAATTGTATTTCGCATTGATGCGCATCCGCGCCACACACGATGAGGTCGCCAAGGAATACCAAGACGATATCTTGAAGCAACTGGAAGAAGTGAAGAAACGCTACGAGATATTAGAATGGAAGTATGAACAATTAAAAGCAAAGCAAGGTGAAGAAGTTAATTCGTAAGCGTATGCACAAAGCGTACGTGCGCAAATACATTGTTGAACTGCAATGGGATTCATTGAACACGATGTTGGTGGCCAGCGCCACGCAATGGAACGAAGACATCGTGAACCTATTGGACAACAATGCGAAGTTGATTCGCAAATACGAACGTCGCAACCGCTGGTTAAGATTCTAACGATGGACAAGTTTAACACATTCAAAGAGGCCATCAAGTTGGTGGCATTGTACCAAGCGACGTTGGAACAAATGGACACGATGAAGGGCACACGGTTGTATCGTCAGAACATCAAAAAGATGATGCGGTCGTTGGAAACGGCGATTGAACAATCCATCCGTGGGCCATTGTCCGCATTGGATTCCACCGACGAAGAATTGATGTCAACGATACAATTCAAGGTGGAAGCCATTTTGGATTTGTCATTAGAAGAATTGGCCGGGTTGAAACTGGCTATTGATGAACATAGAGAAAAGGAGAAATGAAAACACCAATACAACAACTAATTGAAGTGCTGAAAATCCATAGAGA
>ERZ869936.1495-NODE-1495-length-16484-cov-4.477083_pt1 | contig 16484 bp, 18 predicted proteins | sample MGYA00520876_ERZ869936 | MGnify/ENA primary metagenome ERZ869936 (study PRJEB32218, sample SAMN09650985) | biofilter metagenome | isolation source: enrty point of leading RO module | place: Saudi Arabia: Thuwal, RO plant located on Red Sea | collected 2016-02-17 ...
GGCCGGTCGGTGCGTACTTGGCTCATGCACGAGCTTGGTGCGCGGGAGCACGCAACCGCTCCATTTCCACCTGCGCGCGGTCTGGTGGCGCCATTGGCCGTCGCGGCGGCGCGTCGCGGCAAGGCCGATTTCATGCCGCTATGGAGCGGGCAGGGCGGGCCGCGCGCGCAAGAGGCGTCAACCGCAAAGATTTTCGCGCAAATCCGGGACCAGGCGTTGGCGCTGCTGCGCTAGCTGTTAACGGCGGTCTAACGCCGCGCTGCTAGGCTTCGCCTCCCATGAGTTCGCGTATCAAGCTTTCGGCGCAGACGGCTGCGGGCGTGATCGTGCTTGCGGCGGCGGTTTGGTATCTGGCCAAGGAGCCCGAGTTCAGGCGCGATCCGCTGATCGAAGCGCTAGGGCTTGCACGTCTCGCCGCTACTTACGAAGCCAGTTACAAAGACTGCGCCGACGAGCGCTACGAACGCAATGCGGATGCGCACGGGCTCGCGCTCGCCGCAATCGGCCGCTGGGCCCACGCCTTCCCAGCGCGGAGCGACGCCGAGGCTGTGCGCTTCGCGCACGCGGCGCTGCCCGAGTGCAGGCTCGACATGCTGGTGCGCCAACGGCGCATCGGTTGGACGCGGGCGCAGCGGCGTCAGCGCATCGTCATCGATATCGACGCGCATTAGGTCTCCGGTTCGATTGCCTCACGCTACGCGCGTCCGTCACGATGGAGCGCGCCTAGGGACGGAAGATGAGCCGCAGCCCGGCGCCGAGGTCGGGCGAGGTGTCGGTCAGGCCGCCGGATGCGTAGGCCACGAGACGAGTGCGGCTGGTCAGATCGTATCCCGTATAAAGGGTCGCGCTTGTTGCGTCCTCGGTGCCTGAGACCGTGGACTCGGACCAATCGACGCCGGCGCCGATCAGGAAATGAGAACTCGCCTGGATCTGCGCCCCGATCCCACCGAAGACGCCGCCTTCCTCGCTTTCGAACCCATGCGCATAGCCGACGCCTCCGTATAGGCTGAAGCTATCCGTCAGGGGCAGCGCGTAATTGGCGCCCAACGAGCCGATGACTTCACCGGCGCCGAGTGATTTGTCTTCGTCCCCTGTCGGCAATCGCGCGCCTGCGCCGATCGTGAGGCCGCCGCCGCTCTCGTGCCGAAAGGGAGCGAACGATAGCGACAACGTGGCGTCGCCCAATCCCTGCTCTTGTATCGTTGTCGGGACCGGTGGCGGGACGGGCGCCGGCGAAGGGCTTTGCCCGGGTAGTGAGATGCCGAGATCGATGCCGCCGCCGCCAATCCCCAGCCCCGCAGCCGCCCCGCCGGCGCCGCCGCCGCCGACGCCGCCGGCTGCACCGGGAATGATGTTGCCGCTGCCTTCAAGGTCAACGTACGGCACGGTGATAGCGAAGGACCAATTGTTGCCGCGATAAGCCGCTGTCAGCGGAATCTGGTAGATCGTTGTATCCTGCGCTTCGCCGTAATCGCCCGAAGTATAATCGACGCCGGCCGAGAACGACCAAGGATTGTCTTGGGCGGCCGCAACCGGGACCGAGATGCACGACAATAAGCTCGCCCCCAGCAACAGCCGGCTGAGGCGCGTGAAGCGATTGGTTCTCATGGTAGCCCCCGAACATTTCCCTCACGGCGCTAAACGAACAATCGGCGCGAAGGTTTCTGCGCCGCGCATAAAAAGAAGCAGGCGGTAGCGCGCGGCGCCGTTCGAGCCCGCCCTTTCCCTTGGACGTTCCAGTTGACGCGTCGGCGCGCCAGCGAGCGTCGATCATTGCGCCGCTGGTGCAGCTCGCGCACTATCGCTGGCGGGAGACAGGCATGGGATCGCCGGCGGACTACACCATTATCGTGCTGCTCGTCGTGATTGGCGTCGGCCTCTGGTCGATGTTCGACCGGCTCGCACAGGTGCAGCGCGACATCGAAGCGCTAAAACGCAGGCTCGGGGCGGCCGAGCCGCCGCGCGAGGAGTAGCAGCGCCCCTGCAATCTGATCGCTTCGTTCAACTTCCGCTCAGGCGGCCCGAGCAATGCTTCAGGCGTTCGGGCGCGTCGAGGGCCGCGCAAGACAGTTGCAATACCCTTTGGGAGCTTGAACGATGAATCGTCTTTTGATGGCCGCCGCGGCGGTCGCACTCTTCACCAGTGCCGGTACTGTCAGCGCCGCAGCGCAAAACCGGACAGTCATCACGCAATACGGTTCCGCCAATGGCGCCGCTTCGGTGCAGGACGGACGCGCGAACCAAGCCTATATGGGCCAGGAAGGCCGGCGCAATTACTCGCGCGCGGTGCAGAGCGGCTACAGGAACTTCCTGCGTATGCAGCAAGGCGGCAGCCGCAACGAAGCGGTCACCGAACAAAACGGCAGCGACAATCTGGCCGTGACCGGTCAGGAAGGACGCAACCTGAGCGCCGGCATCTATCAATCCGGCCGCGGCAACGTCTCCGGCATCGCGCAAATCGGCAATGGCAGCATCGCCACCACCGACCAAGCCGGCCGGAACAACACGACTGGCGTAATCCAAGTCGGCAACGCCCAAGATGCGCATGTTGTCCAGCGGGGCAGCAACAACATCACGGTCGTCGTGCAAGGCGGCCAGTAAACGATGCGAAGCAGCGGAGAAGCGTACGCGCTTCTCCGCACTTCCCGGAGGAAGTCTCATGTTGAAACTGACGTTGACCATCGCCTCGCTCGGTGCGCTCGCCGCCTGCAGCGCAGCGGCGCGGCCAACGGAAGAGGCGCCTATCGCGCCTGCGGCCATCGCCAGCGAGGTTGAGTATGCCGCCCCTGACAGCAATGAATTGGCGCTAGCCGGTGCGAGCGAGGTTGCGGCGCCGGAGAGCTACGTCGCCGCCGCGCCGGCAGCGATGATGCCTGTGGCGGCCGCCTATGCGGACGTGCGCTGCGACATCCGCGTGCGCAGAACCGCCAACGGCGTGGAACTCGAAGCGGTGGCCAGGTCGGACGAACCGGCTTTGGGCGAGTACGAATTCGTGATCACCAAGAGTGGCGCGGCCGGTTCATCAGATATCGTCCAAGGCGGCGCGTTCGACCTTGGCGGCGGCCATTCGCAATCGCTCGGCTTGTCCGAAATCGGCATGGAACGCGGTGCGCGCTATCGGGCTCGCCTTGTCCTAAGCGACCATGATGGCGTTGTTTGCGAAGATCGGGTGCGGTCATGAAACGCAGAGTTTTTGCACTAGCCGGTCTCGTTATGGCCGCCGGTTTGGCGCCGAGCGAGCCCGACGCGCGCGCCCGCTGGTCGTCCTGGCGGGAGCGCGTGGCGACCGCGGGGCCGGTGGATCAGCGCGGCCACGGGCTCGGCGCGGCGGCGACGCAATTCGGCGCCGGCAACGACGGCGCCATCGTGCAGCGCGGCCGGGACAGCACGGCGGTGCTGCGCCAAGACGGCAACGTCAACACCGGGGCGGTGTATCAACGCGGCAGCGGAAATACCGGCGCGCTGATCCAAAACGGCGACCACAACAATGGCTGCCTGCTGCAAGCCGGAAACAATCTGGACGGCACCATGGTTCAGTCCGGCGGCGAGAACCGCGCTGTCGCGCAGACCAACGCAGGCGTGCGCGAGTATCACGGCATCGCCTGCAACCTGATCGCGGGCGCGCGCTTCCGCTAAGCGCCGGCTATTCCGCCGCGCGCTGATGGCTGGTCTCGCCGAACGGTATCGGCGCGTCAGGCGGGACCAGTTTAAGATGCGGGAACGGAATCTCGATGCCGTTGGCGTCGAAAGCGAGCTTGATGCGCTTCAGGTATTCGCGCCCAACACTCCATTGCGAACCAGGCCGGGTGCGCATGCGGCCTTTCAGTACGACAGATGAATCGCCGAGCTGGTCGACGCCGAACACTTCGATTTCTTGCAGAATCTGCGACCCGAACTCGGGGTCCTGCCGCAGTTCGTCGCCAACCTGCTTCATCAAATCCAGCGCCTTAACGATGTCGGACGAATAGGAGATGCCGAGGTCGAACACGGCGTTGGAGAAATCCTTGGTCTTGTTGAAGATCACCTGCGCTTCGCCATAGGGGATCACCTGCAGCGTGCCGTCGAAGCCGCGCAGCTTGATGGTGCGCAGCGACATATCTTCGACAACGCCGCTGGCGTCGCCGATCTGCACCACGTCGCCGATCGAGACCACGTCCTCGACGATGAGGAAAATGCCGGTGAGGAAATCCTTCACCAGCGATTGGGCGCCGAAGCCCAGCGCCACGCCAAGGATGCCGGCGCCGGCGATCAGGGGGCCGACTTCGATGCCGACGTTAGACAGCACCATCATCGTGGCGATCACCACCAGGATGCCGGTGACGACGCCGCCGATCACTGGCGCGATGGTGCGCAATTGTGCGGCGCGGCGGGGCGTACGGGCGCGGTCGGAAATGCGGGCGAATACGCGGGCGATGGCGGCGCGGGCGAGGTCGATCACCGCCAGCATGACGACGATGGTCAGCGCCGCGCGCCCGAGCAGAAGCAAAAAGCCGCCAAACGGTCCAGCCATCAGCGCGGAAAGGTCGATTCCCCAGACGGACAAGATCACCAGCAGCACCGCAATGAAGACGGCGATACGGGCGATCGCGATGGTCCAGCCGCCGAGCTTGATGCGTTCGCCCTTCTCGCGATCGGCCTTGGGCGTGAGCTGGCGCGCCACCGCAGCGAAAATGAAGCGAAGCAGCCCCATGGCGACGTAGCCCGCGACGATGAGACCCACAGTCAGTGCGATACGGATGCCGAGTTCTTGCGGGCTAAGCGCCAGCACGTTGGCGGAGAGCGCTCGCGCCTGCGCCGGGGGCTCGCTGAATGTTGCGCGCGCGCGCGCCGCGGCTTGATTGGGCGGCTCAGCCGTCAGCCAGGCGTCGAACATGGCGCGTCCTTAAGAAGTTTCCTCGGGATTCGCTTCAACATAGCCCTTTGCGCCGCGATTTCGACCCTTCCGCGCCGTCACGTTGACGCAACATGCCCTACTTCTAGTTTGTCCGCGCTGACCGTGAGGAGATCGGATGAGGACGTTGCTCGCTCTATGCGCGCTGGTGCTGGCCGGCTGCGGCGGCTCGGTGACGCCGCCCGCGGCGACTGCGCAGCCGGTTGCTGCGCCTCTGCCAGCAACGCAAAGCGAGTGGGTTGAACTCACGCCTCAGGCGGTCGAGATCGACGGCAGGCTGATCACGCCGACGTGCTCGGGCGCGCCGGGCGCCGATCCCGCCTATAGTTTTTGGGCCAAACGCGGGCGCAGCGACGCGCTCGTCATTTATTTCGATGGCGGCGGCGCATGCTGGGACGACGTTACCTGCGCGGTGCCGATGCGCGCAACGGATCGCGGACGCAGCGAAGGGTTCTACAAGGCCGAACTGCTGCCCGGCGACGACCCGAGACGCATGAGCGGCATCTTCGACCTGAACGATCAGCGCAACCCGGTGCGCGATTGGAGCTTCGTTTTCGTTCCGTATTGCACGGGGGATGTGCACTCGGGGACGAATACGCAGACCTATATCGATCCGGACACCGGCGAGACGTACACGATCGAGCATCGCGGCGCGGATAATTTTCGGCTCGTGCTGGAGTGGATGCGGGCCAATTTCGACGCGCCGGAGCGGATCCTTGTCGCCGGATCGAGCGCTGGCGCATACGGCGCGGCCACGCATTTCGCCAGCATCCGAGATGTTTTCCCAGACGGACAGGCGATTATGCTGGGTGATGCAGGGCAGGGCGTGACCGCGCCCGGTTTTCTGGAGCGGCGCAACACCAACTGGCGCTATCAGCTTCCCGAATCCGTGTTTGGCGAAGAGCCGCAGCTTACCGACGACGAAGACATCGTGGCGCGCCTGGCGCAGCACTACCCGCATGACCGCTTTGCGCAATACACGACCGCGCACGACGTGACCCAGGTGGCGTTCTTCGCGTTGATGGGCGTGAGCGACGCATGCCGGGTGTGGGCGCAAGCGATGGCGCGCGATTTGGAGGCGCGCAAAAGCGCTCCGAATTTCCGCGCCTATGTGGCCGCGGGCGAGTCGCACACCATCCTGCGCTCTTCGCTATTCTACCGTGAGGACAGCGGCGGCGAGCCGTTTGCGCAATGGATGAATGCGCTAGTCAATGGCGGCGCGTGGGAGAGCCGCGCCTGCACGCAATGCGCCGCGCCGCCGCGGCAGTGCCGTTTCTAAACGCCGGCGCGAAACATCTGGAAGGTTCCGGAATTGCTCAAGCCGCGAAAGCGGCCGGAGATCGTGTTGCCGGCGATGGCGCCGACATAACCAAGTTCGCTTTCATCCGGATAAAACATTGTGAAGGTGGCGCCGGATATGATCCAGCGGCCTGGATAATTGTCCCCGTCGATAAACGAGCCGTCCGGTGCAAAGGTCGCGGTGAAGTTGACGGCGGTTGTGCTGTCGCCGTCATAGGCGCCGGTGATGCGCCACTCGCCGGCGATAAAGGCGGCGCCCTCAAGCTGGGCGACGGCGCCTTGGCTGCCCGGCGGCGCCGCTACGGCGTGTGGGCCGATAGCAGCCAGCGCGGCTAGCGCGAACGCGGTAACGATCGACTTAGCGAAATGCATGGGGCTCTCCAGGGACGAGGTCCGACGCTAGCGTGAATGCGGCCAATACGGAACGTCCTAATTTCAGGGATTGCTATCGGTTCGTCGACGAATCGGCGTCGCCCGGCGTGCGCTCCAATGCATCGCGGCATAGCGCCTTGGCTTCGTCCCAGCTTCCGGCGTTAAAGGCGCATCGCCTGTTCGAGTGTATCTGTCACGGACGCGCCGTTTCGTTCGGTCAGGCGCCGGCGCGGTTGGCGACGAGATCGTCGACGACCGCCGGATCGGCCAGGGTGGAGGTGTCGCCGAGATTGGAAACGTCGTTCTCGGCAATTTTCCTGAGGATGCGGCGCATGATCTTGCCCGAGCGCGTCTTCGGCAGACCCGGAGCGAATTGGATCACATCCGGCTGCGCGATCGGGCCAATCTCTTTGCGCACAAATTGCTTGAGATCGTCACGCAATGAATCGCTCAGCTCTTCGCCGGCGATCAGCGTGACATAAGCGTAGATGCCTTGGCCCTTGATGTCGTGCGGGTAGCCGACCACGGCGGCTTCGGCGACCTTCTCGTGCGCCACGAGCGCGGATTCCACTTCCGCGGTGCCGAGCCGATGGCCGCTCACATTGAGCACGTCGTCGACGCGCCCTGTGATCCAGTAATAGCCGTCTTCGTCGCGGCGGCAGCCGTCGCCGGTGAAATACATGCCGGGATAGGTGCGAAAGTAAGTCTCAAAGAAACGCTCATGATCGCCATAGACCGTGCGCATTTGGCCGGGCCAGGAATCGAGCATGACGAGATTGCCGCTGGTGGCGCCTTCAAGCACTTCACCGTGCTCGTCCACCAGCGCGGGCTTCACGCCGAAGAACGGCCGTGTGGCCGAGCCAGGCTTAAGCTTGGCCGCGCCGGGCAGCGGCGTAATGAGGATGCCGCCGGTTTCGGTTTGCCACCAAGTGTCGACGATCGGGCAGCGCTCGCTGCCGACGACGCGGTGATACCAGAGCCACGCCTCGGGGTTGATCGGTTCACCGACGGTGCCGAGCAGGCGCAGGCTTTTTCTTGAGGTGCGCTTCACCGGCTCGTCGCCATCGCGCATCAGCGCGCGAATGGCGGTGGGCGCCGTGTAGAAGATGTTGACGCGGTGCTTGTCGACGACTTCCCAAAAGCGCGAATTGGTCGGGTAATTGGGCACGCCTTCGAACATCAGCGTTGTGGCGCCGTTCGCAAGCGGGCCGTAGACGATGTAGGTGTGGCCGGTGACCCAGCCGACATCGGCCGTGCACCAATAGATGTCGCCGTCGTGATAATCGAACACGTATTGGTGCGTCATCGCCGCGTAGACGAGATATCCGCCGGTCGTGTGCAGCACGCCTTTAGGTTTGCCGGTGGAGCCGGAGGTGTAGAGGATGAAGAGCGGATCTTCCGCATTCATCGGCTCGACCGGGCAATCCGAAACCACGCGCATCGCCTCGTCTTCGTAAACGACGTCGCGGCCGGATTGCATCGGCACGCCGGCGCCGGTGCGGGTGACGACGATGACGCGTGAAACGCCAGGCGCGCTCTCGCAGGCGGCGTCGACATTGGCCTTAAGCGGAATGATTTTGCCGCCGCGTACGCCTTCGTCGGCAGTGACGACGACTTTGGAGTCGCAATCCTTGATGCGGTTGGCCAGACTCTCGGGGCTGAAGCCGCCGAACACCACCGAGTGGACGGCGCCGATGCGCGCGCAGGCGAGCATCGCGTACGCCGCCTCGGGGATCATTGGCAGATAGATGGTGACGCGATCACCCTTTTGAACGCCGTTGGCCTTGAGCACGTTGGCGAAGCGGCACACTTCGGCATGGAGTTCGCTGTAGGTGATCGCGCGCGACTGCTCGGGGTCGTCGCCCTCCCAGACGATGGCGATCTGATCGCCGCGCGTTTCCAGATGGCGGTCGACGCAATTGGCGGCGACGTTGAGGACGCCGTCTTCGTACCAGCGGATGCGAAAGTCGGCCTCGCCGTAGGAGACGTCTTTCACTTTGCTGTAGGGCTTGATCCAATCGAGCCGGAGTCCGTGCTTGCCCCAAAACGCTTCGGGATCGGACAGCGCCGCCGCGTGCATGGCGCGGTAGGTGACGTCATCGACGTAGGCGCGGCGCGCCCACTCGGCTGGAACCGGGATGACGACGTTCTCGGACATGGGCGCTCCCTTTTCCGGCCCATTTTGAGGAACGCGGCGAGCGCTTCAAGGGCTTGCGCCCAAACTAAAGCCCGTAGGTCCAGACTAACAGCGCCGAGAGCGTGGCGATCATCAGCAGCACGAGCGGGAGACCGGCGCGGACATAATCGCGGAAATGGTAGCCGCCGGCGCTCATGATCAGGATGTTGGTTTGATAGGCCACCGGCGTGGCGAAGCAGAGGTTGCAGCCGAACAGGACCGCCAGCACCAACGGCTCCGCAGGTACGCCAACCTGTTGCGCCAGACTAAAGGCGATCGGCGTCCCCACCGCCGCAGCGGCGGTGTTGGAGGAAAAATTGGTCAGCAGCGCCGCGAACGCCATCATCGCGGCGATGATGCCGGCGGCGGGGAAGACCTGCAGTGCGAACGCGAAGACGCCGCCTAGCCATTCCGCCGCCCCGGTCTCCAGCAGCGTCCGGCCAAGCGCGATGCTGGCGGCGACCAGCACGATCACTTCGCCGCTGAGCGCGCGGCCGAGGCGCTCGAAACGCACGCAGCCGGTGGCGAGCATCGCGATCGCGCCGGCCAGCGAAGAAATGGCGATCGGTACGATGTGCAGCGCCGCGGCCGCCACTGCTGCTGCAAAGATCGCTATCGCCAGCGGCGCCTTGGCGGTGCGCGGCATTTCCGCAGCCCCTTCAAGCACCATGGCGCCTTCAGCGACCTGCAGCTTGTTCAGCGCTTCGCTCGGACCCTGAACCAACAGCACGTCGCCCATCTTCATGCGTTCATCGCGCAGCAGGCTGTAGCTGTAATAAAGTGTGGCATCGGGCCGATTGAAGCCGACTACGGCGACGCCGTAGCGATCGGCGATCTGCGCGGACCGGATCGACTGGTCGATCAGCGCAGAATCGGCGCCAATCGCCAGTTCGGCCACGATGATGTCCTTCCCGGGCAACCAGCTCGTGTGACGCAGTTCTTCAAGGACCGTCGGCAACGCAAGCGGCGCCTTCAGTGTAGCGCTGGCTTCACGCAAGTGTTCGGCATCGCCTTCAATGCGGACGATGTCGCCCTCCCGCAGCGGACGGTCGCTGGTCAGCGGCGCACCGGTGGCGCTCGCGATGCTGACCAGGCGCAGGTGGTGGTTGGCCAGCTTGCGTTCCAAGCCCTCGCGCGTCAGCGCCTCAGGTGGCGTGGCGTCGGTGAGGTGGATCGCGGCTTGATACTGGCGCGCGCCTTCCGCGCCCGCGCCGGCATGCGCGGGCAACAGACGCGGCATCACCAGCCACAAATACGGCAATGCGACCAAACCAGCGGTCAACGCGATACCGGCAAAGTCGAAGATGCCGAACGGATCCATGCCCAAATCCTCAGCGATCGACACCACCAGCAGGTTGGTCGAGGTGCCGATCGTGGTGGCCATGCCGCCGATCAGGATGGCGCAATTAACCGGCATCAGAGTCTTGGACGGCGATGCCCCGATGCGCGCGGCAAGGTTCAACAAGAGCGGCAGCAGCAATACGAGCACCGGCGTATCGTTGATGATCATGCTCATGGCGGCGGCGATCATCAGCGTCACCAGCAATCCAAGCAGCCGGCTGAACCGCCACAACCGCGTCAGCAACCGCGCCGCCGGTTCAAGCGCGCCGGTTACGACCAGGCCACGTCCGAGAATCATCAGACAACAGATTGCGATCAGAGCGGGGTGACCAAAGCCGCCGAACGCGATCTCGATGCCCGAACGCGCGCCCTCACGTTCAACGGGAAAGAAATACAGCAGCAGCGCCAGCACCGCGATCAGCAGCAGCGACACGACTTCGATGCGGATCGTGCCCCGCGCGAACAGCCAGAACGTGCCCCCAGCGATGAGCATGGCGCCGATGGCGTGAGGGCTGGGAAAGTCCATTGGCGCTCCTTGGCGTCAGCGAACTAGGGCATGATTTGGCGCATCTTGCCAAACCGGTTGATGTATTCTTGCGCCATGGCCGGCGAGGGCGGCGCTGGATTTGTCGCTGCACGCTTCCCTCGCGGCGTGAAAGCGGTCTAAAGCTGCCGCCAAGTCACCTGGGGAGGCCGCTGGCCATGCGCGTCGGATGTCCGAAGGAAATCAAGGTCCATGAATATCGGGTCGGATTGACGCCGGAGAGCGCCGCGGAACTCGTGCGCGCGGGCCATGACGTGCTGCTGGAGACAAAGGCGGGCGAGGGCATCGGCGCGCCGGACCGGGTCTATGAGAAAGTCGGCGTGAAGATCCTGGCGAACGCGGACGCCGTGTTCGAAGAAGCCGACATGATCGTGAAGGTGAAGGAGCCCCAGGCGGTCGAGATCGCCCGGCTCAAGCCGAAGCACACGCTGTTCACCTATTTGCACCTGGCGCCCGATCCGGAGCAGGCCGAGGGACTGATGAAGTCCGGCGCCACCTGCATCGCCTACGAGACGGTGACCGACAATGACGGCCGCTTGCCGCTGCTGAAGCCGATGAGCGAGGTGGCGGGGCGGATGTCGATCCAAGTCGGCGCGTACTTTTTGGAGAAGGCGCACGGCGGACGCGGCGTGCTGATGGGCGGCGTGCCCGGCGTGCGGCCGGCGGACGTCGTGATTCTTGGCGCGGGCGTCGCCGGCTACAACGCAGCGCAAATCGCCGTCGGCATGCGCGCGCGCGTGACGGTGTTCGACAAAAATCCTGGCCGGTTGGAGGAGCTCGACCGCGAATTCAACGGCCGGCTCGAAACCGTGTACTCGACCAAAGCGGCGGTCGAAGAAGCGATCAAAGAGGCCGATGTCGTGGTTGGCGCCGTGCTGGTGGCCGGCGCGGCGGCGCCGAAGCTGATCACGCGGCCGATGCTGAAGACGATGCGGCCGGGCGCGGTTCTGGTCGACATTTCGATCGATCAGGGCGGCTGCTTTGAGACCTCGAAGCCGACTACGCATGACGAACCGGTGTTCAACATCGACGGCATCATCCACTATTGCGTCGCCAACATGCCCGGCGCCGTCTCGCGCACGTCAGCTTTCGCACTCAACAACGCGACGTTGCCGTTCACGCTGGCGCTGGCCAACAAAGGCTACAAGAAAGCGCTGCAAGACGATCCGCACCTAGCCAACGGACTCAATGTCTATGAAGGCGCGAGCGCGCACGAAGCCGTGGCGAAGGACTTAGGCAAGCCCTACAAGCGGCCGAACTGGCTGGGGTAAGAAAAGTGGCGGCGGCGCTATTGTGCAGGCGTGACGCTGATGGCGTCCGGCGGGGCGCCGTGTTCGCCTAGTGTCCAGGTGACGATGACGTTCCGCGTACGGCTGCCGATCATGCCGTCGCTGTTCATCGTGCTTTCTTGGAGTTCAAGGTCAACGCGGCCGGGAAAATCGTTGAGCACGCGATAGTCGAGGAAATCGCCCAACCGAAACTCGCGCCAGCCTTCGGCTGGGCCGCCAAAGAAGGCGAGGTAGGTGTAGAGGCCGTTCATGGCCGGATCGCCCCCAGCAGTGCCGAAGAGCTTGGAGCCGCCGCCGTCTTGGTTTTGGAGATAGTCGACCCGCACAACTGACGCGGCCCACTCTAAGTTGTCGGTGTCTGCTTCTGGCGCGATCTGCGTCGGCCCCCCTGACGCCGTCAAAGGCGCTCGCGACGACCCAGCTGAACTCTCTTGTGCCGCCGTGTTAGCGGCGGGCGTACAGGCCCCAGCGAGCAACGTTGCGGCCGCCACGATGCGAACAAGAGTGTAGCGCGTCATCATGCTTGGTCTCCCGCGCACACTCTCGTCGTTGAACCCGGCGCCCGCAAGGAAGATTCGTGGCGGCTGGCCGCGCATGCGCCTTCGGCGCATAGTTGGAGCCATGCCGGTCACAAGAGCCCAAGTAGGGAAGGTCGCGCTCTCGTTCGAGAGTGCGTCTGAAGTAACGCACGTGGACCGCCCGGCGTTTCGCACGCCGCGCAAGATTTTCGCGACGCTGCCGCCGAACGAGCAAGCGGTGAATCTGATGTTCGATCGCCCGACCCAGGAGTTTTTCTGCGAGCAGGCGCCCGGCGTGATCGAGCCGCTGCCTGGCGGCTGGGGCCGAATGGGCATGGCGCGCTGCGATCTGAGAGCAGCGGATGCCTCGCTGGTGCACTCAGCGCTCAAGGCGGCGCATGCGCTTGCAAACGCGCCGCGGCCGAAGCGCACGAGGCGAAAGGCCTAGTGAGCTAGGCTTCAAGGCGTATCCTGTCGGTGCGATGGCGGAGATGTGCGAGCGCGCGCGGATTCCGCCACGTTGCAACCAAGATTCGCGCGCGGGGCGGCAAGCCGATCACGTTTTCGTAGATTTGCGTCCGGCGCGGACCTGGTGTGCATCTCAAGGGTTAGCGCCGCTGAAAGGTTTTGTTCAGCATTAATGCACTAAGGTGAAGGCTCGGAGACGGAAGAGATGCTCGAGAAGAAAATCGGCGAGCCGTGCCCGACCTGCGAAACGCCGCTGCAACGCCGGCGCTCAACGTTTCGCACTATCGTCGGCGACGTCGCCTACTGCGCCCGCTGCTGCTCGTCGTTCGAACTCGCGAGCGAAGACGACAAGGCCGTAGCTATGGGCCCGGAATTCGCGCCGATCTAACGGCGCCTCGATCAGCGTGCCGCGCGTGGCCCACCGGCCAGGCGGAACTCCCTCTCATCCAAACCATTGATCTGGCACAACACGCGCTGACGCGCGTGAGACCGCAATGGCGCTGCTGAAACTCATGCATTGGGTGTTGCTGACATTGGCCGTCGTCGCCGTGCTCGTTTTGCTCGGTTGGGGCGCGCTAGCCGGTGCGTTTCGCAAGGTAACGTTGGAGTGCGCGCACGATCCGATGTGTTCGGACCACGCGCGCGCTGAGGTGCTAACGGCGCTGGACGCGCATGTGTACGGCCCGCCGCCCCCCATGATCGAGCCTCAGGTGCTGCGGCGCGAGAGCATTCCGCGCGAACGCGCTGGGGGCATTCCCGGGGTAGAACAATGGCTGGTCGATCTCGGCGCGGCGGGCCGCGTTCATATCGTTCTTGTCTTGCCCGAACCGGCGGCCGCGCCCGCGCCGCTGATCCAGATGCAGACGTTCTGCGGCAATCGCGCCGCGTTGCCCGGCCGTCCGGCAGCAATCGCCGAGCCGATGGGCTGGTATCCATGGATTTGCCGTGAGCCGCGCTTCGACCCGGCGCTGCGGGCGATTTTCGGCGCCCACATCGCCGTGCCGCCTTATGATCTCATCTCTGAACGCGGCTACGCGCTGGCGTTGGCGTACGGTGGCGACATCGCGCCCGACGATCCAAGATTCGCGCGGCGCATTATGGCCGCGTACGCGCCGCCAGAGACTGGGGCGCTTTCGGTATGGGCGTGGCTGCACAGCCGCATGCTGGACGTGCTGGCGCAAGACGAGCGCATCGATGCTTCGCGTGTCGCGCTGTGGGGTCAGTCGCGCCAGGGCAAGACAGCGCTGCTCGCGGGCGCACGTGACGAGCGCTTCGCGGCGGTGGTAGCGCTGCAATCGGGACGCGGCGGCGACGCGCCGACGCGCCATAGGGCCGGTGAGTCGGTGGCGGCGATCGGCCTCCAGTTTCCCCATTGGTTCACCCCGCGCTTTCGCACATACGCGCGACAGGATCCGCCAATCGACCAGCAGGACATGCTGGCGCTTATTGCGCCGCGTCCGCTGCTGATCGGGCATGCTTGGCGCGACGGCTGGGCCGATCCGGCGGGCGCGCAAGCGGCGGTAAAAGCGGCGAGCGCCGCGTGGCGGCGTGCGGGCGCGCCTGCGCCGCAATTTTACATGCGCGATGGCCGCCACGGCATCGAGCGAACCCACTGGGAACGGACGCTCGATTTCCTCGACACACACATGGGCGTGCGTCAATCCTCATCCTCGCCGGTGTCGGCCGGGTAGTCGATGTGCTCGTCCGGCTTGCGGTCGGCGCTGCGCTCGTCAGCGTCCATGTCGGCGCGGGCGGGCCGGTCGAGCCCACGCGCCTCCTCCAGATCCTTATCGCGGCTGAAACCCTCGCGCTCGCGGTTTTGTTCGCGTTCCATGGCGATCCTCCTCGCTAGCGCAACGTGCGCGGGCGAGCAGAGTTTCGGCTCGCATGCTACGCAAAGCCGCCAAAGTTCACGAACTTGGTTTCGAGATATTCCTCCAGTCCTTCGACGCCGCCTTCGCGGCCTAAGCCGCTCTCTTTCCAGCCGCCGAACGGGATCACTTCGTTCGAGTAAACGCCCTCATTGATCGACACCATGCCGTATTCGAGACGTTCGGCGACGCGCCAGGCGCGGTTGACGTCCTTGGTGAAGAAGTAGCCGGCGAGGCCGAACGGCGTGTCGTTGGCAATAGCGACCGCTTCGTCCTCATCCTTGAAACGGATCAAGGGCGCCACCGGGCCAAAGATCTCCTCGCGGTTTACGCGCATCTGCCGCGTCACGCCGGTGAGAACGGTTGGGGTGTAGAATTGAGCGCCGGCGCCGTGCTTCTTGCCGCCGGTGACGGCGGTGGCGCCGTCGGCCAGCGCTTCGGCCACCATGGACGAGACTTTGTCGATCGCCTTGTCGTCGATCAGCGGGCCGATCTCGACGCCGTCTTGATCGCCGGAGCCGACTTTGAGTTTGGCCACGGCGTCGGCGAATTTTTTGGCGAACGCGTCATAGACCGCGTCTTCGACCAGTATGCGGTTCGCGCAGACGCAAGTCTGACCGGCGTTGCGGAACTTCGAAGCGATCGCACCCTTGACGGCGACATCGAGATCGGCGTCGGCGAAAACCAAAAGCGGCGCGTTGCCGCCGAGTTCGAGCGACACTTTCTTCACGGTGGAGCCCACGCACATGGCGCCGAGCTTCTTGCCGACCGCGGTGGAGCCGGTGAACGAGAACTTCCGCACCAACGGACTCTCGCATAGCACTTTGCCGACGGCGCTGGCGTGCTCGGTTGTCACAACATTGAACGCGCCCCGGGGCAAGCCGGCCTTCTCGCCAAGCTCGGCAAGGGCAAGCGCCGTCAGCGGCGTTTGGTGCGGCGGCTTCAGCACGATGGTGCAGCCCGCCGCGAGGGCAGGCGCGGCCTTGCGCGTGATCATGGCCATCGGGAAATTCCACGGCGTGATCGCCGCGAACACGGCCACTGGCTGCTTGATCGTCCCGTGGCTGCGCGTCGCGGTCGTGGTCGGGATGACGCGCCCATAGGCGCGCTTGGCCTCTTCGGCGAACCATTCGGCAAACGCTGCGCCATAAGCCGCTTCGCCCCTCGCTTCGGCAAGCGGCTTGCCGCCTTCCATGCAGATGAGCCGCGCCAGGCGATCGATGTCGCCCATCATCAGTTCGTACCAAGCGCGCAACACTTGAGCCCGCTCCTTGGCGGTCTTGGCGGCCCAAGCGGGAAAGGCGGCGTGCGCCGCGGCGACGGCTTGTTCGGCTTCCGCCGCGCCCAGATCGGGAACTTCGGCGATCACTTCCTGGTTCGCCGGATTGTAGACCTTGAAGCGGGATGCGCCTTGGCGCCATTGGCCGTCGATATAGGCGTCGGAGCGGAATTGCATGATCGAAGCTCCATGAAGTGTCAGAGCGCGAGGTAGCAGACCCGCCCGGCCGTGTCCCGCATTCGTCCTGACGCGTGATCCGAAAGCTGATATGTAGAGCAACACTCGACACCTGACACCCGCAAGCGGTCCCATGAGCTGGAAAGATATTCTCGTCATCGTTTCCGAAGCCGAGGCCGACGCGCCGGCGCTGGCGCTCGGTGAGGCGCTGGCGCGCCAGTGCAGCGACTGTCACATTGCCGCGGCGTTCTTGACGCCG
>ERZ869936.1496-NODE-1496-length-16483-cov-18.720112_pt1 | contig 16483 bp, 11 predicted proteins | sample MGYA00520876_ERZ869936 | MGnify/ENA primary metagenome ERZ869936 (study PRJEB32218, sample SAMN09650985) | biofilter metagenome | isolation source: enrty point of leading RO module | place: Saudi Arabia: Thuwal, RO plant located on Red Sea | collected 2016-02-17...
GAGGCGGAATCGGATCAGTGACGGACGCTTGAGAGCGGATTCGGCTCGGCAGAGCCTCACCCTCCCGCGATGCTGAATTCCTTGAGAGGCCGGAGCGGCCGGACTGATGCATGCCTCGCGTTATGCGTGATCGGCGCGGGGGGTGGACAGGTTGTGCGGTTGGGTGAGCTGCCCGTACATCTCGGGACGCCGGTCGGCGAGGCGGTCGATCTCATGCTTGCCGGCGACGCGGACGACGCGCTTTCGTCGTGATCGTGCGGGGTCGATTTCGGCGTAGATGATCTGCTCGTCAACACCGTCTGTGGCTGCGAGCACTTCGCCGCCCGGCGCGCAGATGCTGCTCATTCCGATGAAGCGAAACTCGCGTTCGACGCCGACGCGGTTGACCGCCGCGTAGTAGACGCCGTTTTCGACGGCGCGGGAGCGAATCGTGTGTTCGGCGACGCACTCGGACCCGGGGGGCCAGTTGGTGGGGAGGACAATCAGATCGGCTCCATCGAGGCCGAGGCAGCGTGCCGCTTCCGGGAACGACGCGTCGTAGCAGATGTTCATTCCGATCCGAATCGGTCCGGCGTCGAGCGCAGCAAAGGGACGATCGCCGTAGTCGGTGAACATGTCGACCCCCAGGTACGGCAGATGGACCTTGCGGTAGGAGCCAATCACGCCCTCCGGGCCGATGAGGACGGCGGCATTAAAGAGCTTTTCACCGTCCGCTTCCAGCATGCCGATGACGGCGAAGGCAGCGGTTTCCCGGCAGACCTCGGCGATTTCCGCGGTGATCGGTCCCGGAACGGGCTCGGCGAATTCCTGGGCCTCCGCGCGGCTTGAAAAGCAGTAGCCTGTTGCGGCGCATTCCGGAAAGACGGTCAGTTCGGCTCTGGCGCGCGCGGTCTCGCGGAGCACCGAACTGATGCGGTCGACGTTTTGTTTCACGTCGCCGATCGCGACGTCCATCTGGAAACCGGCGATTTTCATGCTCTGTTATCTCAGCACGGCGTCTTCGTCGAGCGGGTTTTCTGCGGTGGTGGCGGGACCACCCGTCGACCGGTGTTGGTCCGCCTCGTTGACTTCTGCGGGGACGGGCGCGGTTTCGCCGGCGAGGAACTCTTCGCCTTCGACGGGGAGGCCTTCTTCACCGCCGAGGTCGGTTGAGTCGTGGACGCGGTGGCGTGTCTTCTGGTCGGGCGGGCCGATGATTCCGGCGTCCGAGAGCATGGCCAGCGAGCAGAGGATGAGCAGCGTGTATGCGGCGGCGTTTGAGCCGAAGTTGTCGCCGAAGAGTTTCATGGCGCTGCCGGCCGACTTCTTGAGTCTGATTCGGACTCCGGACCACTGGACGCTGTAGACTTCATCGAGAACCAGGTGGGAGAGAAAACCGATCCCCACACTGCCGGCCATGAGAAGTTTCGCCGAGACCTGCTCCCCGGGATAGAACAGGTAGGTGATTTCTCCCGCGATGATGAGGGCGGGGATGCTGTGAAACATGCCGCGGTGGACGCTGAAGGTTCCGATGAGGGACGCCAGGCCGTACTTGATGAGCAGGTACATGGCCAGAAACAGGACCATGACGGTTTCCGGGTCGCCTTGCAACCCGGTCCACTTGAGGATTCGGCCGATGAGCAGCAGGGGCGCGACGGAAGCGGTGAGTCCGAAGATCTCTCGCACGGGGCGCCCGCTTTCGGAATCGAGGTCGGGCAGGATTCCGCCGATGGCGGTCAACCATCCGGCGAGAAGTCCTTGCACAGGGGTGTAGCCGAAGCCAAGGGTGCTAACGAGAGCCACTCCGGCGCCGAGCATTCCGCTGACGGAGATATGTTCGCGGTAGGCCGCCATCGCGTCGTCCTTGACGGGAGCGGGGAGGAATGCGCTGCCGCGCGGGTTGAGAAGCCGCTGACTCAGCAGCGGGGGGAAGCTATCAGAATTCTCGAAGGAGCCGCAACATCTGATGCTATGCGGTCGCCGGGAGCCCGGCGGCGACTCGCAGGACGTCGAGCATTGCCCGGTCGGAGACGAACTTCTGAAAACGGGTATTGTAGGTGAACCGCTCGCCTCCGTCGGTTCCAAGGCGCGTCACAGTTTCGTTGCGGGAATTGACGACTTCCGCTTCGACGAATGTGTCGGCGAGTTCGGGAATCAGAATTCGCAGGTAGACGCGCTGCGACGTAATTCGTTCATCACAAACGATTTTGGCTCCGCCGGCGGAGATATCGTCCGAGCGGGCGCGGACGGCGACGAACCCTTCGGGGCCGTCGGTCACGACGGTGACTGCGGTGTGATAGCGGAATCGCTGATGACGTCGATCCTGCTCAGATCCGGAGGGGCTGCCGGCGGGGGGACTCGTGGTGTCGTTCATGGCACGACTACCTTAGCCCGCGATCAGGGCCTCGACGGGGATGAAACAGTTCGGGTCGTTCCCGGTGGAATTGACCGCGTTCCGTTTGTGACGATTGTCGGACGCGAATCGTCCGTGCGGCTCGATGGTGGAGTCCGGGGCAGCGCGGTTCGATCGAGCCGTTCACGCGGCGGCGCGGATTTGGAGTTCGTCCGCGTTGAGGGAGACGATTGCGATCCCGAGCTTGTCGGCGAGTTGGACCACCTCGGGTTCATCGAGGAAGATCGTCATTCCCGCCTCGACGGCGAGGACGCGGCCTCCCGACTCGCGCATGGTTTGCAGCGTCTGGACGCCGATTGTGGGGACGTCGAAACGCATGTCCTGCTGCGGCTTGGCGACCTTCACGACTGAGAAGCCTCCGCGGCGACAGAGTTGGCCGGCGCGGCGGATGCACTCGTCGGTGCCTTCGATGGCTTCGACGGCGATGACCGCCGTGTCGTTGACGACGACTGACTGTCCGACGTCGAGCCGGCCCATCTCTTTGGCCATTTTCCAGCCGAAGCGAATGTCCTTCCATTGGGCGGGAGTGGGGCGGCGCTTGGTGAGGAATCCGTGTTTCACGAGCAGCTCCGGGCAGAAATCGAGAGCGGAATGGAATTTGAGGCCGTCCCGCTCGAATTCTCGAATGACGGCCAGCAGAATGGTGTCGTCCGATTTGTTTTCCCGGCAGTAGCCGAGCCACATGTGAATCGTTCGCCAGTCGGGGAGGAGCCTCAGAACGCGCCGCGGCTGGAAGAGTTCGGTCTTCTCGACCTTTCCGGCCATCACCACTTTTTCGACGCCGCACCGTTTGAAGAAACGGATTGCCGCCCCAATGCGGGCGAGAGGGATTCCCCGGAAACGGTGGCAGCAATCGACCAGGTCGGGAGACGCCATGCCGAGAATCCCGGCGCCGTAGACGGCGTAGTTCTGCCGGGTGGCCGCCTCGGCGAACAGAATCGGAAATCTCCCGCCGCCGGCGAGAAGTCCGATTCTACGGTTTCTGGGAAGCACTCCCCGTCCGGCGGCGCGTTGAACGGCGCCCGCCGCGCCGAGTTCGCCGGCGACGCTGTTCGCGAATCGGAGGATGGTGGGGGAAGACATGAAATCGCGAGGGGAATCAGAACCGATCGTTCGTCGCAGCCGATGCGTTGCGAGCGCGGCCGGTCAGGCTGCGCGAGACTCGGGGAACCGGGTGAGCTGATCGATCTGAGATTGCAGTTTTTCGACCTGAGAGGCGAGCGTTTTCAACTGAATGCGCATCTCAGGCAGCTTGGTCATGGCGATGTAGGACTTGACCGCGTCTTTCTCGGGACGTGCCGGCTGGCCGGCGTAACGCTGACCTCCAGGGACAACTCCCGAGACGCCGGCCTTTCCGCCGAGCGCCGCCCCGGCCCCGATCTGGGCGTGATCCGCAACGCCGACCTGTCCGCCGCACTGGACGTAATCGCCGGTGGTGACTGAGCCGGCCAAGCCGACCTGCGACGCGAAGACATTGTGTTTGCCCAGCACACAGTTGTGGGCGATCATGACCTGGTTGTCGAGCTTCGTACCGGCGCCGATGACCGTCTTGCCGATCATCGCGCGATCAATAGTGGTTCCGGCGCCGATTTCGACATCCTCTTCAATGACGACCGTTCCCGTGTGCGGAATATGGAGAAAACGGCCGTCGACCAGTCGATAGCCGAAACCATCCGCGCCGATGACGGCCGCCGCATGGATCGTCGTTCGTGGGCCGACGTGGACATCGTGGTACAGGACGACGTTGGCGTGAATCGTCACGTCGTCGGCCAGGATCACGCCGTCGCCGATGACTGCTCCGGGGCCGACTTCGCATCGAGCGCCGAGCACCACCCGGTCGCCGACGTAGGCGCCGGGATGGACGTTGCAGTCCGGGCCGAACTTCGCCGTGGGGCTGACCGTCGCATTCGGAGAGACGCCGATCGTCGCGCGCTGAGGGAGCGGCCGGAACCGCAACATCACTTCAATGAAGGCGGCTTGCGGATCATCGACGGTGATGACGGACGTTTGAGCCGGGTCGGGCAGTTGGGGGAGCAAATCGCCGTGAGCGAGCACGGCCCCGGGTTGCACCTTGCGCAGCGCGGGCAACTGCTTTTCCGAGGCGACGTAGGCGATCTCCTGCGGGCCGCACTCGTCCAGTGGGGCGACGTCGGAGAGTGTGCGGTCGGCGTCTCCGTGAAGCCGGCCGTTTACCAGATGCGCAATTTCCCGGGTGGTCATCATGGAAGTCGGAGTCCTTTCCGAGGGGGACCGGGCGAGCGCCCGAGACCTGTTACAGCCATGCAACCGGGACTTGTAACGAAAAGCGGCGAATCCGGGCAACACCGTTTTGTGCGCCGAAGGGGAACTCGGGCGGCGGAACGTTCGCCGCAAGTTGTTTCGCAAGAATGAGTAAAATCCCTCGTTTGCGTCTCCGGCTGCGGACGATCCACTCGGAGGGGTCACGCCTGAGGGGGCGAAAATCAGCGATGACGCGAACGCCCCTTCTTGCGGCTTCGCTTCTTGCCGCTGTTGGGGCTGTTCCGTTCGGTCGCTCCCCGAGCCGAGTTCTGAGAATTCGCAGCATTCCCATTCCGTCCGTTGCGGGCGGCCTCTGCGCGGGCCTGGTCGGCGGCTTCGATGAGCTTGGCGAAGAACCCCTGACGTTTGGGCTGCTCCGGCTCGTCCGAGGTCTTGGAGACCGTGCTCTCGACGATCGCGGCCTGGGGTTGCGACGACGGTTCGTCGTCCTTTTTCCAGTCGAGGATTTTGCGCTCTGTGATGCCCCACATCGTGGAGGTGATGAAGTAGACGCACAAACCGGCCGGCACGCGATAGATCATCAAGCCCACGACGATCATCATCCAACTCATCATCTTGTACTGCAGTTCCTGCTCCGGGCTGGTGGCCGGCGGCATGAACAGCTTCTGCTGGATGACCCAGAGCACGATGGTGATGACGGGCAGCAGGTTGAAATCGGTCCAGTGCAGGAACGGCACCTCAAAGCCGAATGAGAAGAGGGCGTCGGGCGCGGCCAGATTGTCGATCCAGAGAAACTCGACCATTCGCAGGTCGACGTCGTAGTTGAGGGCGTTGTAGAGTCCGATGAAGATCGGGAGTTGAAGGAACAGCGGCAGGCAACCGGCCATGGGGCTGTAGTTGTGTTTGCGAAACAGCTCCCGCTGCGCTTTCCAGAACTTCTCGGGCTCTTTGGCGTACTTCGCTTTGATTTCCTGCAGTTTCGGCTGCAGTTCTTTCATCTTTTTCGCGCCGGCCGCCTGCTTGCGGGTGATGGGGAACATGCAGGCACGGACGATCAGCGTGAGCACGACGATGGCCAGCGCGTACGGCAGCCCGAACGCGTGGTGAAAGAAGTTCAGCATGTAGACCATGCCGATGCTGATCGGGGTGAACCAGCCGAAGGTGATCACTCCGCCGGCATCGAGCGGTTGCAGCAACTCGGACCGTTTCGGCCCCAGGAACAGTTCGAATTCGTGCTGTTCGCTGCCGCCGGGAGCGAGGATGAGATCGCGGGACCGCATCGTCACGCTGATGTCGCTCTGCTCCGGCTCCTGGGCCTGGTGGACGAGTTGGGGCGTTGACTCCTTGAAGTAGGGATCGGGCGCGCCGTCGCCATCGTGATCTTTCGCCTGTTCATCCCGGGGGAACAGCAGCGCCGCGAAGTACTGGACGTCGACGCCGATGTACTTCAGCGGTTCGCGCCAGGTGTCGACCGCCGCCGGATCGTTGTTCTGGATCTTGTCTTCGACCTGCCCGACCAGCGTCTTGGCAGTCAGTTGCACCGGATCGCCGGGATCCTCGACGGTGCCGACTTTGATCTCTGTGAATGTGCGGGTGTTGTCCGCGTTTTCGAGCGGCACGCCGACGGGGCCCTGCAACCGGTAATCGAGCGTTTGCGTCTCGTTGGTGAGATTCACGAACTCAACGTCGAACCGGACGAGATAGCCGGCCGTGTCGCCGTCAGGATTCTCCGGGTCGCCCGGCTGGATCTCAAAATGCTTACGGATCTCGAAGCGGCCCGCCGGGTCGGGATAGCGGAAGGTGACGGAGGTGTCGCTCTTGTCGACGATCTCCCAGTCGACGTCGGCGAGCGTCAAATCGCCGGGGAGGGCCTCTTCGATCTTTTCGACCTCGACCGCGAGCGTTTTGAGAGTCGTGTCGGGGTTGTTGCCGACGACCTTGAGCGGTTCGCGCTTCCCGTCGGCGGTGATGTACCGCTCATCCGAGAGCGTTGCGGAGACGATCGCCGCGCCGGTGGTGGTCAGTTCGACCTGGAGAAAGTAATCGGAATCCCGTTCGTCGGAACCGAGGGTGACCGTTCGCCGCGGAAACTCGGGCAATTTCAGGTCGGCCGGAGGGGGCTGATCGGCGGCTTCGTCATCCGCCGGGGGGGTGGGTTCCTCGTCTGCTGCGTCTGCGACGACAGCGGGGTCTGCCGGGTCTGCCTTCTCGTCCTCGGCCGGTTCTTCAGCCTGTTGCCCGGCCGCGTTGTTCGCGGGGCCGGGCGGGGGCACGACCGGTTTCGGACCGAACCGCATCCAGAGCAGCATGAACAGCGCCGATGACGCGATAAACAGGATGAATCGCCGCTGTTCCATGACGTCTCACTTCCGTCCCCCCCGAGGGGGCTCAATCTGATCGATCCACGAGCGTGCCGCCGGCCACCCTGCGGCAGAGCGGTCTGACGAAGTCTCTTCGGCCCACTCTCTCCGCCGCGACTCAACGTCCCTCGCGCAGGCGGTCGCCCAGAAACTTGTCCAACTCGGGAATGGGATAGATCTTTTCGATCGTTTTTTCAAAGTCGTACTGGACCCGGCGGTATTGCACCTGCTTGTCGTTGAGCAGCACGTAGCAGGCGCGGGGGTCGCCGTCGCGGGGCTGTCCGACCGACCCCACGTTGAGCAGCACTTTCTCTTCCCCCAGTTCGTAATGGAACTCAATTTCTTCGGGCGAAAGAAAATTCAATTGCTCCGTAAAAACGCCGGGAATGTGCGTATGCCCCTGAAAACAATACTTCTCCACCAGGGAGAAGATCCGCTCCATCTTCCGCTGGTTGTAGATGTCTTCCGGGAAGACGTACTCGTTCAGGGGATTGCGGGCGGAGCCGTGCACGAACAGGAAGTCGTCCTCGCGACGGACCCGAGGCAACTCGCCGAGGAATTCCCAGCGACGTTCGTTGGACTTGGAATCACCGGATTCGAGGACGCTGCGGGTCCAGAAGATGGCCCGCTCGGCGCCCGCGTTGAACCCTTCGGGATCGAACAGCGCGGCCTGGTCGTGGTTTCCCAGAATCGTCAGGGCGCAGCGGTCCATGACGAGGTCGATGCACTCGCGGGGATTCGGTCCGTAACCGATCACGTCCCCCAGGCAGTAGACCTCAGACACATCCTGCTGCTCGATGTCCGCGAAGACGGCCTCAAGGGCTTCCAGGTTTCCATGAATGTCGCTGATGATCGCGCGCACCAATCGCGTCCTCTATTTGCAAGCCCGGCTGGGCGCGGCCTATCGCAAGAACCGTTTCGAGCAAACTGCTCTACCAAGTGTCCGCGTCGAGCGGTTTTCGGACAATTGCGTGCGAGATTCCGCGAGACAGATCGCGAGAACTGATTCACAAATCGCTATAGCCTGCCGGAGTTTAGAGCAGTTGCGCGGAACCGGTCAAGTACCTCTTTGGGCGGCGCTGCGCAGCGGGAATCGTGATTCCTCGTGCTGGGAGCGTAATTGATGCGTCCCTTGTGCCAGGGCGGGGGACGCGAAAGACTAAACGTTGAGCGACCAGTCGCTCTCGCAAAACGAATGTCATCTCGGGCAATCGTCAGCAGGCAGGGCGAATTGATGTTGTCGACAATAATCGTTCTCTTCGGCTGACCTGCGCAGCAACACCGATGAGCGGCCAATACAACCTGATTGCGACGACGGCATTCGGACTGGAGGCGGTCGTTGCGCGCGAACTGAACGCGCTGGGATACGCGCAGCAGCGAGTTGAAGACGGTCGCGTGCGGTTTCCTGGGGACGCGGCAGCGGTCGTCCGCTGCAACCTGTGGCTGCGCTGCGCGAGTCGCGTGGTGATTCAGGTCGCCGAGTTCGATGCGACTGACTTTGGCGAATTGTTCGACCGGACTGCCGCGATTGCCTGGGAGGACTGGCTGCCGGTGGACGCGGCGTTTCCGGTGCGGGGACGCAGTGCGCGGTCCAAACTGCACAGCGTGCCGGACTGCCAGCGGATCGTGAAGAAGGCGATCGTCGAGCGGCTGAAGACGGTCCATCAGCGGGACTGGTTCGATGAGACGGGGGCCGCTCGGGGCATCGAGGTCGCCGTGCTCAAGGACCGGGTGACTTTGACGATCGACACGTCGGGAGACGCGCTGCACAAGCGGGGCTATCGAACTGCCTCCGGACCCGCGCCGCTGCGGGAAACACTGGCGGCCGCGCTGGTGCTGCTCAGTTACTGGAACCGGAAGCGGCCGCTGGTCGATCCGTGCTGTGGATCGGGGACGATCCTGATCGAGGCGGCGATGATCGGGCGGGAGATCGCGCCGGGGCTGAAGCGTTCGTTCGCCGCTGAGCAGTGGCCGCAGTTTCCCCGCGGTCTGTGGGACGCGGAGCGCGTGGCGGCCGCCGCGAAAGTCAGGCCGCAACTTGCGGAGAGACTGATCGGCACGGACGTTGAGGAGCGGGCCGTTCTGGCGGCGCGGAAGCACGCCGAGGCAACGGGCGTGGCCGACGACATCCATTTCCAGAGGAAAGCGCTGGCGGAGTTTCGATCGCCGCGGAAGTACGGTGTGCTGATTACGAATCCGCCGTACGGCGAGCGGATCGGCGAGGAACGGGAAGTCGAGCAGTTGTACCGCGACATGGGGCGTCTGTTTGAGCCGCTCGACACGTGGTCGATCTACGTGCTGACGGCGCATCCGCAGTTTGAGCGGTTGTTCGGCCGCCGGGCGGAGCGGCGCCGCAAGCTGTTCAACTCGACGCTTGCGTGCACGTATTACCAGTTCCCGGGCCCGAAGCCGCCGCGACACGATGGACGGGTGACAAGCATGCCGCCGCACTCCCGCTGAAAATCCGGACGATCGAGAAATCACGGAGGGGGGGGAGTTCAGCCTGTTCCCCGGCGTTGTTCGTAGGCTTCCAGGTCTTTGAGGAAGACGGCCAGCGACGATTGCAGCGTTTCCCGTTTGATTTTCCACTCCGGGTTGTCCTCGGTGTACTTGCTGCAGTGATCGACGAGCAGGCGATAGAGGAACTTGAACAGATTGCGGGGCACACGCAGCCGATCGAGGATTCCGATCAGCTCCGTCTCGTTGATCGACGGGTCGAAGAAGTCCATGATCCCCGGCGGCTTGCCCTCGGCAAGTTTCGCGCAGGCTCTGATTCGATCATTGGCAATGTCGTAGAGACCCTGCCCGGTCCAGGTCAGCGACGAGACGAGGTTCTGCTTGTCGAGGCGGCTGCGGTCGTAGAATTCTCGCTCCTGTTGCTGCAGGTAACCGGACATCGCGATCGGCAGCAACAGTTTGAACGCAATCCCGGGGTGCTTCAGAAACTTGTTGTCGAACATCGGCCAGACGAAATCGCGCATACGTTCGGCGGCGCCGTTAATGAGATGCGGCTCGTCGACGCGGTCCATCAGAACGTAGATGCTCTCGAAACCGAGTGATTTCAACACCGACTGCAGTTTGAGCAGAAGTTCGTAGCGGTCGTCGCCGCGCGGCCGTGTGGGGAGCGGCTGTCCGGCGTATTCGGAGGTCTCGAATCCACCGATGTTCTTCCGCAGCGCGCGGACGCGATGGTCGAACACGCGGATCTGGTTTCTGGCGCGCCAGCCGATCCAGGTGCGGCGGAGTGAGTCCCAGACACACGGGAGCCAACCGGCCGCGATGATGGCCCACCAGCCCCACCATTCGAAGAGTTTTTTCCAGTCGCCCTCGTGGTAGGCGATGACTCCGGCGACGACGCCGACCGTCACCAGCAGTCCCAGCGCCCAGACCCAGAACTTTTTCCAACTGAAATAGCGCAGTTTCCAGCGAAGTTTCTGCCAGCGCTGACGGGGCGCCAGATCCCGGTTGTCGTCGTAGAAGGCGGCCAAGAGCAGAATGTCCCGCCTCTGTTCGCGGGGCAGGGCATGGAGTTTCTCCATGTCGATGTTCTGCGTTTCGTCCTTTGGATCTCGGCCGTCGTTGCGAATCGCATTCGCCAGGCGCGTGACGGCCAGCGTGAGGATCGCATCCATGTGGTCCCACAGCCGCCAGTTCTTCAAAGCGTTCTCGGGTTTTCGGCGACGTCCATTGAGGCGCTCGCGAAAACAGTCGAGGTACGGATTGAAGTCGTCGTACTCGACGACGAAGGCCCGCGCTTCCGGATGTTCCCGGTTATAGCGCTGCAGTTCCTGCTTGATCTGCAGCCGCAGCGCGGTCTTGCCGCTGCCCTGTTCTCCGAAAACGACCGACGTCGCCGCGGCGCGCGGGTCGCCGAAGATCTTGTCCCAGGCGGAGTGGTGGGTGGCCGCGAGACAATGGTCGAGAAAGACGCGGTCCGAGAGCGCGTCTTCCTGTGCGAATGGGTTTTCGGTGATCCCGTAGTGGTCGAGAAACTGATGGACTTTCATGCAGCCTTCCTCATCTGTGCAGTCAGCCGAGTTTATGCCGGGCTGCGACCAGATGACAGGCCGGGGAAGTCAGGAAATATCGAGCGCTTGTTTCAGGCCGATGCGAATCGGGCCGCGGACCGTAGAGCAGGCGGCTTACGGGCGCCGCAGCGTGTGTTGGGTTGTTGAATGCTGCCGGGCACCGGCCTTCGAAGGCTACGAGTGACACACAAATCCGTTCATTGGTTGAAACAACCACAAAGACACGAAGGACAGGAAGCAGCGGACTGTCCAATCAGCGAAAATCGGTCCCATCCGTGGTCATCCGCGTTCCATTCGAATCTCTCGGAGAGTCACTCGAACGCGGATCGAGAGATGTGTGCCCTGGAAGGCCGGTCTACCTGCTCCGTCCCACGGCCTTCCGAAGTCGTGGAGATCCGCCTGCGGTGCGGATTTCAGTCGAAGATCCAGGTGTAGGTCACCCAGACGGAGATGCCCATGACGATCACTGTGTAGAAGAAGAACAGTGAGAGCATCTTGCAGATGTTTTTGCCGGCCTCGACGTCGTCCGCGTCGAACTCGCGGAGTTCGGCCTGCGTGAAGAGGGGGGCGTCCGCAGTTTCGGTCTCGGATACGTTCTGGTCACTCATGGGTGTGCTGTGGGTGACGTGGGCCGGCTGATTGGGGTGCAGTGCGTTCAGAGACCTATTCTTACGGATTGCGGCGCCGGTGTCGAGAAATCGATCGAGGAAAGTGTCGAGTGAAGAGCTGAGGGTTCAGAGTCAAGAGTCAAGAACCGGCGCCACTGGCTCCGCCAGTGCGAACCAGAAAGGACGTCTACTCCGCGATGCACTGGCAAAGCCAGTAGCACCCAACCCGTCACTCAGGATTGAACAACCGCCAGATATTTCGCTGCAAATTCTTCTCTCCGTGTCTCAGTGGTGACATCCTTGATGAATAATCCGGGCTACCTGGTGCGTGCGGAGCGGACGTAGCGTTCGGGGGCGTCGGGCTTGGCGAACGATGTGGGTTCCCAACCGGCCTTTGTCGCGCGGGGGCGGGGGGTCGGCCGGCTTTCGGGAAACGGGCGGGCGTCTGAGTTTGTCCGGCGGGACTCGTGCCGCGAGCGGGCCTGCGGATTCTGCACGGTCTGCGTGGTGGGCAGCATGCGATTGGCCGTCATGTTGTCGCTTGCCGTAGGAAGTTCGCCGTCCAGGTAGGACAGGAATTTCTGGCTGGCCTGATTGATGATGACGACCCGGCTGGCGGCGTTCGGTTGGCCGCGGGGACGGATGATGACGACGACTTCCGCGTCGCCCGCGGTGATTTCGGTCAGATCGGTCTCTGCGACGGCCGGCGGGTTTTCGATCGCAGCCGGCTGGTCGTTCCAGGCGGGGGCTTCCGTTGCCGAGCCGAAGTCGGCCGGGGCTGCCTCGGCTTCTGCGACGGCCGTATCGATAACGTCGGGTTCCTGCCGCGGTTGATAGAGGTAGGTCAGGTTGCAGTCGTCGAGCAGATCGTGGACGGCGAAGGCGTGGGCGTACAGTCCGCGACCTGCGTCCTTGTCGGCCGCGATGCACACGCCGATCAACTCGCCGTCGAGATTGAACAGTCCGCCTCCGGAGCGGCCCTGAACGGGGGTGCCGGTGCACTCGATGTTGTCGGGACCGTTGTACTTGTTGACGGCCGTGAGTTGCATCTGTTCTCGGGTCGGTGGATTGCCGCCGCTGCAGCCGATGCAGGCGACCCGGTCGCCGGTCGCGAGAGCGACCGTTTCTCCGGCGATGTCGGTCGCCGGGACGGCCGCGTCGGTCGGCACGACGATGAGTCCGACGTCGGCTTCGAGATCGTAGCGGACGACCTTTCCGATGTAAGTGCGATGGGATTCGCCCGTGAAGAGGTCGACTTCGATCTTCGACTCGTCGGTCATGTCGCGGAAGATATGGCCGCAGGTGACGATGAGCGTCTGGCCGGGCCGGCTGGAGATGACGGTGCCCGAGCCGAGATTGAGGTTGCCGTTGATCGCGACCCGGATGCGGGTGCTGGCGGCGAGTGGGCGATGCGCCGGGGGTTGGGCGGGCTGGGTCGCTTCAGGATCCTGGCCCATGGCGAGCATGTTTTCCGGTTCGTTGCGGTTCGGGAAAAAGCGTCCGAAGAGAGATCCGTCGGAATCGTCAGCGGCTGTTGAGCGTTCGGGCGTGGTTTGAATGGCATGCTGCGTGCCGTCGCGAGGAAGTTGATCTTCGCTCGTGTCATCGTCGGCGATGAGCGTTTGGGGTTCGGGGAGCGTGCGGCCTTGTTCGGGCTGGCTGGGAATGCGGGCCAGCATGCGGCGGAGATTGGACTCGGTGGTGGCGCCGACCGAACGGGCGACTTCTTCACCGTCGACGACCAGCACGAACGCCGGGATGGAACTGATGTTGTATTGCTTGGCGAGAGCCCGCTCCTTGTCGACGTCGACCTTGCGGATCGGGTATCCCTCCCGCTGCAACCGCGAGACAATCGGGTTCATCTGCTGGCAGGGGCCGCACCAGGTGGCGCTGAAGTCGAGGACTTCGCCGCGCGGCTGGGCGCCGAAGGATGCAAGCAGGACGACGAGAGCGGCGGCATTGGACATGGGTCAACTCCGGCTGAAAGAGGGGCGGGGGGAGGGGCAGGCGACTGAGAACAGACGCAGCGGCGATGGCCCCATCCCGAGAGCCGGAAAGCAGTTTCGCCACATCGCTGGCCTCCATGCCAAAAAAAGCGTAAACGACTCCTCACGCGTCGTTCGGACAGCGATCGCGGGCGGCGGGAAGGCCGCTCGTTCGACTGGTCCGAATTGTCGATGGGGAATCGGCGGGTGCCGGTGCGCCTCGCATCATCGCGGTGCCGGAGCAAATTGCTCCGGTGGCGACCGGAACGCCGCTTACGAAGGGCCCGGCTTGCAGGATTTACAAGGCCGGGTTGAAATGCCTACAAGTGCTGAAACGGAGACGAGCCACCGGAAACCGACGCGACTTGCTGTCTCGCCGGGTTTTCTGCGTTCCGTTGCTCGTGTGATGGGTCTGGGAGTGCGTCGTTGCGACGCGGTTCAGCAGAAATGCACAATCCGTTCCAATCCGGCAGGATTCGCCGATTGGCTCGCCGGGGGGGACGCTTCATACATTCGGGTATTCGACGCAAAGTCGCAAAGACGCGGAGATACGCAGAGTTGACAGGTGGGGCGCGCTACTTCTCCGAGGAACTGCGGAAAGCCTGGTAGCAGCACGTCTTCGGGAGTTGCCGAGCGTCGCGACACACCAGACCGCAGCAACGGATTCAACCGGTTTGGGATTCTGCTTGCCCGATTTCCTGCGCGTCGGTGTGTTGAGTTCAGGTGTTGGGAGTGCCCAGCGAGTCGTGTTCCCCCTGCGGTATTGATTGAGCAGAGAGACAGGTCGTCCGTTTCCACTTCGCCGACGTTTCGTGACATGCGTATTGTCAAGTTTCTCTCCATCGCCCTGGTCGCCGTCGGGTTGACGTACCTGTTCTGGCGACCGCTGTGGCATGGCGGGGGACTCGTAGGCGGGGACATCTATACGTACTACTTCCCGCAGAAGACCTTCTATGCCGAGGAACTCAGGGCGGGACGCCTCCCGCTGTGGAACCCGCTCGTGGGTCACGGATACCCGGTGGTGGCGGAGAGCCAGACTGGAGTCTTCTATCCGCCGAATCTGTTGCTGTACCGAGTTCTTGACGTCAACACCGCGTACAACGCCTCGCAGCTCGGTCATTACGTGCTGGCGGTGCTGTTCACCTGGCTGCTGGGCCGGCGGATGGGGTTGAGCGGGCTGTCGTCGTTGCTGACCACGATCGTCTTTGTCTACGGATGGTGCGCGCCGCGTATCTGCCTGGAATGGGCGATCCTGGGGGGCGTGTTTCTGCCGTTCACATTGTGGTGTGCGGAGTCTTTTCTGCAGACGGCGAAGCGGCGGTATCCGGCGGCGCTCGCGACGGGACTGGGACTCCATCTGCTGGCGGGACATTACAATCTGGCGTTTATCGAGGTGCTGACTGTTCTTGCGTACGCTGCGCTGCGAGTCACGTTTGCGCGGGACCGGTTGGCGGAGTCGCTTTCGGGGCGCGGCGGTCGTGGGATGCCGGCGGTGCTGTTTGCGATCGTAATCGGGTTCGGGCTGGCGGCGCCGCAGCTTCTTCCGACCTGGCAACTCAAACAGAGAAGCCAGCGGGCCGACGTGGGCGCCCGGCATGACCCGGGCTACGGGCACATCCCGCCCTGGTATCTGTCGCAAGTCGTCATGCCGTGGAGGTGGTACGCGCCTGACGTCGACACCGACAAGATGCTCAACCAGAAGAAGAACTGGTCGATCGCCTCATTGACCAACAAAGTGGAGGCGCATCTCTACTTCGGGCTGGTTCCTCTGGCGCTCGCAGTGGGCGGTCTGTTGTGGCGCGCAGTCAGCGGGGCGGGAACGCCGCGGGTGTTTCAGATCTGGGTGATCCTGGGGCTGGCGGCAACCGTTTACACGACCGGATGGCTGCTGCCGGTGACGCGGCATTTGCCGGGGTTCAGTTTCTTCATGGGGCCGGGACGGTACGGGATCGTTACGACACTGGCCGTGGGATTACTGGCGGGTTACACGCTGGACCGCTTGTTCGCGCGGAAATCGGGCGGTGTGACGCCAGCCGGGAAGATCGTCATCGCTGCAGTCATTGCGCTGACGACGTTTGATCTCTGGGTGGTTCGGATTCACTGGAACCGAACCGTGCAGGGGGAACCAAACTGGTACGCCGATCTGATTCCCGATCCTCCGATCGATCATCGGCCGGAGAGCATTGTGCGGCAGATCCTCAATGAGTACCCGAGTCCGGTCCGGATGCAGGGTTCGTTTCAGAACATGCCGACCCTGACGGGATTCGCTATGACGCCGACCTATCTCGGCCTGGGACCGGCTGAATACTACGACCCGGAATTGACGATTCCGAAAGCGACTCATGATCCACCGACGGCGGAAGAGGCAGCGGCCCAGGTGGAGTGGATGCGATGGGCGGGGGTGACGCACATCCTCTCGGAGAGGCCGCTCAACGAGTCGATCTGGCCGGTGATTCCGGTCTGGTCGGGCCACGACAAGTTGCTGCACCGGGCGTGGGCGTTACGCGAGCCGTTGTCTCTCTATGAACTCGAGAATCCGGGAGAGCGTGTCCGGCTGGAGGAAGCAGCGCGGGAGGACCGGGCTGAAGTGATTGAATACGGACCCGAACGGATCGTGGCTGAGGTGGACTCCACAACGGGAGGGGAGGTCGTGCTGACCGATCTGGATTATCCGGGATGGGACGTCACGGTGGACGATCAGGAGGCCGAGTCGTTTCGCGCGGACGGGATGTTCCGCGGCGTGTCGGCGCCGCCCGGTGAGCATACGATCGTCTGGGAGTATCGACCGAAGAGCGTTTATTGGGGAGTGGGGATTGCGGCGGCCGCCCTGTTGACGGGTATGCTGTTGCTCCGGATGTCCCGTCGCAAG
>ERZ869936.1497-NODE-1497-length-16478-cov-6.809170_pt1 | contig 16478 bp, 18 predicted proteins | sample MGYA00520876_ERZ869936 | MGnify/ENA primary metagenome ERZ869936 (study PRJEB32218, sample SAMN09650985) | biofilter metagenome | isolation source: enrty point of leading RO module | place: Saudi Arabia: Thuwal, RO plant located on Red Sea | collected 2016-02-17 ...
ACTGCATTGATATTGTAGTCAGCCATTGCACATCATCCTTTGTGGCGCATTGTACCTCATTTTACCAAACTTTGTAAGCCGGCCTCCGGTGCCGCACTGAGGCGCGGAAACTTCTTCTTGTTCTTGGCGGCTGCCAGTTTCTCTGCAAACGCAGGGAACTCAATCTTGTCGTCATCAAGTCCATATGAAGACATATCCTCTGGCACTAGCGAATACTCGTATGCGCCCTCGACCAGCGGGTCTTCTTCCAAAGCGCCAAACATACGCAGCATTGCTAGCTTGCGGTACTGGCCCACAATGTTGTTTACGATAGCGCGCGCCTGGCCGATCGGGAACTCCTCGCCACTCATCTCATAGTCATCCATCATCTCTGACATGGTGACCTTGATGTTCTCTTTCAGATCCATGCCATCAATCGTGATGACCTTGCCATACAGCTCCTTGAATCTGTTCTCGACCTCTGGCGGCAGCCTGATGCCCTCAAGTGCGCGAGGCGCTTGCGGCATGTTGTGCTGTATCGCATCCAGGAACTCTAGCACCTCGTCAGTCTGACCATAGGTCATGGCCAGCGGCTGCCAGGCTGTGGCCTGGTTGGTGCCGATCTCATCGCCCCAGTCGTTTAGCTTGGGCAGAACGCCACGCGAATAGATGGGGATGCGAGAGCGCCACCGGCGCATAGCCTCACCAAAGCCGACAAGCGCATCAGGGTAGTCCTCACCGACGCCGACATTGCTGATGGTTGGGTCAATGGCCCTCTCAACACGCGCCACAAATGTACTGTTGCTCATGCCAACTATTGGCGTACCAGAGATGTAGAAGCTCGTGTACCGCTTTTGGATGGCGTTCAGGATAGCCACCAACCTGTCGCCGCCATCGGTTTGCCTGTGGCCGGCAATCGACATTAGCTCGGAGAAGGTCTGCATGCTTGGGATTGATGTTGCGAACTCAGACACACCCGCCATGCCGGCGCTGAACGCAATGTCAAACATGGTGTTGTCGGGGTCGTACTCTTTGTATTTAGCAGCATCAGCAATAGCCGCACCAATCAGGAACGGCATGTTGGCCGGCTCTAGCCTGTTCAGCGGGATATAGTAGCTATCTCCAAAATCTTCACCTGTGCCTTCAACAATCCCGCCAGGGATTAGATCGTTTAGACGCTTGACGTTCTCAGCCGTGATCTCGTCCTTGCCAATACGCAGTCCAAACTCCTGCCAGCCCCTAGCCTTCAAGTCATTACGCTGGCCAGTGTCTGCCGGCCCAGCGCCAGTGATGCGGCCACGCCCTGCCAGATCGTAGCCGGCATATAACATGATACCACCCAAAGCCATGCGGCTGAGAGCCAAGTCACGATGCCGACCGCCCTTTTGCCAGTCACTCCAAAAGCGTGGCGACAACAATGCACCTGGCCCCATTCTGGCCATGCCCTCATTGGCGATGTTGGTCAGCGTTTTGGAGAACGGCGCAAGCGGCTTGAGATACCACTGGTTCATCAACTTGTTTGCGCCGCCATAGACGCTAGCCATTGGCAGCTCTTTGTCCAGGTCGTCTTGCAATGTGGATTGCTTGCGCCATGCCTGAATAGACGCCTCGACCTCATCCGGCCTTTCGGTCAGCAGCTTCTGCACAGCTCGTTGGCCGGCCTCTACAGCTTGCATATACGCAGTCTTTTCTTCTGCGCCTCTAGCAATCAAATCCGCAAACGTGTTGTCAAACACTCTGCCGCCAAGCCTGGCAGCTTCTTCATGCAACTGCACACGCTGCGATATGCCGGCAAAGAATTCATCAGCAGCGCCTAGCGCCCTGAACGGCACAGAGTACACTAGGCCCATCATGTTAAATGCCCTGCCTAGGGGCGAAGCTGTCAGGTCTGGGAACTCGCGAATCTTCTTGGTGAACGGTATTCTGTACGCCGCCCCTGCCCAGTACTCTGCGCGCAGCGGGTCACGCGGCGCATCCTTGGCTGCACCACCACCCATAAACTTGCGGCCCATCATCGTGATGCCATCAATGATACCGTTACGCAGGCCAGACAGGCGCGCATAGATATCGGCGGCGTAGTATTGATCTGGGTTGGCTTTGCCCACCAAAGCCTCTAGGCGCTGGCGCAATGGTGACATGGCCACAGCAAACATGCGCTCTGGCACATCCAGGAACTGCATCAGGCCGTTGCCGGCAGCATTGTAAACATGGGTGGTGTAGTCATTCAGCATGACCGACTGCGCCATGTACACCATAGATTCATATGTCTTGCGCTTGACGCTGTTACGCAGCAAAGCGTTTCTGGCGGCGACACTGTTGGTGCTGTTGTATGCCTCTGCCAGATAGCGGAGCTGCTCATCACCACCGAGCGCGTCCAGAGCAGCGCGCACCTCATTAATGCTGAGATCGCTGCCACGGTCTTTGGTGTTCTTAAAGACGTTCATTGCCCTGGCGACATCTGTCTTGGCACCAGACAGCTCGGTCAGAATGACATCGTGCTGCGCGATAGCCTCACGCAGCTCCAGCTTGCCGGCATCATCCAGCTCACCGCGCGCTGCCAAACGCATCAGATCATCGACCTTGCCGGCGCTGACATCGTGCAGCACCATCAGGCCGGCCATGTATTCGGCTAGTTGGCTGCCGCCCACAGCAGTGGTCATTTCTGTGCCAGCAAATATGCCGTCTAGATTCTCTTTCGGTATGCCGGCATCCATTGCGCGCTGATAGATCTGCGCCACCGTCATAGGCTTGTTGGCCGCTACACCCTCCTGGTCAGCGACCTTGGCGGCAGCCTGCACTGTGGCGGCTAGCGTGTCGCTGTCATAGAAGGTGGTGTTGACCGGCCCTTCAGCAATGCCGGCTTCCTTCTGTGCGCGCGATGGCGACGGCACCTCACGCGCTGTGCCGATCTCTGCTTCGGTAGCGGTGATGCGCGCATCAACCTCTGCTTCTGTGACAGGTTCAGGTGCCACCGGCTGTGGTGGCGGCGTCACCTCTGGCTCTGGCACTAAGTCGATGCGGGGGCCAAGCGGCATTGTTTCCACAGCAGGCGGGTCGATATCTTTGACCGTTTTGCTGCGCGGCGAGATCCGCGCACCAGGCTCGGTCAGCGGCTCAATGAGCTGACCAGTTACGCCTCTGGCTGCTTTAGAAACAATGGACATTGTCTATCCCTCTGCCTGGTCTACCTCGTCAGGCTCTGCCTGCATGGGCATCTTCTCACGGCTGTCGTACAGCGCCGCAACCAGCGCCATCACATCATTCGATTTTTGTTCCTGCGGCTCGGATGAGTTCGTCGAGTTTTCCACGGTTCACTCCTTCAAATTCGTACCACGGTATGCTGCCACCCTCGAAAGGCTCTACAGATCCTTTGCCTGCTTTTGTCCTTGGGAAATCAGGCGGGATTACCTCAGAGTTTTTGGCAAGTGCTTTGTCCAAAGTAGCATTCAACTCATCTTTTGTGAATGAGTAAGGGGTGCCATCACTGGTTTCATAGATATATCTAAAAGATCCATCTGGTAGTTTTTCATATTTAGCGCCTGAAAGTTTCTGATGGAATCTTCCTTCCATTACAGGAACGCCGGCAACAGGAGCTTGTTCACCAGCAGATGTTCTAACAATAGTTTCCAAGGTTGGATGTGACACAACTTGGCCGGACGATCTGACCCAGCTCTCCCAGTGATACCGGCCTACTGTGCCAGGCTCTGTGCGTCCTGCCATCTTGTACAGCTCTGGCACTCGGCTCATCAGCGACCGCTCCAGCGCCTCATACTGGGCCAGACCTTGTGATGTGTCGAACTGCTGCATGATGTCGTCATAGATCTTCTCACCACCGCCCCACATCTGGTTGATCTGGATTCGGTCAAGAACCACAACATCGTTGCGGCCTGACACTAGCAGCGCAAAGGACAGGATCTTGTTCTTGATGCCGGTGTCCTCTGCCAGGCCGTAGTATGCGCGTCGGATTTCGCGGCTAGACATTTCAGGGTTTGCAATCATCTCGTGCAACCTGACCAAAGCAGTTTTGCCCGACGCATCGGCAACAGCCATTTTAGGCAAGAATGTTTTGCCAAACGCATTGGCATTAGATGTTGCAGATCTTCCAGGGCTGCCGGCAGGGATTGTTGTCTTGACCATATCCAGCCAAGCGGTTGTGTCTGCATCAGACCATTGCCCATCTGCCGCCTTCTTGATGAATGGCATGGCCTTCTCAGCCAGATCTTTGTATCCGCTTTCATGCGGGAACGCAGACAGCATGCGGGATAAGATTGACCACAGCATAAGCTGGCCTGTCAGCTCTGGGCCGGCTCCTGCCGCATAAGCATCTCTAAATCTAGTCTGAACAGCCAAACCCTCGTTGGCAGCTTTGATCTGATCTGGTGTTAGTTGCTTGAACCAGTCAGACCATTTGTTCATATCGTTGGCATGCTCAATCATCCAGACAGGCGGTGCCGGCACATCTTGCCGGTTGAGCGTTTTTGACATCATGTCCACATAGCCCTGCGTCGATGCTAGCGGGTCAGGGAACTCGTTAGATATTTCATCAAGCCTAACAGTTTGCGCTTCAAAATTATTGGGCGTCATCTTCGCCGCGACGAACATCTCGTTTTTACGCGCAAGTTGCACCGGCTCATAAGCAGGGTTGTTGACCGTATACTTGCCAGGCACACCAATGACTGGCGCATCGGCCTCTGCCCTTGGCGTAAAGACAGGCTCTGCACCCTTAGCCATCTTGCCGGCAGCAGCCAGTGCTGGGTCAATCACCTCCATCGGATCTACGCCAGACATCACACGGCTGGCAAGCGGCCCACGCTCTGCCATGCGCGCCTCTGCGGCCTCGCCGGCAGATACAACGCCCTGGCGCACAGCAGGGCCGGCCTCTTCAGCAGTGCTGCCAAGCAGCTTGCCCAGAGTGCCGCCAATAGCTGCACCAGCAGCGGTGGTGGTCAACGCCCTGGTCACAGCCTCTTGAAGGCTAGGCGGCGCGCCAGCGGCGGTCTCTAAAATCATCTGACCGCCTTCGTACAAATCTGCGTATGCAGCGCCGGCGACAGCACTAGTTGTGGCAGGCTTGCGCTTGGCAAGCTGCGTCGTGTAGCCGGCAGTCTTTGCCGCCAGCATCAGCATCTGCCGCGCTGTCATGCTGCTGGTCTTCATGGCAGCGCCTTTGATGAACGGCGCAGCCAGGCCACCACCGATGCTGCCATAGGTCTCTGGCGCACCGAACAGTGCGCGCAGTGACCGCTTGATCGTTGCGCCTTCTGTCTTGGTGTCAGCGTATGTGTTCAGCATGAACAGAAAGTCGTTGGCGTTGTTCTCTCTGGTGACCAGGTTGCCATCCAGATCTGTGTAGCCGCCACTGTTCACGATGTTCCATACCTGGCCGATCATGCCAGGTGAGCTGATGCCGGCATCACCAGGGAAGCCTGCCGGCCCTGTCACGTTCCAGTTGAACTCAGATACAAGGTCGAGGCCGTATGCAGCCGCCTGCTTGTCAGAGCCAATAAACTCATAGCCCTCCATGACGCGGTACATGCGCTTCGATACCTCAATCCAGTCAGGCATCATGGTGAGCTGATCTTCAGTGTACTTCGGCTTGCTGGGCGGCGGCGAATAACTCTCATCCATAGGGCCGGCAGCAATGGCCATGCCAGACTGCTCTGCCGCCTGCATGGCATCTTGCATAGCCACATCAGCTTTCAGAAACGCATTCTGATCGGCTTGCTGGTTGTACATCTGAACAATTTCATCTGTCACTATGTCTTCAAGAAACCCGCTCACATCAATTCATCCCGCAGTGTTTGGTTGTCTTCAATCCTCGACAGTCTTTTCCTGATGAACTCAATGTCATCATCGCCCAAGCCAAGTGCGCCCTGGTTGTCAATGATCTCTTCAATACTTGTGTATTCATCAATGTCATCAAGAGCAGGATACCGCTCTTTCAAGTTTCCTAAGAGACGGTCAATGTTCTTCTGGTAGCTTGATCCAGCCAGCTCCAATCTGTACTCACGCGCAACGACCGACCTGACTGGGCGGTCACCAGTTCTGCCGCCATCTTCCCAGTTTTCTAGTGCAGAGCTAAACCTCTCATCAACATTCGCGATAAAGCTGTTGACTGCTTTAGCCTTCTTTTCTGACACATTGATCATGCCAGTGACCAAACCAGTGTGACGACGCGCCTCTGCCTCGACTTTGGATATCTCACTCTTGTTAGCAGCATCAAGCGTTGGCGCTAGCGACAGAATCTGCTTTGGTCCAACGTCAAGTGCCTCGCCTTCAGCCTCAAGCGTGGCATAGTCTGTGATCTGCCCAGATATGATTTTTGCGCGCAGAGCAAAAACACCGCTTGGGTTTTCAGCCTCATAGTAGCCAGGCTGATCAATGTCTCTTTTGTTCTTAACCAAAGAGGCAATGCCTTGACCGTCAATGACCTCTGGATAAACCTTAGCAATCTCTGCCAAAGCATTAATGTCGTCCTGAGATCCTGTTCCTAAGTATTGAATGACATGACCAACAGCGTCTTGTCTCGCCACCAAGACATTGTCTTTGCGCGTCTGGTCATCTGCGGTCTGCCGCGCTGCAATCTCATCACGCACTTGCTTGCGAAGCGTGATCTTCTGCTCATCAGTCAGAGTGTTAAACAGTGCAGTCTTTTCACCAAAGTCTCCAGTACGCAGCGCCGACATGCGCTTTTCTGGCGGCAGCTCTACTGCATAGTTAGACAAGACGTTAATCTTGGCAGTAGCAATCATCTCTGGGAACTTGCCGGTCTGCTCTGTAAAGAACGCAGCGTCGTTTGTCCTTAGTAGCTCCTTAGACACAGCCTCAATGGCTGTTGCGGCCTGGCCTTCACTGACTAGCATGTCGCTGTCGATCACAACGCTGCCCCTGTCTGCCTCAAAAAGATCCTCAAGCAGACCAGGCAAAGCAGCCATTGTCGCTTCAGCACTAGCCATCTTGACTGATTGAGCCAGCTTTATCTGACGCTCCAGCCCCTTCTGGTACACCGGCGCAGACAGTGTAGCTACGCTGGCGCTGAACGAGCTGGCCACCTTGGGGTCGAGCGTCGAAAGCAAATCTGCATAGCCAGCCGACAGGCTGTTGATTTCTGCCATCTCTGAGTTGATGTCCAGATCTGCGCCGCCATCAATTCTGGCGCTCAGATCTGCCAGCCTCATCCTGGCATCAGCGGTCAGATCCGCACTCAGCTTGTCTGCGGTTGTGGCAATCGACACAGATCCAAAAACAGTCGTAGGGTCGCCCAGGATCTGATCAACAGACTGTCCGCTCTCCAGCGCCGCTGTGAGCTGCTCTGCCGTCAGGTCGCGGTCATAGGCCCACTGTGCGGCCTCTACCTTGGTACGCGCCTCTGCTTGCGATGCCACATAGCGCGACATGACATCCAGGCCACGCGATACACTCTCAAAAACGCCGGCCTGCGCCCTGCCTGTTGCTGTGAAATCAACAGTGGGGATGGACGGTATCGAAGCGCCCAGTGGTCTGTATCTTGGTAGCTCTGCCATTAGCTTGTGACCGTTGTTTGCAGGCTAGGCTCTAGCGGTGTCTTCGGGGCCGCACCTAGTGATTTGTTGAACGCATACGCCTGACCAAATGCAGCAGCAGCATTGAAGATGCCAGACATCATAGTGGCGCTGGCCTGGGCCTCATACTGATCTGCCTGCGCCATGCCTGTACGCAGCGCGATCAACGCGCCCTCGTCAGACAGGTACTTCTCTTCAGCGCCCTTGGCCATCGCAAATGTTCTCAGCGTCTTTGCGCTGCCGCTCAATGGGTCGATGCCGCCGGCACCAGCTCTGGCCACAATGGCAGCGTCAGTTGCCAGGATGTTGTCCAGCACCTTGATGCCCTGCGCTTTGTACTTCAGCGAATCAGTCTTCGCTTGCACACGCTGGTATGTCGCCTGGGCTGCAAGGCCACGCGCTTGTGCTTGCGCCGCTTTCAGCGCCGCGAAGGCTTGAATGCCTGCTATTGCGTACATGCTCATGTTACTGTCCCGCGCTCACCTTGTAGTCGATACCCAGCAGCGTCATCTTCAGCGGCACCGTTTGCCCGATAGTGACCTGCCCCTCATAAGTATAACCCAGAATGCCGTTCTGCGTCTTGATGCCTGTGAACTCTTCCACAGAGCTGTCCAAAACGCTTGCACCAAAGTTTCTAAACGGCACCAGCTTGCCGTTAATCGTCAGCGCCTGCGTCTCAAACAGCTCGGCGTTGACCTCAAAGATTCGCTTCTTGAAGCCCTTCAGAGACCCGCTGGGCAGGTTTGGCTCCACCGGCAGGGTCTTGATCTCCGGCGTGAAGTTGAGGCCCACCTGGTGGCTGCTAGTGGCCGCTGTGGCAAAAGTGACAGTGTGCGGCGACGCGCCCACAGTCTGGTCAGGCTCCACGACTCCGTCGCGTATGATCTTGACGCTCTCACCATTGAGGTGCGCCATCGTCACAGAGCTGGCAGCGCCGCCAGTCTTGGCGCTGTCCAGCAGCACCTCATCGTCAAACAGCTCGACATAGTACGCATCCGCGCTGTTGATCGTGCGCTTGACCACCACATAGATGTCATCGACATCGACGCCGATATTGATGAACTCGCCATCGGTAGTCCACTCAGATGGCGCGATCACGTTCTGACTGCGTAACAAAGTGTAACAAGCAATGCTGCCGTCTGTGCCGTTCACGATCAGCAGGCGGTCACCCTCGTCTGTCGATGTAGACACGCGCACCGCCATCTCCTCTGGAGACTTGAGCAGGTGCGATGACAAGAGCGAGATCTTGGCCGAGGTGTACGCCTGGACACTGTCGTCAAACACGAATTCTTGCAGCGACTTGCCCTGGCGCTGGATGAACAGCGTCGAGCCGTCCACGTTCTGCAACCGGATGCCAGGCTTCATGCCGAATGCCGTCTGCTGCTTCACGATCAGATTGCTGGGTGTGATCGGCTCATCCAGTGTTTGTGGCACAAAGAACTCGGCCCCACTGGTGAAGACCTGCAAGTTGCGCCCTGAGAAGATGTCGATGATGGCATTGAAGGTGCCGGTGTCTAGCGTTGCCTCGACGCCGTCATCAGCTAACGCCTCGCCTGGATTGAAGTTGAAGAAGTCAGAGACGCGCGAACCAAACAATGTCGATGGCCGGCTCTTGGTGCCGCCAAAGAACAGCCGGCCCTCGTGGAAGGTTACGCTGCGCGGGTAGCCGCGCGTGGAAGACCAGACCTCCTCGTAGCCGTGTTCGCTGTTCCAGTCGCCAGCCACAATGCCGTCAGTGTCGAAGAACGGCACCTCGACAAAAGCCTTCATCACTGTGTCGCTGACGAACTCGACATAGCGCGCACGGCCAAAACCGCTATCAACAACAGCGTAGTCACCCACCGCCGCAGAGTTGAACGCCTTGATGGAATACTGACTTGTATTGTCGGGCTGAGTGTCCCATGCCGGATCAACTGTCGCGACCTTGGTTGAGCCAACATAGTCCTCAATGTGGCGCTTCTGACCAGAGCCTGTGCCGCCGGTCAGCTCTATATACATGCCGTTAGCCTGGTCATCAGCCGTAAACGAGCTAGATGATTTGAGCGTGATAGTGCTGGCACCGCCGGCCTGGGCTGTGCCTGTGTCTGTCGTAACAGACGACGCAGTGATGGTAATGTTGCCACTGACAGCAGATGGTGTAATCGTAAACTGTGGACTGTGAACGATTAGCTCAAACTGATATTTAGGGATGTGGTCAAACGCAATAGTGCTGGCAGTCCAAGAGCTGTCGCTAGCGCCGCGCACAATCTTGGTCGGCGGCAGATCTTCATGCACCACAATGACAGTGTCGGCAGACTGCACCCAATTCATCTCAGGCAAGATTGACGCCGTCAGGCTGGCCACAGCCAGGAAGTCATTGCCACTGCCATTGATGTTGGTGACCTGCGCGCCATCCTTGAACACATACATCTTGCCTGGCGTGAAGACCAGCATGTAGCTGTCGCTGATGCTGAACTCAAAGCTGACCATCCGCACAGCATTGGCTGCGCCACTGTCCAGCGTGGCAACGTACTTGGTGCCATCACGGCGCTTGGCACCGCCTTGCGGCTGGATGCTGACATTGCGCGCTGTGGTGAGGCCAGACTTGTATTGAGAGATGTCTGTCCTGGCGCGCAGCTTCGGGTCTAGCTCACCGCTGGTGAAGTCATTCTGGATCTGAATGATGCGGCTCATTCTAGTACCTTATGTCTGCAATCGGAAACTCTTGGATGTTTTGCGATGGCTGGCTTGCGCCGTCGATGTTGATGGCAACACGCATCAGACCGCCGCGCATGTTCTCTGCCGGCGAACCATAGGCTTTGTTGTGGTAATAGTCAGCCTTGGTGATCTGGTCGGTGATCGGCTCAGCGAACTCAGCGGCCAGGGCTGTCTTCAGCAGGCGCACGAAATAAGGCGGGAAGATGGCCGGCTCTGGCCGGAACTGATAGTCGATGTAGACCTCTTCCAGACTTGTGAACAAGCCGCCAGAGTAGATCTCAAAGTCACGCACAGGGTTTGCACCAACCGCGTTGGTGCTGAACACAGCGCGCGGGTTGCCAAGAATATCGCCTGGCAGTTGATAGACATATTTCCATTCGTTGATCGGCGCATCAACAAGCTGCGCCAGCTTCACCTTCTTCAGCGTCCAGCTAAATGGGTACTGCATCAAGATGGTGTCGCGGACATCGTCATAGAGGCGGTCGCCGACCTGGGCCTCGTCTGTGCCATCCGCAAACGATGAAAGGGGGCTAGCCCCCAGCATGATCAGCGCATCTGAAACGATAGATAGTTTGGTATCACCAGCCGCCATAGCGCCACTCCATGAAAGAGAAGGGGGGCCGGCGAACCGGCCCCACCAGTTTAGTCGGTGTCGGTCATGGCGACGGTAGTACCGTCGGTCACATCGACAACACCTGAAGCATTCGACGCGACCATCACGATGGACAGGGTCGGCGTATTTGAATCATGCACAAAGATGATGTCACCGACCGCCAGGGTGTCAGACAGGTCGTTGAAGTACCCGCTGGTGTTCACCGTCGCGATAGCGTCAGCCGAGGTGTAGGTGTAAAGAGAAGGCGCGTTGCCCTTCTTTGCTGCACCGATCACGTTCAGGCCGGAATTAGCATAAGCCATTGATCAGTCTCCTCTCTACTCAGTCGCCGAGATCTTCACGATACCATCGTCATCGATGGCAACGGCTCCCGCCGAGAACATCGAAGACACAAGGAACGAGGTCTTCTCAGGAACATAGTTGATCTCACTCCGCTGGTTCATGCTGATGCCCAGGCCGACTGCGTCGCGATGGAACGCGAAGCAAGTGCGGGTCGATGGGAGCGGCAGGCCACCCTCATCACGGTCACCCAGGGTGATGAACTTGAAGCCGAGGAACGTGTCGATCTCGCCGGTAGAAAGAGCCTTGACCGTGGCAAAATCGCTTGATGTGAGTTCAGTCTCATCAAGCAAAGCGGACAGACCGTTTGCATGGATAACCATGCAGCGGTTGTCTGCCGGCACGTTCTTAGCGTCCAGAGCCTTCTTAGCTGCAAGCAGCTTGGCGAGGTTCATGTTGGTGCCTGCACCGCCAACCGAGGTTGCAACGGTAGAAGGCGACGACGCAGCGTTCAGCGCATCAATGACGAGCTGATCCATGCGGCGACCAATAGCGCCACCCACGACCTGCACCAGCTCTTGGCGCTCGTCGAAGTTGACTTTGGACTGCTGGAAGATATCCGAATACTCGGCAGCGATGTAGTCGGACATCGTGGCGGTGATCTGCGAATAGGTCACGTTCAGCGGTGTTACATCGGTCTGCGGTACGCGAACAGTTGCGGTGCCTTTCCCGATCTTCGGGAACTTCACCTGGTTGCCTTCGACGTTTGTCCGCTCACGAGTTACGCCGGCAAGAGCGCGTGCGCCCTGGTATGCCTGCTTCACCTCGGCATCGAACAGTTGTACGAAAGCGGAAGAAATGCCTACAGCCATTTCTCACTCCTATACAAAAGTTAACACTGATTGCGCCTAGCAGGTGTCCTTTCGGGCTGCGGCTTGGGCATAAACGCTACGCCCCCAAGCGGGTCTGACAGGTCGAAGACGATTGTCTGTCGCGCAAAGTATATGAAAAAAAGCGGGAGCTGTAAACGCCCCCGCTTCTTCATCACATTGGTGTGTAGTCTTCAGTGCCGTAGACTTGCTCGAAAGCCTTCTCGACCTTCGCGCGGAACGCTGGGTCACTCTTGTACTCAGGCTTGCCGACCATAGCCAGCAGCTCCTCTTTCGACGGCGCGCCCTCTACCGGCCCGACATCGACAGGGATGGGCCTGTCGCCATAGTAGCTCCGCACCTTCTGCAAGGCGCGCAAGCCTTGCGCTGTGCCGCCCATGATCTTGAACTCCTCAAAATCATCCTGCCCCCACACGCCTTTGTTGACCAGGCTCTGCGCCCAGGTCGTCATCGACTTGATGGTAGCATCGGCATTCGGGCCTAGCTTCTCGTACTCTTCTTTGTGCGAGATAGCAGCTTGCTCAGTCTCTGCGCCGGCCATCTCAATAAACTTGCCGGCCAGCTCGTTAAACGCTGCCTGGCTGACGCCATTGCGCGACGCCCAGTCACGGTACGTTGAATACAGCTCATCGTCCTCTGGAATGCCAGCCTGTGTAAAGATAGACTGATCATACTCATCCGGCACCTTATGCTGGCCTTGCGAGAAAGCCTTCTGAAGCTCGTTGTAGCTCTTGACCAGGTTCTCAAGATCCGGCCCATCACTCTCATCCCAGAACTTGTCGGGATACCACTCCGGCCTTTCAAAGGTGATCTCGTCATCCTCTGTCGCCAGTGTGACATCGTCAAGCGATGGCTCGGTGTCTGGTTGCAGGTGTGAAATAGACTGCTCTTCGGCTTGCTGCTGGTTGTCGTCGCTCTGTGGTTGAGCATCGGCCAGCAGCCCCTCAGTTTCGTCGTTCATAGTTCTCTTGCCCTTTGCATACGCCGCTCGATTTCGCGAACCAGACTATTCTGGCCCTCACGAGCAAAACCGTGGCTGGCATCCTCACCAGGATACCAGGTCGGCTGCTCTATCGTCAGTGATCGCAGATGGGTGAGCAGCTTCTGCCCATCATCACTGCCGAACACGCGCAGGTACAGGCGATCTACATCGTCCTTATCTACCTGCTGCTTTCTTGCAATCTCAGGATCTGCTAGTTGCAGACCTTCCCATCCATCAGGTGTCATGTCTTACATTCCTTCCGGCGGCGCTTCTGCCGGCCCCTGCTGGGCCTCTGCCTGCGCCTGGGCCTGCATCATAGCTGCGGCCTGTTCCATCATCTGCTGGCGCTCCTGCGGCGTTGTACGCAGGTCTGCGGGGATGCCCATCTTGTCAGCCACATAGTCGGGGATGTTGCCAGTCTTGACCGACATCTGACCTTCGGGGCCGAGCGCCGAGGACATCTCAACCCACTGCATAATCTTCTGGATGTCGCCCATGCTCTGCGCCTGGGCAATCGGGCTGATCGGCACAACCTTGACCTCAAGGCCGTTGACCTTCAGCGGCATCTCAATCAGGCCGCGATCATCCATGACATACAGGATGCGCGCGATCAGCGGCACCATCGTCTCGGTGATGAGCCGGCCAAAGGCGCTGCCCAGATTCGATGACAGCTCACGCATGCGCTCCGAGATCTCGGTGGCAGACCTGGCTGACATATTGTCAGGCGGCAGGGTGTCGTCCAGCAGGATCTTCTTGATGTTGACGCGCAAGTCATTGATTACGATCTGGCTGACGTTGAAGTCGCCAGAGCGCGGCATCTGCCGCAAGCTCTCACCCTGTGGGCCACCGTTGCGCGCCACAGGAATGATGGCACCCGGCGCGATGCGGATGGTCTGCGGGTTCAGTACGCCATCGTCTGCCGCCGTGTAGACGCCGGCGATCGACAGGCTGGCGTTCTTCAGGAGCAGCTCCAGCGTCTTGTTCAATGTCTTGATGTCGGGGATAGCCGTGACCAGGGGGCCGCGCCCATAGACCTCGCCGGCCACCTTCATATAGCGCGCCACAATCCACGGCGATGTCTTCATGCGCCGCATCAGGAGTTGGCTTTTGCCGGCAGGCCAGATGACATGATAGCAGTAATCACCGCGCTGGATGTCATACAGCGTGGCCTCCAGCAGCTCGACCTCCTCGGTCGGCTTCTCTTCGATCATGCGCTGCAAGCGATCGGGCAGCTCGGCGTCAGACCAGTGCTGTGTAATCGCCTCGCCCTTCATACGCATGCGGCGGTAGACATTGTCCACCTTGCCATATGCGCCCTCTTCGATAGCGACCAGGTACTGCGGCACAGCCGTGAACCTGATCGGCGTCATGTCATCGCCGTCCTGCACCAGCATGACGGCAGTGCCGACTGCCAGATCCAGCAGGAACTCACCCATTGCCAAGTCAAAGTTGGACTGGCGCAGAACCGAAAACATCTTCTCAGCGTAGATGTCGAGCGCAGCCTGCGCTTCGATGCGGCGATCCTCTGGGATATCAGCACCTGGCTCTAGCCGGCACCAGTTGGCATAAGGCGGGAACAGGCCCGACTGGATGCGGTTGGCGAATCGCTGCACGGCATTGATGGCGGTACTGTCGAACACGCGCACCATCTTGTTCTGGCCTGGCGAACCGCCGCCCTCATAGTAGCCGTCATACAGGTTACGCTGTGGCAGACCGAATTCGTAGCAGTCCTCGTAGATCTGCCGCCAGTGATCCTTGCGACGCTGCGCGGCCTCGTGCCGCTTCAGTATTTGCTCGACACTATGCACTGGCTTGGTTCCTCTTGCTGATGTTCTTGGCTTTCCTCCGCGCGTCGGCCTTGGAGCTAGCGCCCCAAGCGCGAAGCGACAAGGTCAGGCGCGTAGGCTTGCCGTCCTTGTATTCTGGGCCTGGCATGTTGCCCATGCGCGCCAGAAAGCTAGCGCGGCGCGGGTTGTCGCCCTTCTTCACCGGCCTCTTCAGGTTCATGCCTTGCGCCTTGGCAGACGCCCTACCCTTGGCGTTCAGACCGCCCTTCGGGTTCTTGCCCTCTTTGCGCTGCCAAGCGGGTGTCTTAGCCATCCTTCTTCCCCTTCAGCAGATCTGCGTCTGCCTTGCGCGCGCCGCCCTTGCCACTGACAAAGGACTTCACGCGGCCCATCGCCCACTGGTGGGCTGAGACCTTGGGTCTGCTACCAGCGGAATAGTATGCACCCAACCCCCTACGATAGACCTTGTTGAGCTTGTCCTTGCTGAACCGGCTGGCACCGGGGATGTTTGAAAAGTTAGCCACGGCTGCGCTCCTCGCTGATCTTGTCCATCATTGCCGGCGTCAACAGGCCGCGCTTGTACAAGCGCCTGGTGCGCTTGATCTCAGCGCGGCGCTTGTCCTTGTTCTTAGCGCCGGCAATGTACTTGGCCGGGATGCCGGACTTCTTGTCCTTCGGCACCTTGGCAAACTTACGCGCCATATGTCTTCTTCTTCGCCATCTTGCTCTTCATGCTGGCGTTGGTCATGCGACCACCAGTCTGGCGCGCGTACTCTTTCGCCGCCTTCATGCCGGCCTTGCTGTACGCAAAGTGGCGGGTTTTGCCGTCCTTAGAAACTACCTTTGGCATCATCCTACTCCCAGTGTGTCAGCCGTGAACCTGTCGCCACTCAGCAGGGTGCGAGACCCCAACCTACGCAAACCGGCGAGGCGACGACGCCGGTTCTCTTCTTCGATCTGCTGTGCCAGCTTAGAGCGGCGCACGACAGGTGGCCCTGCCGGCTCATCCGCTGGCGGCTCATCCGCTGTGGTGGCAGCCTGTGCAGGCTGGGCGCGCTCCTCAGTCTGTGGTTCCGGCCTGGGGCGGCCAAAATACCGGCCATTCAACATGACCCCAGTCACCACGCCGTTAGTCCGCACTGGCGTTCCACCGGCCTCAAGCTGGCGCACCATCTCGCGCCTCACGGCGCTGCCTAAGCCAAGAGCCAGGCCACTGAACAGGCTAGGCACATTGGCCATGCTGGATCGTGCGCGCTCTTCGCGTTGCTGCACCTCGCGGACTGCAATGCCGCGATCTTGTGCTGCCCTAGCAGCGGAACCCATACCCCTGCTGCGGCCACCATAAGCTGATGTGCGACCACGCGCTACAGAAGCGCGACTACCGCCCCTGGCCTCCTGCGCTACAGTCTCGCCTGCAAAACCTCTCGGCATATTACCCTCCCAGCGTTTCCTGGATGCCCATTTCGGCGTTCTCCCGCTCCTGCGACAGCAACGAGCGGCGACCGCCAATCATGCGCGCACGGCGACGCGCTGCGATCTCCTGCATCTTGCGGCGCTCCTGCTCATCAAGGCGCGCCTCTTGCTTCTGCTGCGCCTCGACCACCTCTGGATCTGGTGGCGGCGGTGCTGGTACGCGAACCAAGCTGCCCATCAGTAATACCTCGCAAACATCATGTAGTCGGCACCGTCAGCACCATAGTGCCGCAGGAC